>JACCDK010282269.1_pt1 | contig 23354 bp, 19 predicted proteins | sample 7445871 | NCBI WGS metagenome assembly JACCDK01 (sample SAMN15323436, study PRJNA562643) | freshwater metagenome | isolation source: river surface water | place: USA:Blue River Watershed | collected 2017-08-15 | reverse complement strand
GGCGGCGGCGGGCGCCTGCCGCAACACCACGACCCGCTGCGCAAGCGGTTGATGCCAAGTCTGCGCCATCAACGCAAAGTCTCCGCGTGCGGAGACCTCGGGGGCACGGGCCAGGGAATAAGCCACGATGCCGCCCTGAGCCGATCCCGATAACGCGAACTGTGCCGCCTGAGACACATTTTCACCATAGACAAGAAATGGGCGAATGCGATCCCATAGTCCGACATGCACCAAGGCCTCTTGGGCGCGCATGCCATAGGGCGCGTGGGCAGGATTCGCAATCGCGAATTTGGAGAGACGTCCATCCTGAAGCGCTGCCCGGAGATCCCGAAGTTCGGGGTCGGCCGTGACACGGCCTTGCTTGGGCACCAGAATGCCAATCCGTCCATAGGCATAGAGGCGCCCCTGATCCATCGTCTTTCCGGCCTGAGCAAGCTTGAACACAAAGGCCTCATCGGCCGACATGAACACATGAAACGGGGCACCTTGGAGAATCTGCGAATAGAAATTTCCCGACGACCCAAACACCAGACGTGGCCGAACACCGCCAGACCGCACAAACTCTTCGACCACCTCCTCCAGCGCAAACTTCAGGTCAGACGCCGCCGCGATCGTAAACGGATTCGGTGTGATCGCGTGCACCGGACGGGCAGCAAAGAGTCCGGCGCAGGCCAGCAGGCCTCGCCGCCGCAGATTCACCATCATTGAACCATCACCAAATTCCTAGCCTTCGCGCGCATCCCCGTAGAATACCCTGAGGGCTGGTGCCGCTCGCCGCCCACCAGGACCACCGTTCCTTAAGGACCATGCTGTGCAACCCGTCATCGCGTTATCCACCATCGACTCCCACGAGGGAGCCAGCACCCTTGCGACAGGAATGGTCTCGGCCAAGCTCGCCGCCTGCGTGAATATCGTGCCCGGGGTCACCAGTGTGTACGAATGGCAGGGCAAGATCGAACAGGCGGCCGAGTACCTACTGGTGATCAAAACCACATCCGACCGATTCGAAGAATTAAAGGCGTGGATATCGCGCCATCATCCGTATGACTGCCCTGAACTCGTTGCCGTGGAGATCACGGATGGGTTGCCGGACTATCTGAAGTGGTTGACCGGCGGCGACCATCGCACTACCCCACTCCGTAATGCCTAGCGTTTGCGAACGCGTAATTGATGTGGCGGAGAGGGTGGGATTCGAACCCACGGTGGACTAACGCCCACGCCTGATTTCGAGTCAGGTACATTCGACCACTCTGCCACCTCTCCGTGATCTCGAAACGGGAAGCGCGAATTATACCTAGGCGGGAGTGAGCACCGTCTTGCCGCCCATGTAAGGCAGCAGCACCTTCGGAACGACCACCGAACCGTCGGCCTGCTGATGGTTCTCCAGTACGGCCACCAAGGCACGCCCCACCGCCACACCCGATCCATTAAGGGTGTGCACCAGTTCAGGACGCGGCTTGCCGCCCTCTCCCACTTTGCGCACACGGGCCTGCATCCGGCGCGCCTGAAAGGCCTCGCAGTTGCTGACCGATGAAATCTCGCGATACGTATTCTGCGAAGGTAACCATACCTCTAGGTCATAGGTCTTTGCTGCCCCGAATCCCATGTCCCCCGTGCACAGCGCCATGACGCGATAAGGAAGCTCCAGTCCTTTGAGGATCGCCTCGGCATGCGCCACCATTTCCTCCAGTGCCGCATCGCTTTGATCAGGATCCGTGATCTGCACCATCTCGACTTTATCGAACTGATGCTGCCGGATCATGCCCCGGGTATCCCGGCCGTAGCTTCCGGCCTCGGAACGAAAACACGGTGTATGCGCGGTGAGCTTCATGGGCAGCTGGACCGGCTCCAGGATCACATCCCGAACCATGTTGGTCAGCGACACCTCAGATGTTGGGATCAAGTACAGGGTCTCACCGGCGCCCTCGGCACCCCCCTTTCTTGCGGCGAACAGATCGTCGGCAAACTTTGGCAGTTGCCCAGTGCCACGCATGCTGTCGGCATTCACGATATACGGGGTGTAGCACTCGGTGTATCCATGTGCTTGGGTGTGGGTATCCAACATGTACTGGGCGAGCGCCCGATGCAGTCGTGCCAGATCGCCCCGCATCACCGCAAACCGACTTCCGGTGATTTTGGTGGCCACATCAAAATCCAATCCAAGTGGCGCGCCGACATCCACATGATCGTTGACATCAAAGGAATAGGATTTGGGTGTGCCCACGCGGCGGACCTCAACATTGGCATCACTGTCACGCCCCTCGGGCACCGAGGCGTGAGGAATATTGGGGATCGTGAGTAGCCAATCCGACAATCGGGTTTGAATATCATCAAGACGCTTGGCGCCGGTCTCGAGCTGTGCCGCGATGTCATTGACCTGGGCCATCAGCGCATCGGCATTCTCGCCCTTGCCTTTGGCCATACCGATTTGCTTGGAAAGCGCATTGCGCTGGGACTGCAGCTGTTCGGTCTCGACCTGCACACTTTTCCGTTCCGCCTCCAGCGCTGCAAACGCGGCCGTGTCCAACGCGTAACCACGACGGGCCAGTGCGGCGGCCGCCCCGGCGAGGTCTTTTCGTAAGAGTTGAGGATCGATCATGAGGACATCTTTCGGAGTTGTGCCAGTTTTTCGGCAATTTTACTTTCCATCCCCCGATCCACCGGTTCATAGAATCGCACTGGTTGTGCAAAAGCATCTGGAAAGTAACGCTGACCCGCCGAGAACGCGCCCGGTTCATCGTGGCTATACCGATAGCCCGCACCATGGCCCATGGCCTTGGCCAAGCCAGTGGGCGCATTGCGCAGGTGATCGGGCACGGGAAGGGACCCTTGCTTGGCCACCAATGCCTGTGCCGACTTATACGCCACGTACACGGCGTTGGACTTGGCGGCGCAGGCTAGAAACACCAGGGCCTGCGCCAGGGCCAGTTCACCCTCGGGTGATCCGAGACGTTCATACGCACTGGCGGCCTCAAGGGTCATGGTCAGAGCGCGCGGATCGGCGAGACCGATGTCCTCGACCGCCATGCGAATCATGCGTCGGGCGATATAACGGGGATCACAACCGCCGTCCGTCATGCGCACAAACCAGTACAAGGCCGCATCGGGATCGCTGCCGCGCACAGACTTATGCAAGGCGGAAATCTGGTCGTAAAACGCATCCCCACCCTTATCAAACTGCCGCACCAGTTCCGGCAACATCCGATCCAACAATCCATCATCGATGGGCACGCCCTCTTTCTGGGCCTGAGGAATTAACGACTCCAGCATTCCAAATAACCGTCGTGCATCCCCGTCGGCGCTGGTGATCAAGCGCGTTGCGGCCTCGGGCCGGATGAGATCCCCTTGCGCCTGATAATGACGCAGCGCCCGGGACATCAGCACCTGCATCGCCGGGGTTTCCAAGGGCTTTAGGACCATCACCGATGCCCGTGACCGTAACGCACCGATCACCTCGAACCCGGGGTTCTCCGTTGTCGCACCGATGAACACAAACAGGCCCGATTCCACATGCGGCAAAAACGCATCCTGCTGCGCCTTGTTGAATCGATGCACCTCGTCGACAAACACGATGCAGGGTCTCCCGAGTGCTTTTGCCTGCTCGGCCATGGCGACCGCATCCCGTATCTCCTTGACCCCACCGAGCACGGCCGAGATCACCACCATCTCGGCGCCGCATGCGGTGGCCAAAAGCCGGGCGAGCGTGGTCTTTCCCACCCCGGGTGGGCCCCACAAAATGATGGATTGCAGGTGGCCCCGATCCATCGCGGCCCGCAACGGCCGGCCAGGGCCAAGCAAATGCTCTTGGCCCACCACATCCTCAATCGATTCAGGCCGAAGACACTCGGCAAGCGGCGTCATAGGCGCTAAGGTGCACGCAACACGCTGACACCTGCAGGCGGCGTGAACTGGAAAAGCTTGGGGTCCAAGGCGGTGTTTTTCAAAATACGCGTGAGCGTCACGCGCGTGACCTGCCCCAAGTGATCATGGATTTCGAAACGCTGGAGCATGGCGTCGTCATCCACACCCACCACCAGACGGGCGATTCCGGGCTCCGGGGTCTTGGGCACGACACGCACCCACACCACGCCGTCGCGCCGGCCCTCGTCGGTAAACTCATAACGCGCCATTAACTGCTCGCGACTTAAGGTGTTTGTATTGAGCAATAACGCCGCAATACCCGTGAGATTGGCCGCCTCAATCGGTCGCACGGAGGCCTGTGCCAGGTCCGGATCAAACATCCAGAACTCTTTGCCATTGAGGATCTGCAACTGGGGATAAGGCTTTTTCACCTCCCAACGCAGCAATCCCGGTTTCGCGATCGCAAAAGCACCGGAGGCCTGTCGCACGCGCGCCGATGGGGAGGCAGTCGTCTGCGTGAACTCGGCTGCCAATGTCTGCGTGGCGGCAAGACTCTCCAACACACGATCCACCGTCGAAGACGCCTGTGCCGCACTCAGGGCGAGCATCGCGCCCGAAAGCATCGTGAACCACCGGATGGCGCCCCATGGCCCAGGGCCCATCAACGGCACTACCCCTGCCCTCCGGGCACCAGGATCTCGCGATTGCCATTGCTTTGCATCGGAGAGACCACGCCCGACTGCTCCATGGTTTCCAGCAAACGCGCTGCACGGTTGTATCCGATGCGCAGATGCCTCTGGACCAACGAAATTGATGCACGCTTATGTTTGAGCACGATGGCCACCGCCTCGTCGTAAAGCGGGTCCGCTTCTCCCGTGGCCCCTTCGGTGGCCAACCCCGCGGTAAAGGTGCCGCCACCCCCCGACGTATCGGCCCCATCCAGAATGCTCTCGTCATACTGGGCCTCACCACTTTGCTTTACGTGGTTGACCACCCGCATGACCTCGTCATCGGCCACAAATGCCCCATGGACCCGAATGGGCAGACCGGTACCGGCGGCCAGAAACAGCATGTCGCCCTGTCCCAGCAAGGCCTCGGCCCCCATTTGATCCAGCACCGTTCGGGAATCCACCTTGCTCGACACCTGAAACGAGATCCGGGCGGGGATGTTGGCCTTGATCAATCCCGTGATCACGTCCACCGAGGGACGTTGTGTGGCCAGAATCAAATGAATGCCCGCTGCGCGCGCCTTTTGCGCCAGCCGCGCAATGAGTTCCTCGATTTTCTTGCCGGCCACCATCATCAGATCGGCCAGCTCATCGATCACCACCACAATCTGCGGAAGCGGCACTAACGTGGGGGCATCGGGATCCTCGGGATTGGCCAAGGGGTCTTTGATCGGCGCGCCTTTCTTGATTGCGTCTTCGACCTTTTGATTGAATCCGGCGAGATTGCGGGTGTTGAGCTTGCTCATGGTGCGATAACGACGCTCCATCTCGCCCACACACCAGTGCAAGGCATTGGCCGCAAGTTTCATATCGGTGACCACAGGAGTCAGCAGATGCGGTATGCCCTCATAGATGGAGAGCTCCAGCATTTTCGGATCGATCATGATCAGCCGGACCTGCGCCGGCGTGGATCGATACAAAAGGGAGAGCAACATCGCATTCACGCCCACCGACTTTCCGGAGCCCGTGGTGCCGGCCACGAGTAAGTGGGGCATCTTCGCTAAGTCCACCACCATCGGTGCGCCGGCAATGTCCTTGCCCAGGGCCAAGGGCAACACACCATGGTTCTCTTGGAACGTGGTCGACCCCAGAATCTCCGACAGCCGCACCATCTGCCGCTTGGGATTGGGAAGTTCCAGCCCCATCAGGCTCTTGCCGGGGATCGTCTCCACCACACGGATCGAGACCAGGGACAACGCCCGGGCAAGGTCTTTGGCCAGGTTCACAATCTGTGAGCCCTTCACCCCCAACGCAGGTTCAATTTCGTAGCGCGTGATCACCGGGCCCGGCTGCGCCGTGACGACCTTCACCTGGACACCAAAATCCGCCAGCCGTCCTTCGATCACCCGGGAGGTAAACTCCAATGTCTCCGGAGAGACCGTCTCGGCCTGCGCCGATACTTCATCGAGCAGGGACAAGGGTGGAAGACCCCCGACCGAAGACACCTCGGCAAAGAGCGAGCGTTGCTTTTCACGTTGCTTGGCCTCGATCGCTTTCTTCGACGGCTCCGGTGCAGCGACCGGTTTGATCTCTAAGACATGCTCCACTTCACGCTGTCGGCGTTTTTCTTCCAGCGCATCGGCCCGCTCAATGGCGGCCGACTCGCCCAGTTTCCGATCCTCGCGTGCCTGGAGCTTTTCCTTGCCCAGGATCAGCAAGGCCTCGGCGGTGCGCCCCACCCACTCCGATACGTCGATCCATGAAAACCGGAAAAATAATGCCAAGCCCAGCACCATCAACGCTAAGGCAAACAGCGTTAATCCGATGGGGCCAAGCGCCCAGCCCACGAGTTCGGTCGACGTGCGGCCCACCACGCCGCCCAACACCGATGAAATCATTGGCGAACCCCAGTCGCGCACATGCTGGGTTTCGATGATCGTGCTGCCCATGACCAGCGCCACGAATCCGATCCAACGACGCGGACTCATCAACGCAGACATGCCTTCGGCACTTGCGGTCACCACGACGCCCAGCCGCTGCTGCTCGCGACAATATCGGGCCAGCTGAAACCCCGCCACCGCGAGCACGCCCGACAGCACAATGAACCAGAACGAAGAAAATCCGAACCCAAACAACAACACATCCGCGGTCCAGGCACCGAAGCGGCCCAACCAATTGGAAAATCCAGCGGCGGAGCTGGCCTGTGCCCAACCGGGATCTTCGGCCGACCACGAGACCAATGACAGGCATATCCAAACGCAAAATGCGCCATAGCCCAGCCATCGCAACTCCGCGGTCAGCGCCGAGAGCTCGGAGGAGTCAGCGTCCGGCGGTGCCGCACGTTGGCCAACGCCTCGGGAATTGACGCGGGCAGAGCTTCGGCCAGAAGAGCGGGTGCTGCGGATCGCCATGAACTCCTTGTCCAGGTGAGTAAGAACCTGTGAATTGCGTGAAATTTTATAATTGTGCCGTGGATTCCCGATTTCCGTGAAAGGTTGACCCATGGCCGCTGCCGCCCAACACCATCGCTTGATCATCCTGGGCTCCGGCCCTGCCGGCTATACCGCCGCCATCTATGCCGCCCGCGCCAACCTAAATCCGGTGCTCATCACGGGGCTCGCACAAGGCGGCCAACTCATGACCACGACCGATGTCGAGAACTGGCCCGCCGAACCCCATGGCGTTCAAGGGCCGGACCTCATGCAGCGCTTCCTGGCGCATGCGGAGCATTTCAAGACCCAGATGGTCTTTGATCACATTCATACCGCTCGTCTTCAGGACAAGCCCATTCGATTAATCGGCGACGCCGGCGAATACACCTGCGATGCCTTGATCATTGCCACCGGTGCATCCGCCCAATATCTGGGCCTGGCCTCGGAGCAGGCCTTTATGGGCCGCGGTGTATCGGGCTGTGCCACCTGCGATGGTTTCTTCTACAAAGGGCAAGACGTGTGCGTGGTCGGTGGCGGCAATGCCGCGGTCGAGGAGGCCCTGTATCTCTCGAATATCGCCAAAAGCGTCACGGTGATCCACCGGCGCGATAAATTCCGCGCCGAACCCATATTGATTGACCGCCTGATGGCGAAGACACAGGGCGGCAATATCTCAGTGAAATGGGATCACGTGCTGCAGGACGTTCTTGGTAATGACAGTGGTGTGACCGGGGTGCGCATTGCACACGCCCGTACCGGTGCCACGCAGGAGCTCTCCGTGCACGGGGTATTTATCGCCATCGGTCACAAACCGAATACGGATATTTTTGAAGGCCAACTGGACATGGCCAATGGCTACATCCGCACACGCAGCGGGCTGGAAGGCAACGCCACGGCCACCAATATTCCGGGTGTCTTTGCCGCCGGTGACGTGCAGGACCACATCTACCGACAGGCGGTCACCAGCGCGGGCACCGGCTGTATGGCCGCGCTCGATGCGCAGCGCTACCTTGAGCAATAAGTCCGGCCGGTCAACGCAGCCCCCTCCATCCGGCCATGTCGATGAGGTCGCGCGGCCCGGTTCCGACGAGGTCGACCTTTTTTTGTCCGCCGTCTCCGATGCCAAACGTCTGCCACCGGCACGCACACCCCCATCGGTAGCCGCCAAGCCGAAGCCACGCCCGGTCCCGGTCAAGCGGCTCGAGGATGAGCGCAACGCACTTGCCGAGTCACAGCTCTCCGATATGACACCCGAGTCATTGCTCGATACCGATGAAGCGCTGTCGTTTGCACGCCATGGAATTTCCAGCGATACCTTGCGCAAACTGCGCCGGGGTCATTGGGTAGTGCAGGCCAGTCTGGACCTGCATGGCCTGCGCAGTGATGAGGCGCGCGCAGCCTACACCGAGTTCCTGAAACACTGCGGGCACCGCGAACTGCGATGCGTGCGCATCATCCACGGCAAGGGTCTGGGTTCGATTAACCGCGAACCGGTGCTCAAGGGCAAGGTCTTGGCCTGGCTACAGCAGACCGACGTGGTGCTCGCGTTTTGTCAGGCGCCGGCCAATGATGGCGGCAGTGGTGCCGTACGGGTGCTGCTTAAATCGCCGCGTCGCCCGTCTCACCGGTCCGGATACGAATCACCTGGTCGATAGCCCGCACGAAAATCTTGCCATCGCCAATACGACCGGTGCGGGCCGCCGCCACGATCGCTTCCACGGCGCGATCACAGAGATCATCCGAGACCACCGCTTCAATCTTGATCTTCGGAAGAAAATCCACAACGTACTCTGCCCCGCGATAGACCTCGGTGTGGCCCTTTTGGCGGCCGAATCCCTTGACATCGGTCACGGTGAGCCCATTGACCCCCACGTCGGCCAAGGCTTCACGGACCTGGTCTAATTTAAACGGCTTAACGATGGCAGTAATCAGTTTCATGTCATGCACCCGCGACGATAGCGTTAGTCTGAAAACATCTTTTCGACAAAACCATTGGTGAGAGGATACCGCCAATCACGGCCGAATGCCCGCTGACTAATCCGCACTCCAGGTGCCGCCTGACGCCGCTTGTATTCACTGAGTCGCACCAAGGCCAGCACCCGGTCGACATCGGCCACCGCATGGCCGGCCGAAATGATCTCGGCACGGGTCTGGCCCTCCTCGACATAGCGTTGCAACATATCGTCAAGAGCATCGTACGGTGGCAGGCTGTCCTGATCGGTCTGATTGGGACGCAACTCCGCACTCGGCGCCCGCGTGAGAATCCGTTCTGGAATAACCGGTGCCCCGCCTTGTGCAATGGCGACACGATTTCGCTCGCGACAGAGCCGATACACCAGGCCTTTGAACACGTCCTTGATGACCGCAAACCCACCGGCCATATCACCATAGAGCGTGCAATAACCCACGGCGATTTCAGACTTATTGCCCGTGGTCAGCACCAATCGACCTTCTTTATTGGAGATGGCCATCAGCAAGGTGCCGCGCACGCGCGCCTGAATGTTTTCTTCGGTGGCGTCTTCGGCTTTACCAGCCAACACGTCGGACAAAGAGGACTTGAAGGTCTGAAATAGCCCCTCAATGTTGATGACGTCCAACCGAACGCCCAGGGCCTTCGCGCAGGCCTGGGAATCGTCCATACTGATGGCGGCTGTATAGGGCGATGGCATAAACACCGCGCGCACCTGATCTGCACCAAGGGCATCGACCGCCACGGCCAACACCAAGGCCGAGTCCACACCACCCGAGAGTCCCACCACGGCGCCCTGGAATCCGTTCTTCTGCACGTAATCCCGGGTCCCCAGTACCAGCGCCTGATAGGCCTGTTGCTCAACGGATAACTCGGGCTCGATCCGATTCTCCGGCTGTTCATCATGGGCCGCACTGCCGAAGAAATCCACAATGAGCAGATCTTCCTCGAACTGTTTGGCACGGGCCGTGATACTGCCCTTGGCATCGAGCACAAAGGACGCGCCGTCGAACAACAGTTCATCCTGGCCACCCACCATATTGCAGAACACGACCGGCAGGCCATGCTTGGACACATTGGCCCGAACCACCTCGACACGTTCACGCTGTTTATCGACATGAAACGGCGAGGCGTTCATCGCCAGCAATACCGTGGCACCCCCGGCCTTGGCCATGGCCGGCGCGCGACTGGCCCAGACATCCTCGCAGATGTTGATGGCAAAGCGCACGCCATGAACCTCAAACAGGCAGGGCGCGCCATCGGGCACGAAGTAACGCTGCTCATCGAACACCGCGTAGTTGGGCAGCTCCAGCTTACCGTAGCTGCCGATCACCTTGCCGTAGCGAATCACCGTGGCCGCATTAAACCGATGCTGCTCCCGCGCATAGGGGTGGCCCACCACCACCGTGATATCGGGCAACGCTTTGAGCCGTTCGGTCAGTTGGCGCAGGCAGCGATCGCAGGCCGCCAGAAATGCCGGCCGCAGTAACAGATCCTCGGGAGGGTAGCCCGTGAGCGACAGCTCGGGTGTGACCAGTACCGCCGCACCGGCGGCCTGGGCACGTCGGGCCGCCTCAAAAATCTTATCCGCATTGCCCTGCAGGTCACCGACCCGGCTGTTGATCTGGGCAACACCCACTTTCAGCATAGGGTGGCCGTGTCCTGCTTAAGCGGATTCTTTTTGGTAGCGCGCCAGACCATCCATGATTTCTTTTTTGGCGTACTCCACCCCGACCCAGCCTTTCACTTTCACCCACTTGCCCTTTTCCAGATCTTTGTAGTGCTCAAAGAAGTGCTGGATCGCCGCTAAGCGCTGGGGATTCACATCGTCAATGTTTTTCCAATGGCTGTACATGGAGAGGACCTTGTCGATCGGCACGGCCAGGAGTTTGGCGTCGCCCCCGGCTTCATCTTCCATGGTGAGCATGCCCACGGCACGGCATCGGACCACGGAACCCGGCGTCACGGGGTATGGCGTGACCACCAGCACGTCCACCGGGTCGCCATCGTCTGAAATGGTCTCGGGGACATAACCGTAGTTACAGGGGTAGTACATGGCCGTGGTCATGAAGCGATCCACGAACAAGGCACCGGTTTCCTTGTCGACTTCGTACTTCACCGGATCCGAATCGGCCGGGATCTCGATAATCACGTTAAATTCGTCCGGAACGTGCTTTCCGGCAGACACATTTTTTAGAGCCATTTCCCCAGTCTCCCTGTGTGACAATACGGCGCTGATCCTGCGCATTCTAAGGGATTCCCCCATCCCCCACGGGCGCTGTAGCGCTCCGGGATTTGGGATCCTTGCCGCAGCGTCATTTAGGGACTTTTAATAACAAGGAGAACCCCATGTCGATGGGACTTAATCTGGCTTTAATTTGCGGCCTGCTTGCCATTGTCTACGGCATTGTGTCGAGCCGCTGGATCCTGGCGAAATCCCCCGGAAACGCCCGTATGCAGGAAATTGCGGCGGCCATCCAGGCCGGCGCCTCGGCCTATCTGGGTCGTCAATACCGAACGATCGCGATCGTGGGTATTGTGATTTTCATATTGATCGCGATTGTGCCGGGCCTGGGCCTGGATACCGCCATTGGATTTGCCATTGGTGCGGTGCTCTCCGGCGCCGCCGGTTTCATTGGCATGAACATCAATGTGCGCGCCAACGTGCGCACTGCGGAAGCCGCGCGCGGTGGCATCAATCCGGCGCTGGCCATCGCGTTCCAAGGCGGTGCGATCACCGGGATGTTCGTGATTGGCCTGGGACTGGTGGGCGTGACCGCGTTTTACGCCTTCGAACTCTCGCGCACCGGCGATGTCTTGAAAGCCCTCCACCCGCTCGTCGGTCTGGCCTTTGGCTCATCGCTGATCTCGATTTTTGCTCGTTTAGGTGGCGGCATCTTCACCAAGGGCGCGGACGTGGGCGCCGACCTGGTGGGTAAAGTCGAAGCCGGCATTCCGGAAGACGATCCGCGCAACCCCGCCGTGATTGCGGACAACGTGGGCGATAACGTGGGCGACTGCGCCGGCATGGCCGCGGACCTGTTTGAGACCTATGCCGTGACCGTGATTGCCACGATGTTGCTGGGCGCTCTGCTCATGAAGGGCATCGCGGCCGATGCGGCGATCTACCCCTTAGCCCTTGGCGGCGTATCCGTGATCGCCTCGATCATCGGCTGCTTCTTTGTCAAGTACTCCGGCACCGGCAAGATCATGACCGCCTTGTATAAGGGTCTGATCGTGGCCGCACTGCTGTCGATTGGCGCGTTTTACTTTGTGACGCAATGGATCATGGGCGGTGCTGCCGCTGCCGTGCCTGGCATGACGGTGATGAACCTGTGGCTGTCCTCGGTCGTGGGCATTGCGCTGACTGCGGCCATGGTGGTGATCACCGAGTACTACACGGCGACGGAATACGCGCCGGTGCGCCATGTGGCGGCTGCCTCGGAAACCGGCCATGCCACCAACATCATTGCAGGCATCGCGGTCTCCATGCGCTCCACTGCACTGCCGGTGCTCTCCGTGTGCGTGGCGATTTTCGTGGCGTACTCGCTGGCCGGTCTGTATGGCATTGCGATTGCGGCGACATCGATGCTCTCGATGGCCGGCATCATCGTGGCACTCGACGCCTACGGTCCGATCACGGATAACGCTGGTGGCATTGCCGAGATGGCCGAGCTTCCCAAGGAAGTGCGCAACGTGACCGATCCCCTTGATGCCGTGGGCAACACCACCAAGGCCGTGACCAAGGGTTACGCCATTGGATCGGCAGGGCTTGCGGCACTCGTGCTCTTTGCCGACTACACCCACGCCCTTGAGGGCATGGGCCAGGCCATCAAGTTTGACCTGTCGGATCACGAAGTGATTATTGGTCTGTTTATTGGCGGCATGATTCCTTACCTCTTCGGCGCCATGGCAATGGAAGCGGTGGGACGCTGCGCCGGTGCGGTCGTCAATGAAGTCCGTCGTCAGTTCCGTGAGATCAAAGGCATCATGGAAGGTACCGGCAAGCCCGAGTACCACACCGCGGTGGACCTGCTGACCAAGGCCGCAATCAAGGAAATGATCATTCCGTCGTTGCTGCCGGTGGCGGTACCGGTGGTGGTGGGCCTGCTGCTCGGACCCAAAGCCCTGGGCGGCATGCTCATGGGCACCATCGTGACCGGGCTGTTTGTCGCGATCTCCATGTGTACCGGTGGTGGCGCCTGGGATAACGCCCAGAAGTACATCGAAGACGGCAACCATGGTGGAAAAGGTTCGGATGCCCACAAGGCTGCCGTGACCGGTGACACCGTGGGCGATCCCTATAAGGACACCGCGGGCCCGGCCGTCAACCCGTTAATCAAGATCATCAACATCGTGGCACTGCTGATCGTGCCGATCCTGCCGGTCGTCGCGAAGTAATCCGTTCGACCGTTAGGCGCTTAACTGAGCCGCCGCTTTCCAGTGGGAAGCGGCGGTTTCATTTTCAGCGAGCGCCTCGGCAATCTCCGCGAGTGCCAGATGGGTCGCCACCATGGGTTTCACGCGAAGTGACGCCTCCAGATGCAGCCGGGCCTTTCCCCAGAGTTTCTGTCGCTGACAGAGTCGGCCCAGTGACCAGTTAAGCTCCGGGTCCATGGGGTGTCGGACCAGCCATTGTTCCAAACGTGCCAGCTGATCCCGCGGATTGCCCTGGGCCTGCCCATACAACATCGCCAAGCCGGAATCCCACGAATGCTTTAAGGTGGATTCGATCAGATCAATCGCCTCCTGGTGACGCTGCGTCTCGATCCAAGCGCGCACCACCTGACGTTTGTATTGCAACGCGCCCACGCCGGGGATGGCCTTGCGGTTCTCTAAGAGTCGCGTCAGCCGCAAGACCTCGTCCCATTGACTTTGTAAAAGACTCGCGCGCAGTTGCAGTCTCAGCGTGTGGACATGACGCCGATCGCCTTTGGTGAGCGGGCTTAAGGCCGCTAAGGCCTTCGCACCATCCCGATCATCCAGAGCGAACTCCGCTTCTAATAAGGCGGCCAGCGTACGGGCCTCGCCTTCTGCAGACTGCGTGGGAATGGACGCCATCCATTGTGTGCGCAGCGTGCTGTCCCGCAGCTGATGGGCCGCACTGGCGGCAATCGCACTCGCGGCCAGCGGCGCGGAGGGCACATCCCGCGCGAGCGCCGGATCGTCGGCCAGGACAGTGGCCGACTTAATGGCCCGTGCAAAACGGCCTTCCAGGTAATTGACAATGCCATCCGAGAGCGTGCGCAGACGTGCCTCTTGCAGGCGACGCCGGCGAAACCGACGTACCCGATCCGGAATATCCAGCACGCCCGCCACAATGCGTGCTGTTACCAAGGTGATGATCAAGGCCAATAACAACATCAGAATGGCCGTCTGCAAGGACATGTCCACCCGATACGGAGGCAGCCACAGCGTCACATTGCCCCAGGTGAGTTCCAGCACCATGGCCAGACCGACGGCCAAACCCACGACCACCAAGAAGGTCAGCAGCCGCTTCATGGCGCTCCAACACCGTTGGATGCGCGTGATCGCAACGCGCCCAACGCTGTGAGTGCACTCATCGGCATCGTGGGCTTGAGTTTTCCTGCCGTCTTGACGACGTTACGCAGCGTGTCGCGATGCATCCGGACACGTTCATGCTCCGTATCGAAGGCCTGCTCCAGAATCTTTAACGACTGGGCGATGTCCGACTCCAGGAGTTTGTCCTGACGGGAGATCAATGCAAATCGCGCCGATAAGAGTCGCAAACGCAGGCGCTCGGCCACCAGCGCCCCCTGCTCGGGTGTTAGAAATACCGCCTCAGGATTCTCGACCCGACGAATGCGGATCACGTCCGCGAGCCGCGACTCAAGCCCATGGAGTATCTCCTGCCAAGCCGGCAGCGCACCCGTGGGCGGGGATGCCTTCGGTTGGGACCGTTCCATGAGCGGCCGGGGTGCCGATATCAATGGCAATTGGTCAATGTCCGCCACGATGACGTCCAACTGTCGGGCCAATGCAACGATATCCACACTCTGAAGTTGCGCGAGGGTCTGCCGATCGGCAGCCAATGCCTTGCGCAACTCTGCCCACATCCCGGGATTGGGCAGACGCGCCAGACGTGCATCCAGCACATCCACCAGGGCAATGCCCACGGAAATATTACCGTTGACGGCGACTGTTTCGGACACGAGGCGTAACGAGGCCTCCAGTTCATTCAGCAGGTCGACCGACGGCATTGCCACCGATGCGACACTCGCGATCGGATCAACGGACGGACCCGATGACCCAGACGGGTGATCACGGTCCATAAGCCACCATCCACCGCCTAACAATACGGCGAGGACCACGGCGGAGAGAAGTGTCTTACCAGTAGTGTTCATGATCGAAAAGGTCGCTCACAAGATGTTCGTGATCCAGACGAACGCGTCTCACCTTCGCAATCCCCGCGGCCTGAAGTCGCTGCGCGATGGTGGCGTGCTGTGTGCACCACACGATATCTTCCACACGGATCTGATGGGCACGCATCATGGTCAGAATTCGGTCAATGACCGTTGATGATGTCACGATGACACCGGAATCGGACCACGGGTTTTGGGCGATCCGGGCCCACAGGTCGGCCGTCCAGTCGATGTCCAAACGGCGATACAGCGCCGCATCGATGACCGTGGCACCCCGTTCGCGCAAGCCCTGCGAGAGCGCGGGACGATTGTCCGTGGCCTGGATCACCAACATGGTTTGTGCGGACCAGGCAAACGGCGCGCGATGGTGCTCGGCATCCAGCGCGGCCAAAAGGGCCATGGCATCGGCCCTCTCATCGGAGGCCGAGCAGATCACCTTATCAATGGATAGGGCCCAGGCCCCGTGGGGATCCGTCGCATGGTCCTGGATTGCTCGGGCGAGCTCATCGCGTGTGCCGCTGCCCACCGTGGCCACGCGCACCCATGGATCCCGCACGAGCGCGATCGGCTGAGTGGCCGTCCAGCGCACGAAGGCCTGCACGCTGGCGGGACTGGTGAACACCAACCATGGCGAATCGGACTGGGCGAGGGTCGATGCGACCGATTCCTCCACCGAACACGGTTCAAGACATTGAACGGGCGCCGCGATGACGCGCGGATCACGGCTGATCGCTGCCGGGGAATCACACCACTGTGGGCGAACCAGCAATGCCTGACGCATCCCCTTTCTCCTTTGCGAAGTCGCCGTTCGATCGAACGCCTCGGCAACGCCTCGGCCTTAGCCCACGCCCAGGGACTGAAGAACTTCCTTGGCCCCCTGATCGGAGAGTGCTTTGGCCGCCTCCCGACCAAGGGCCTCGGGATCCTTGCCCGTGCATTCTGTGCGCAACACCCGTGACCCATCGGTCAAGCCCACCAAGGCACGCAAACGCAAGGTCTGGCCATCCGGTTCCTGAACGCAATAGGCCGCCAGTGGCACTTGGCAACTGCCCCCGAGCGCTCGGGAGACGGCACGCTCCGCACGGACTTCACGAAAGGTTTTGTCATCGGCCAGGGGTGCCAGGGCCGCTCGGATTCCGTGGCCATCGGCACGGATCTCAATGCCCAGAGCGCCCTGACCCGCCGCGGGCAGCAACACCTCCGGAGGGATCACCTGACGAATGCGTGAGGCCAATCCCAGTCGCTTCAAACCGGCCGCGGCCAAGATAATCGCCTGCATGTCGCCACGATCCAGTTTGGACAGCCTTGTGTCCAGATTGCCGCGCAGCGGAACGATCTGCAGTTGGGGATAGCGCGCCTTGAGCTGCGCCTCGCGCCGAAGGCTCGAGGTGCCCACAATGGCCCCGTCAGGCAGCGCGTCGAGGCTGGCGAAATCATTGGAGACAAATGCATCACGCGGATCTTCGCGCTCCATCACACAGGCCAACTCAAAGCCCGGTGGCAGCTCCATGGGCACGTCCTTGAGCGAATGAACGGCCAGATGCGCCCGACCCTCCTCCAGGGCCGTCTCCAGCTCCTTCACAAAAAGCCCCTTGCCGCCCACTTTCGACAGCGTGCGATCCAGAATCTGATCGCCCCGCGTGGTCATGCCTAGGATCTCCACCGGTGCACCCGAGACCTTGGAGAGCAGGTTTTGTACGTGTTCGGCCTGCCACATGGCCAAACGGCTTTCGCGCGATGCAATAATCCACATATTTCGAAGTGTATCAATCAAATGGCCGAACAATTTTCCAAGAAGAATGAAGGCTGGTCAGGACGGTTCAATGAACCGGTCTCCGAGCTCGTCCAGCGCTACACCGGTTCGGTCGGGTTCGACCAACGGCTTGCCCTGCACGACATACAGGGGTCGCTCGCCCACGCCGAGATGCTCGCCCATGTCGGACTGATCACACGAGAGGATCTGGCCGCCATCGACAAGGGGTTGGCCCAGATTCGTTCGGAGATCGAGGCGGGTACTTTTGCATGGTCACTGGCACTGGAAGACGTGCACCTGAACATCGAAAAGCGGCTCACCGACATGATCGGTGATGCCGGTAAACGGCTGCACACGGCACGTAGCCGCAACGATCAGGTGGCCACCGACATTCGTCTCTGGGTGCGGGCCACGATCGACGACATTCTCACCGCCCTGGCCGCACTGAAAAAAGCACTGCTCGCCCAAGCCGCTCAGCACGCCGACACCATAATGCCGGGGTTCACCCACCTGCAAGTCGCTCAGCCGGTCACCTTTGGTCATCATCTGCTTGCGTATGTGGAGATGTTTACCCGCGACGAAGAACGTCTAACCGATTGTCGCAAGCGGGTGAATCGTTTGCCCCTGGGGGCCGCCGCACTCGCCGGCACTTCGTATCCGATTGATCGTGAGCGGGTCGCCAACACCTTGGGGTTTGATGGCGTATGCGCGAATTCACTGGATGCCGTGAGTGATCGGGATTTCGCCATCGAGTTTACGCAGTGCTGCGCGCTGGTGATGACCCATATCTCCCGCCTCTCAGAGGAACTCGTGCTGTGGATGACACCGCGCATGGGATTCATCGATCTTGCCGATCGGTTTTGCACCGGCTCCTCGATCATGCCCCAGAAGAAAAATCCGGATGTGCCCGAACTGGCCCGTGGCAAAACCGGTCGCGTGGTGGGCCATCTGATGGCGCTCCTGATGCTGATGAAGGCGCAGCCCTTGGCCTACAACAAAGACAACCAGGAAGACAAAGAGCCACTGTTCGATACCGCCGATACCGTTCTGGACACCCTGCGTGTGTTTGCCGAGATGGTGGCGGGCATCTCTGTTCGGCCAGACGCCATGCGTCGGGCTGCGCAAGAGGGCTACTCCACGGCCACCGATCTGGCCGACTACCTGGTGAAAAAAGGACTCCCCTTTCGCGATGCCCATGAGGCGGTCGCCCTGGCGGTGCGCGCCGCGGTAGACGCCCGCAAAGATCTATCGGAGCTATCGCTTGCCGAGTTGCAATCCTTCAGCGCCTTGATTGAGCGCGATGTGTTCGAGGTGCTGAAGGTCGACGGCTCCGTGGCCGCCCGAAGTCACATTGGAGGCACGGCCCCTGCGCAAGTGCGTGCCCAGATCAAACGGCATCAGGGCAAGACCTAGGGCACAAGCGCGAACGCACACGGTACAACCGTGCGAGATGACTACATAAAAAAGGAGATGTCATGAGCCGTCGTGATTTTCTTGCTAAGAGCAGTGCCGTTGGATTGGCCGGCGCCACCGCCGCCATCAGTGCACCGGCCATCGCACAAAGCGATGTGGTGCGCTGGCGCTGTGCCTCGAGCTTTCCCAAAAGCGTGGACACTTTATTTGGCACAGCCGATTTCGTGGCCAAGCGTGTGAGTCAGATCACCGGGGGGAAATTCCAGATCTCCGTGCATGCCGCCGGCGAAATCGTGCCGCCGCTGCAGGTCTTGGATGCCGTTGAAAAAGGCACGATCGAGTGTAACCATACCGCCCCTTACTACTTTATTGGTAAGGATCCGGCCTGGGCGTTCGGCACCTGCATTCCGTTTGGCTTAAACAGTCGGCAGTACAACGCCTGGTGGGTACACGGTGATGGTGAGCGGGTGTTCAACGAATTCACGCGCCAATTTGGTGTGGTGAGTTTTCTGTGCGGCAACACCGGCTCTCAGATGGCCGGCTGGTTCAAAAAGGAGATCAAGGCCGTTGCAGACCTGAAAGGCCTGAAGTTTCGCACCGGCGGCATGGGTGGACAGGTCCTGACCAAACTCGGCGTGGTCACGCAACAGTTGCCGGCCGGCGAGATCTACTCCGCACTTGAAAAAGGCACGATTGACGCCGCAGAATTCACGGTCCCCCACGATGACGAGAAGTTGGGCTTAAATAAGATCGCCAGGTTTTATTACTACCCCGGCTGGAACGAAGGCGGCGCCGCCTTAGGCTTTCAGGTCAATGCCAAAGCCTACGATGCCCTGCCCGATACCTATAAGGCCGTATTGGCCGCGGCCACGGCCGAAGCGAACACCTGGATGCAGGCCAAATACGATGCCTTAAATCCGGTGGCGCTCAAGCGTCTGGTGCAAGGCGGCGCGGTCTTGCGTGCCTACCCGCAGGCCGTGATGGAGGCCTGTTTTAAGGCCAATCAGGAGCTGATCACCGAAACCCTGGCCAAGAGCCCTGCGTTTAAAAAGATCTACGATCAGCAGCGGCCCTTCCATCGTGATCAACAGGCCTGGTTCCGCGTGGCCGAGGCGAGCTTTGATGCCTTTATGGCCAAACAAAAACTGTGATCACCGGCGTTTAAAGTAATCCGCCGGATCATCAGAGGGCGCCGATGCGGCGCCCTTTTCTTTGGTGCCCGCGGGCGACGCGCTGCCATCTCCCACAGCGGCCTCACTGTCATCGAGTTGAATTTCAATGGACTGAAGGTCCACCGCCTGCGGCTTATCGAGAAAGCCGGTCACGATCTGCGGAAAGAAAATCAGAATGCCCACGAGCAATAACTGCAAGCCGAGCCAGGGAATCGCCCCCATGTAGATGTCCGTGCTCGGGATCGACTTGGGCGCAATCCCGCGCAGATAAAACAGGGCAAATCCGAATGGAGGATGCATGAACGAGGTCTGCATGTTCACGCAGATGAGCACCCCAAACCAGATCAGATCAATGCCCAGCTTATCTGCCATCGGTGCGAGCAACGGGATCACGATGAACGCGATCTCAAAGAAATCCAGGAAAAATGCCAGCAGAAAAATCAGAATGTTGACCACGATCAGGAACGTGACCGGGTCATCGGCCCCTACACGGGTGAACAGATGCTCCACCCACACCCCACCATCGACCCCCTGAAACACCAGCGTGAATACCGTGGCGCCCATCAAAATGAAGATCACCATGACCGTGATGCCCATGGTGGACTCCATGCCCTCGCGCACCATGGTCCAGTTCAATCGCCGATGCAGGGCGGCCAAGCCTAATGCGCCCACGACCCCCATAGCCCCGGCCTCGGTGGGCGTGGCCAAGCCCATGAAAATGGTTCCTAACACGACAAAAATCAGTGCCAACGACGGCAGGATTCCCTTGATCACTTTGATCCATAACGCTGCACCACGCAGCGTGCGATCGCTCTCTGGCAGTGGCGGCATACTGCGCGGGGACACGAGCGAGGCCACAAAAATAAACAACAGGAAGATCAGCACTTGGGCAATCGACGGCCCGATTGCCCCCAGATACATGTCGCCCACGGATCGGCCAAGTTGATCCGCCAACACGATCAACACCAACGAGGGGGGAATCACCTGGGTGATCGTGCCCGAGGCTGCGATCACGCCCGTGGCCAGGCGATGGCTGTACCCCACTCGCATCATGATGGGCAGTGCAATCACGCCCATGGCGATCACCGAGGCGGCCACGGTGCCCGTAATGGCGCCGAGAATCGCCCCCACCACGATCACGGCATAGGCCAGACCACCCGGCAGTCCACCGAATAACTGGGCAAACCCTTCCAGCAGATCCTCGGCCAATCCACTGCGCTCCAGAATCGCTCCCATCAAGGTAAAAAACGGGATCGACAGCAGGAGCTCGTTCGATAGGATGCCAAAGATCCGATACGGCAGATTGGCCATGAAGGCGGCGGGGAACAACCCCAACTCAATGGCCAGCAATCCCGAGGCCAGCCCGAGCGCGGCCAAGGAAAACGCCACCGGCAGGCCGAGTAACAAGAACACCACCAGGGCGGCGAACATGGCCGGCGCCATGAATTCCATGGGATTCATCTCTACTGCACTGGCCGTTCGTAATGGGTATCCAGCGCGATCTCACCGCGCAGCGCTGCGATCCGTTTGATGATCTCGGAGATGCCCTGCAGGGCGAGCAGACCAAATCCCAGGGGCAGGAGCAGCTTGACCGGCCAACGCAGCAGACCACCCGCGTTCGCCGACACTTCCATGATGAGCCAGGACTCGACAAACCATGGCCAGGACTGCACCGTCATGTACACGCTAAACGGCATGAGAAAAATGATCAGACCTGCGAGATCCAGAATGGCACGCTGACGATTATTCAGCTTGGAATAAAACAGATCGACCCGAATATGGCCGTTGGTGTTTAACAGATGTGGCGCACCCAGCAGCACGATCGCCCCGAACATATACCACTGCAGCTCCAACCAGGCGTTGGAGCTCATGTCAAAGGCGTAGCGGGATATGGCGTTGAGGGCCGAGACCAGCGCACAGATCAGCACCAGGGCGATCGCCACACGGGCCGACACCCCGCTCACCCGATCCATCTGCCGACTCAGTTGTAACAGCGTGCGAATCACTTCTTGCGCTGAGGCGGCAGATCCGTGCAGGTTCCGGCAAAGACTTCCGCCACCATGCCGATCGACTCTCCCAGGGTCGGATGCGGGTGAATGGTTTTGCCGATGTCATGAGGATCGGCACCCATTTCAATGGCGAGCGCGAACTCGCCGATCATGTCACCCGCGTGCGTGCCCACCATGGCACCACCGATCACACGGTGGGACTCCGGATCGACAATGATCTTGGTGAATCCCTCGTCGCGACCATTGGCGATGGCACGGCCTGATGCCGCCCACGGAAACACGGCCTTTTCGATCTTCATGCCCTTGGCCTTGGCCTCGTCTTCGGTCACGCCGACCCAGGCCACCTCGGGATCGGTATAGGCCACCGACGGAATGACGCGTGCATCAAAGAATGCCTTGAGACCCGATGCGGCTTCCGCCGCCACATGGGCTTCATGCACGGCCTTGTGGGCCAACATCGGATTGCCCACGATGTCACCGATCGCAAAAATATGCGGCTGGTTCGTGCGCATTTGCGCATCCACCGGAATGAATCCCCGCTCGTTCACGGTGACACCCGCCATATCGGCTGCAATCATCGCCCCGTTGGGCTTTCGGCCCACGGCCTGGAGCACCAGGTCATAGACCTGGGGTTCGGCGGGCGCGCCCTCTCCTTCAAAGCGCACATGGATGCCATCGGGTTTGGCCTCGGCCCCCACGGTTTTGCACTTCAACACCACCTTATCGAAGCGATCGGCATTGTGCTTTTGCCAGACCTTGACCAGGTCTCGATCGGCCCCTTGCATCAGGCCATCCAACATCTCGACTACGTCAATGCGCGCTCCAAGGGTGGAGTACACCGTGGCCATCTCCAGTCCAATAATGCCGCCACCGATCACCAGCATGCGCTTGGGCTTGAACTTTAACTGCAGAGCCCCGGTGGACGTGACCACGCGCTCATCCTGCGGCATAAACGGCAGCTTCACCGCCTCGGATCCCGCCGCGATGATTGCCTTTTGAAAACCGATCACTTTCTTTGTGCCATCGGCCATGGCCACCTCTAAGTGGTAGCCATCCAGAAACTTTCCGACACCCTGCACGACTTGGACTTTGCGGGCCTTGGCCATGCCCGCTAAGCCACCGGTCAGCTTGCCGATCACCTGGGATTTGTAATCCCGAAGCTTATCCAGATCCACGGTGGGCGCACCGAAACTCACACCATGGGCGCCCAACTGTTGCACCTCGTCCATGACAGCCGCCACATGCAAGAGCGCCTTCGATGGGATACAGCCGACATTCAGGCACACCCCACCCAGGGTGGCAAAGCGCTCGACCAGCACGGTGTTCATGCCCAGATCGGCCGCACGAAACGCTGCAGAGTAGCCGCCCGGGCCTGCGCCCAAGACCACCATGTCGCAGGTCATGTCGGCCGTGCCGGCATAGCGGCGTGGCGCATTGGAGGCCGCCGGTGTGGTCGAAACCGAAGCGGCCGCTGTTGCGGCGGCCGGGGCCGAGGCCACGGATTCCGATGATGACGCTGCCGGCGATGGTGTCGGAGATGCCGCCTGCGCGGCCACCGATACCCCCGCTGCCTCCACCATCGCAATGACCGAACCCTCGGAGACCTTGTCCCCCACCTTCACCTTCATCTCCACAATCGTCCCCGCCAGCGAGGCCGGAATCTCCATCGAGGCCTTGTCACTCTCCACCGTGAT
>JACCDK011487046.1_pt1 | contig 23396 bp, 23 predicted proteins | sample 7445871 | NCBI WGS metagenome assembly JACCDK01 (sample SAMN15323436, study PRJNA562643) | freshwater metagenome | isolation source: river surface water | place: USA:Blue River Watershed | collected 2017-08-15 | reverse complement strand
CTATCCCGAAGACTATATGGTTCAATTGATTGATTTTATAGCCGAGCATTTTGCGGTAAAAATCCTTTTCAATTACACGCCAAAACAACAAAAAGAAGCGCAATCTATCTTTAACAAGTGCCAAGAAAAAACCAAAAAGCGCATATTATTGGATTTGATTGGCAAGGATTTGCGTTCGTTTATCAAAATCATGCACCATTGCGCGCTTATTGTTGGAAATGATGGCGGTGCTGTAAATATTGCAAAAGCACTACAAAAACCTTCATTTACAATTTTTTCCCCTTGGATAAAAAAGGAAAGCTGGAGTATTTTTGACGATGGCGTGTTGAACAAAGCAGTGCACTTGAACGATTATCAACCCGAACTTTTTTCATCTAAGAAAAACAAAGAATTACAAGTCCAATATAAAACCTTATACCACGCTTTTAAGCCTGAATATTTCGTAAAGGAATTGGAAATGTTTTTAAAAACCAATTTAAATCATTAATTTTATTTCCTTTACGTAAAAATTCAATGCATGGCCTATAACATCACTTTGGAAGGTAAAAACCAAGTTTTAGCTGAAAATTTATTAAGAGAGATTGTTACAATTTTAGACAATTCAAATATCACCTACTGTCTAGAGGGCGGAACATTACTGGGCATTTACAGAGAAAACAGACTTTTACCTTGGGATAGTGATTTAGATCTTTCCATACTAGAGGACGAATTACACAAAATTGATCGATTAACTACACTATTAAAAGAGAAAAAATTTCGAGTTCGATTCCGGTATTTTGAAACTTCAGATGTTCATTTTACAAAAGGAAATTTAAGAATTCTTAAAATCAGAAAACAGCAATTTTTTGGTTTGATTAAAAGTCCCGTTTGTTTAGAAATTTTTATAAAGTATAAAAAAGACGATCACGTGTTCTGGAAAGTTAGTGATAAAACAATGGGAGCACCTTTTCAATTCTACAAAACTATAAAAAATTTACTTTTCCAAGGTCAAGAATATAAAATACCAGGAGAAACTGAAGCTTATTTAACACATAAATATGGTGATTGGAAAACTCCAGTAAAAGAATGGAATGCGATGGCAAATGAAGGTTCGATTGTGTCCAATTAACTCCATAAAATTTTATTTCATTACTTTTGCAAAAAAATATCAATATATGAAAATAGTAATTCTAGCAGCTGGTATTGGCTCCAGATTAGGAAATCCCTTTCCAAAACCTTTAACCCCATTAAAAAACGGGAAAAGTATTATGGAAACTCAAATTGACAACATTTCTTCCAAATACGATATTGATGATGTAAATGTTGTAATTGGTTTTAAAAAGGACTTAATTATGGAACGCTTTCCAGAGCTGACTTACATTTACAATCCATTTTTTGATCAAACCAATACCTCAAAAAGTTTGGTGAGAGCCTTAAAAAAGTACCGAAACAATAGTGTGTTATGGTTCAACGGCGATGTAGTTTTTGATGGAAAATTACTAGATATTTTAAATCCTTTCATCGAAGCTAATACCTCTTTTGTTGCCGTAAACACGAGTAAAGTGGCAGATGAAGAAGTAAAATACACCTTAAAAGACGGCTACATTAACGAGTTGTCAAAAACAGTAAAAAATGGCTTGGGCGAAGCGGTAGGAATCAATTTCATATCGTCAAATGACATCAAAGCCTTCATTAACCGTTTAGAAGAATGTGATGCAAATGATTATTTTGAAAGAGGACTTGAACTGGCCATAGAAAAAGACCAAATTAAAATTCAAGCGGTGGATATTTCAAAATACAACTGTATGGAAATTGATTTCGTTGAAGATTTAGAAAACGTAAACAAACTATTATAACCATGAAATGTGTATTGTTTTGCCAAAATAATTATGCCTTTGGGATTTTAGAACCCATAAGGTCCTATTTAGCGGCAAACGGACACGATTATATCTGGTATGTAAATCCCAAAATTATTTCAGATTATCCTTATACCAACGAACCGCACACTACTGCAATTAGCGACTTAGTACTGTATGCAAGTGATGCGCTATTTGTGCCGGGTAACGAAGTTCCGCATTATTTAAGAGGTCTAAAAGTGCAAATTTTCCATGGTTTTGCAGGTGAAAAAAAAGGACATTTTAGAATCCGACATTATTTTGATGTATACCTAACCCAAGGGCCCTATTTTACCGAAAAATTCATCGCATTAAAAAATAAATTCAAAAATTTTGAAGTCATCGAAACCGGCTGGCCAAAGTTGGATTGCTATGCTACTGAAAAATCAAAATTTGAAATTGAAAAAAAACAATTACTTGCGAAGTACAATGCCAATAAAGTATTATTGTATGCGCCTACATTTTCACCCAAATTAACATCAGCACCTCATTTAGTAGAGCAAATAACCGCCTTGGCTACAAAGCACCCTGAGTACCTTATCTTACTGAAATTTCATCCATTGATGGCAGAAAATTGGTTGGAAATATATCGAAAGTTAGCTCAAGATATACCCAATATCATTTTTGAAACCGAAAAAAACATCATTAAATTTCTGTTGATGGCCGATGTAATGATAAGTGATACGTCTTCGGTAATTTATGAATTTTTATTATTGGACAAACCCGTTATAACCTTTAAAAATATTTCAAAAAACATAGTTTGGGAAAACAGTTTTGACTACCAAGCTTTAGAAGAATTGGTTGCTAAAAATATCACAGAAGATCCGTTTGCGGCTTCAAGAAAAGAAATTTACGACAACTACCACCCTTTTAATGACGGCAAATCGGCTGAACGCATGGTAAAAGCTGTGGAAGATTATATCCAACGAAACGGAGTACCCACAAAACGAAAATTATCCCTATTTAGAAGATACAAAATTAACAAAATGTTTTCGTTATAATTTTTGAATTCCGTTTGCTACCCTAATGACTTTGTGTTTTTTGTTGTAGTCTCTAATTTCAGTATTCTTTTTTCGTTCGGTTTCACTAAAGTAAGTTCTGGAATGATCTAAATGAATACATATTGCAGCATACCGAATTTGCTTAGCAACTATGCCATAATGATTCAAGCGCTCCCCAAGTTCACGATCCAATCCACCGTATTTCATTGCCTCATTGAATCCATTGACCGCCAATATATCTTTTTTAAAACAAGACGTGTTATGCCCATTGAATGTTTTTTTTGTGGGCGTGATCCAATTCATAAAACGTGCAAAAAAACTAATTTTAGTTAATTTAGATAATTTGAAATTGACTTTTAGTCCATTTTGTAATAACCAAAAAATAGAAAAAGTCTCTTGGTTTTTAATATTTTCAGCAGTAATCAATTTAGAGACCGCCATGGGCAATTTGAAATACCCACCCGAAAGAAAATAGCCTTCGGCTTTATGTTTTAAATGTTGTGCAATAAAATCTTTTCTTGGAATACAATCACCATCTGTGAAAAGTAAATAATCGGAATGCGCTTCCAGAATGGCTTTGTTTAAAATTTTACACTTTTGAAAACCATTGTCTTCCTGCCATACATGTACAATAGGATGCACAAATCGAGAGGCATATGAATTTACAAGTGCTTTGGTTTTTTCGGTAGATCCATCATCTGCAAGAACCAATTCAAAATCGGTCTCGGTTTGGCTGCAATAACCTTCGAGAACTTTTGCAAGCCATTCTTCCGAATTGTATGTAGAAACGATAACCGATATTTTCATCTAGCAAATTAAAAAGTGAAAAATACTACTTTTTCCAGAACTTCAATTTCTTTTTCCATCTTTTTTTTCGATAATATTGCTCTTGAAATTCTTGTGTAGCGCTCCACATCGCTCGGAACACCATTTCACTATTTTCTCCCGATAATTTGGCATATTCATCACTCATGATGCTAATAACAGCTTTACTAGAAGTCAATTTCGAGAAATTTTTCATACGCTCTTGAAAAGTCAATTGTTGATCAAAATTGGTCCGATTCAAATCCACCAAATAAAAAGAATACATGCCATCCCCTACCGAACGGATTAAGGTATTGCCTGCTGAGTGATCAATAAATTCAATATTGGCTTGGTGTAGTTTGTATGTAAATGCCACAAATTGTCGAAGTATCGCCTCTTTCAAGACTTCATCTTCTAGTTTCAAGAGCTCTCGAAATCTATAATCAGTTTTTAAAAAAACACTAACATAATAACTGTCTTTTAATCCGATAGCATCAAAATTTTCAAAGTATGCTATTGGACTAGGTGTTCCAATACCTTTCTCTAATAATAATTGTGCATATTCAAACGAGCGTTTTGCTTTGCTTTTTCGAAAATAGGTATAGATGATTTTATTAAAAAAATGAGGTTTTTTAAAGGCTTTAATACAAATCGTGCTATCGTTTAAGTCAAAGATTTTAAGACTATTTCGACTTCCTTTATAAATATAAGTACCTAAATTGGAATACTGAGCGATACATGCTTCAATGAAATCTTTATTAGCGACGAATTCAGGATTAAAAATACTTTTCATGCTGCGAAAATAAAACAATGTTGGCGATTTACCTCCAAATATAAAATAATTTATAGTTTTGTGGTGTAAAAAACTAAGTTGATGAATATCTTCAAATCCATAGAACGAAATTGGAACAAGCGAAACGTAATACAAGCTATTGTAAACGCGGAGCAGCAGAATAACGATGTGGTTACTATTCATCGAATCGATAAAAAAAATATTGGAGATTACTATTGTGCACCCCATCATTATTTTGAGGCGTTGAAAGGAAATAGTCTTGATATTTTTGATTATAAAAGTGAAGATAAAGCCGTACGCTCGCATTTCATCAACGAAATTTCAAATCGGTCACTCATAATTGGCGGTGGCGGTTTACTCAATCGCAGTGGGTTTGATAAGCAAATGCAGTTGTTTGAAAAATTAACTCAAAAAGGAAAAAAAATAGTGCTTTGGGGTGTAGGACACAACGAGAAATCGCCCAAAACCTATGGTAAGGTCTCAAAATACAATGTAGATATCCATAAATTTGGATTAGTTGGAACAAGAGATTACAAAATGCCGGGCGAATATGTGCCTTGTGTGAGTTGTTTGCATCCTATTTTTGATCAACAGTTTACCATTTCTAATGCAGTAGGCGTCGTTTTTCATAAAGACACGCTCAAAAAAGAACACATTACAAATAAGTATCAAAATTTTGCTACTTCGTCCAATACCACTAATTTAGAAGAATTGATTCAATTTATTGGCAGTGCCGAAAACATCATTACCGACAGTTACCATACCATGTATTGGGCCATGTTGTTGGGGAAAAAAGTAATTGCCATTCCAAATTCTTCAAAATTTTTCGATTTCAAACACCAACCCATTATTTCAACTTTTGATGAAGCGCTTCAACATTTGAATAAAGGTATAATTTATGACGGATTACTAGAGGAATGTAGAAATCTAAACCATAAATTTGCGGAAAAAGCCTTCAATTATTTAAATTTATAATATGGACATCAACACCGAAGTATTCAACGCATTTGAAATTATCAAAAACGGCGGCATCATCTTGTATCCTACCGATACCGTTTGGGGCATAGGCTGTGATGCTACAAATGAAGAGGCCATACAAAAAATCTATGCCCTAAAACAACGCGTAGAAACAAAAAGTATGATCGTATTATTGAATGGAGAACGCATGATGTATAATGTTTTCAAAGAAGTTCCAGAGGTGGCTTGGCAAATTCTTGATTTATCAGAAAAACCTACCACTTTAATATTAGACAACCCGCGCAATGTAGCCAAAAACATTATTGCAGAAGACCAAACTTTAGGCGTTCGAATTGTTACCGAACCTTTTTGCTTTAAACTCATGGAGCGCATGAAAAAACCTTTGGTTTCGACTTCTGCGAATATATCGGGTATGTTTACACCAAAAACTTTCAAAGAAATTAGCCCGGAAATTATAAAAGGTGTTGACTATGTAGTAAATTTGCAGCACGATAAAGTATGCAAAAATCCTTCTACGATTATCAAATTAGGATTAGATAGTCAGGTAAAAGTGATTAGAAAATAATAATTTGAAGATTTGAAGATTTGAAAATATCCCAATTTTCAAATCTTCAAATCTTCAAATTTTCAAATTAAAGCATGAATTACAAACAACAGTTAGAACATAACATTTTCAAAATCATAGCCAAAGCTGCCCAAGAACTCAACTTGGAATGCTATGTAATTGGTGGTTTTGTGCGCGATATCCTTCTGAACCGAAATCATAAAAAAGACATAGATATTGTAGCCGTTGGAAGTGGTATTGAACTGGCATTAAAAGTTTCCGAACTCATTTCCTTCCATCCCAAGGTGCAAGTTTTTAAAAATTATGGCACGGCTATGTTGCGTTATGATGATATTGATATAGAGTTTGTAGGAGCACGAAAAGAATCATACACACACGATAGTCGCAATCCCTTAGTCGAAAATGGTACGTTGAAAGACGATCAAGATCGCCGTGATTTCACCATAAATGCGCTCGCTTTATCCTTAAATTTAGCAAATTTTGGTGATTTAGTTGACCCGTTTAATGGGGTAACTGATTTGGAAAACAAAACCATCAAAACTCCTTTAAGTCCAGATATTACATATTCTGATGATCCCTTACGCATGATGCGCGCTATTCGTTTTGCCACGCAATTGAATTTCGAAATTGAATCAGAATCATTAGCGGCAATTTCAAAAAACAAAGACCGCATCCACATCATTTCTGGGGAACGTATAGTAGATGAATTGCATAAGATACTGGCTTCTGAAAAACCATCCATAGGATTTTTACACTTGTATCAGACCGGCCTACTAGATATCATTTTACCTGAATTAACCGCTTTGAACAATGTAGAAGAAGTGGAAGGGCATACCCATAAAAACAATTTTTACCACACCCTTGATGTAGTCGATAATATTTGCCCCAACACAGAAGATGTTTGGTTACGCTGGGCAGCTTTACTCCATGATATTGGGAAAGCACCCACTAAAAGATTCAACAAAAAACAAGGTTGGACCTTCCACGGGCATGAATTTTTGGGCGGCAAAATGGTTAAAAAAATCTTTGAACGATTGCACATGCCTTTGAATCACAAAATGAAATTTGTGCAAAAAATGGTGATGATGAGTTCGCGACCTATTGTAATTGCCGAAGACATAGTTACCGATAGTGCGGTAAGGCGTTTGGTTTTTGATGCCGGAGAAGATATAGAGAGTTTAATGACGTTATGTAAAGCAGATATCACCACAAAAAACCCTAAAAAATTCCAGAAATACCACAAAAACTTTGACATCGTAAAAGCTAAAATCATTGAAGTTGAAGAGAAAGATCGTGTTCGCGTATTTCAACCACCTATTTCAGGAGAAGAAATCATGGCATTATTTGGCTTGAAACCTTGTAGAGAAATAGGAATATTAAAAGAAGCGGTTAAAGAAGCTATTTTAGAAGGGGAAATACCGAACGAATATGAAGCGGCCAAAGAATTTGTTTTAAAACGTGCTGAGAAATTGGGGTTAAAAAAAATATAAATTAAATTGCTGCAAATCTGCGGTCATCACAAATGAAAAAGAATTTTCTAACAGTTGCAAAAACAGCATTAGTTTTAGTTTATTTGGTCATTCTAGCAGGCGCCTTAGTTCGAATGACGGGTTCAGGAATGGGTTGTCCAGACTGGCCAAAATGTTTCGGTTATTATATTCCGCCCACCGAACAAAAAGAACTTGAATTTACACCTAACAAAACCTACGATAAAGGCCAAGTAATTATTAAAAACGAAGGGTTACTTGTAGCAAAATCTGATTTTACAGCTACTGACTCTTTTTCGGAAACCAATTGGGAAGCGTATACCAAACACGATTATGCGATTTTTAACCCCGCACATACTTGGATTGAATACATCAACAGATTGCTGGGGGCTTTGGCTGGAATAGCTTGTTTTGTTGCATTTATCTTTGCATTTGGTTATTGGAAAGAAAACAAAAAAATAGTGGTCTATTCGCTATTGGTTTGTGTACTGATGGGTTTTCAGGCTTGGTTAGGAAAAACAGTAGTGGATTCGGTATTAAGTCCTGTCAAAATTACCACTCACATGTTAACAGCCTTTTTAATTGTAGCGTTACAATTGTATGTTATACATGTAGTATCCGCTAAAAATACTGTTAGAAAATACGATAAAAAGTTTAGCATAACTCTTGTTATAGTTCTACTTCTAACCGTTGTACAAGTGGTCTTAGGAACCTATGTAAGAGAATTCATAGATACGGTGGAAAAATCGGGAGCGCCTAAATCATTTTGGTTACACTACCCAGAAATCACATTTTACGTGCATCGAAGTTTTTCAATAGTAGTCTTTTTAGCGAATTTATTTTTACTACTTCGAAATAAAAATCTTCAATTGGGTTTTGAAAAAGTAAATTGGGTGGTTCGAATTTTAATCTTCGAAATTATTTCTGGAGTGATCATGGTCTATGTCGATTTTCCATTCGGGAGTCAAACCCTACATTTAGTATTGGCAACATTCTTATTCAGTGTGCAATTTTATTTACTGTTAGAAAATAAAAAAGGAACAGAAAAATAATACTACTTTTGCAGTCCGACTATATTGTCACAGTTCTTTGTTATTAACATTACATGTCAAAATTAAACGCTTCAGATAAATTTTTGGATTTGTCTGACTATGGAAGATCTTTTGGAAGATTTTTCGCGCTGCAACTAAAAGAAACACGCTTTACCCCTATTCATGTAACCCTACTGTTCGGACTTTCCGGATTGCTAGCTTTGTATAGCATTTTGAACCAATACTATTTTACTGCTGCTTTTTTTATTATTTTAAAATCAGGAATTGATGCTGCCGATGGCGAATTGGCCCGATTGAAAAATACCCCTTCCTATGTGGGACGCTATTTGGACAGTGTATTTGATATCATCTTGAACTTTCTTTTTTTAATGGTCATTTGTTATGTATCAGAAACTACGATTTGGTGGGCAATACTAGCTTTCATAGGTATCCAATTACAAGGCACACTCTATAACTATTACTATGTAATTTTAAGAAATAAATCGGTTGGCGGGGATACGACCAGTAAAATATTTGAATACAAAACACCAAAAGCTTTACCCGGCGAAACCCAAAAAGCCGTTGCCATCTTATTCGGAATTTACACCTTATTTTATGGTGCTTTTGATAAAATTATTCATTTTTTAGATCCAGAAGCCTACAAAGTTAAAACCTTCCCCAATTGGTTTATGACCCTACTTTCGTTATACGGATTAGGCTTCCAATTGCTCATTATTGCTTTAATGCTACCAATGGGCTGGATAGACTATATCGCTCCTTTTTTTATTGGTTATTCGGGTTTCCTATTTATCTTAATTGGGATTCGAAAAACAGTATTAAAACCATAGCATTTTGTAATATTGATTCAATTTCTATTGAATTGTTTGTTTTACCCGTATTATTAGTATTATTGTAATATAGTAGAAATAATTTCGTTTCTATTGCAAACAGCTTTCACACATGAAAAAAATCAATACCATTTTTTGCCTTATATTTCTTTTATCTTTTCATGTTGGAGATTCATGCAGCATGTACAAAGTGACCAAAAATGGGAAAACAATGGTGGGTTGTAATGAAGATGCATGGAGAACTACTTCACACATTTGGTTTGAAGTTGGCCAAAACAACTCATATGGTGCAGCTTTTACAGGTTCTAGATGGGATGGAGAAAATGGCTTTGCACCACAATCAGGAATGAATGAGCACGGCTTGGTTTTTTCTAGATTGGCTTCTTATCACCCCGAAATGATTACTTCAAAATTCAATAACCGCATCAAGATTACAAATCCAACGCGCTATTTAAAAGAGATTTTACATTCCTGTAAAACTGTTGAGGAAGTAAAAAAATATATTGAAAAACACGATCAGCGGTATTTTATAGAAGATGTATTTATCTATATCGAACGATCTGGAAAATACATAATTGTTGAACCATATAAAATTTTATCGGGGAATGATGCACACTATGTACTGTCAAATTTTTGCCCGTCTATTACGTCTAAAACAGCTGCAAATAGATTAGAGCGCTATAAAAATGGTGCCTCTTTTTTGACAACAAAAATGGAAACTGATTTGGAATTTTGCCGAAAATTATCCGACACCATGCATGTTTGTAGAGAAAAAATTGGAGACGGAACGTTGTTAACCTCTATTTGGGATAGCACAAATGATCTGGTAAATTTGTATTTCTATCACCAATACGATCAAACAATTCAATTTAATATTGCAAAAGAATTAGCCAAAGGTAATCACATACTGAAAATTGACACTTTATTTCCAAAAAATGCAGAATTTGAAAAATTAGCCTCGTATCAAACGCCCCAAAACAACGATACGATTCGAAATTTTTTGATGATCAGTGGTTTGTTTTTTGCTGTAAGTTCGGTTTATTTTTTCATGAGTTTCATGCGCCGTCGAAAAAAAGATAAAAACAATACACTTAAATTAGTGTTTTTTCCAGCCGGACTCATCCTTTTCTATTACCTGTTTGTTTTGTGTACAAATATTACTATTTTTTACTTTCCGGCACCTTATAGCCATCCTAACAACATACTTGTCAGTAGCACTTCCTATATTCCGTATGTAGTATGGCTACTCCTACTTCCGTCTTTATGGTATAATTATAGACTATTTCAAGAAAAACTATGGAACCGTTTTGCCGTTGGAATGATCAGTTTGTTTAATGTATTGGTTTTGATATTGATCGGATTTTTTGTGTATTGGCGATTTTACTTTATTTTTTAATCAACCTATCCAATTTTTAAAATCCGTTACTTTTTCTCTTGAAACAATCACCTCATCGCTCTTGTAAGTAGGCAACATAATTTTTAATCGTGAATTTGAATACACTTGTATTTCTATGATTGCTTTGAGCGGAAGTATAAATTTACGGCTCACGCGAAAAAATTCTTTAGGATTGAGTTGGGTTTCTAGCTCTTCTAGCGTAGTATCAATTAAATAATCGCGGTTATCGTTTGTATGCAGATAAGTTCCTTTGTTTTCGCTAAAAAAACACTCTACATCGTCAATAGGGATCACTTTTAATTGCTGTCCAATTTTAATAGAAAATCGTTTCTTATATTCTTTTGCAAGGGGATTGACTAACATCCGTTTAATAGCATCAATATCTAAATTTGATAACGCGCTTTTTTGAAATTGAATATTGTATTTTGAAATGGCAGCTGCAAGTTCATCTTCGTCAATAGGTTTTAGCAAATAATCAACACTATTGAGCTTGAAAGCGCGCAGAGCATAGATATCATAGGCAGTCGTAAAAATTACGGCACTTTTGATATCAAGTTGCTCAAACAAATCAAACGACAAACCATCTGACAATTGAATATCTAAAAAAATTAAATCGGGATGCGGATGATTTTGAAACCAAACCAAGGACTCAGCCACAGAATGCAACATAACGGAACATGAAAAACCTAATTTTTCAATTTTGCGTTGCAACAAGCGAGCAGCCGGTTTTTCGTCTTCTATGATAATGATGTTCATTGTTTTTTTGTTTCAAGTTCTTATGTTGTCTAACAACTGTAACTGAAAACTGTGACTAATTATTCCCACTTATTCGCTTTTTCCTTTTCCATCAATTCTTTTATTTTTCTTGCTTCCCAATCTTTTCCTAAAATAAAATAAGGTAAGAATGTTGACAAACCATGCGCTAACAACCCTATTCCCCAAAAGAAAGCCGTAAAGAAATTCTTAAACTGAAAATAACTTTCACCTTCATTTAGGTTTTGAATATTTAAAATGACTAACATACTATTAATTACCAAATATACTAAGGCATGCGAATAAAATCCTTTGATCTTTTTTACTCTTTTTACTGCTTCCTCATAGCGAATTTGTTCTGAAGTTATATTTTCCATAATTTTTTTATTGAATTTGATATTGTTATTGAATTTGAAATTGATTTTTTTATTGTTATTGATATTGATATTGCTTTAGAATTTTTATTCCCAATTATTATTTTTTCCTTTATTTACAATTTCTTGAATTTTTCGTTCTTCCCACGATTTTCCATATCCGAAAACGCCAAACGCATGAAATGAAACGCCTAATCCCCAACCTAACATCGGGAACCAAAACCATTGAAATCCCCAAAATGTATTGTAATTAATTATTGCCAATGTTGGAATTACAATGCAATAAGCCGTTAAATTTCCGTAAAAGCCTTTCAATTCTTCTACACGTTTTTTGGCTCTTGCGTAAGCTGCATTTTCTGAAAATAGTGTATTGGTTTCCATAACAGATATTTGTTTGGTTAATATGGGTAGGCTTATTTTAAATTCCTTTTCATTTTCTTCAACTAAGACTTTTCTATTGGTTAAAATTCCGTATCGATTTATAATGTTTTCTAATCCAACCCCTTTTCGATCCAAAACTGTTTCTTTCTTTTGCAGATTATTAGTTACAACCAACAGGTTATTAACTATACCAATTTTAACATGGAGTGGATGAGCTTCACTCACCACATTATGCTTAATGCAATTTTCTAATAACAATTGCAACGATAAGGGGACTACTTTTGCATCTTCGTTATCAATATTTTCAGGAATTTCAAATGTGATACCGTTCTCAAATCGCATTAAAAGTAAATCCATATAGGTTTTAGCAAAGGCTATTTCTTCCGCAACCGACACCAATTCTTTGTCTTTTTGTTCCAAAACATACCGATACACTTTAGATAAGGATGTTGTAAATTTTTGAGCAATTTCCGGATTTTCTTCAATTAACGAACTCAACACGTTCAAACTATTAAACAAAAAATGGGGGTCAATTTGATTTTTTAAGCTTTCAAACTGTGCTGAAGCGTTTCCTGCAATGATTTTTTGTTGGTTAACCCTATTTTCTTGATACGTTTTATAAAAGTAAAACGCATGAAACGCTAAGGTTACAAAAAACGTAATAATTATGGTCACTACATAATTTGCCATAGTTTCATTTTGATAAAACACTTCAAAACTTGATCCTTCTATAAGCACATCTTCAACAATTCGCAATAAAAAAATTGTCACTACTGAAATTACAAACGAACCCAAAAAACCTAAACTTATCCTTTTTTTTGAAAACCGTTCGGCTTCAAAAATACCATCCAAATAGATAAACAAATAAGCATTAGCAAAATATAGCGTTAATCCATACAACATGGTATAACCAAAATTTACCCATAAATATTGATTCAACTGTATGGTAATTCCTGTCAATAATTTTATCAGTAATAAAACTAAAAAAACAGAAAGGGATAAAATTATCGCACGTGGAACTTCTTTGATAAGTTTTTGTAACATAGGTAAAATTTACAATAAAATTAGTTAAAATTAAGTGACTGCACAACAATGGTTATTATATAAAGTACAAGATGAATCATTAGTACTTTGTTACTATTTCTGACACAAAATTCAATAGAAATACCCAATAAAAAAATTCAAAGTAACTCAACTGTCATTTTTCGAGGATGAATTGTAGATTATTTGATTTTGTTTACATTTACTCTTTTAATCAATGAAAAAATGAAAAAAAAATTGTTAATTATTTTATGGGTTCCATTTGTTAATTTTGGGCAAAATTACAAATCAGATTTTGATTCAAAATTCAATCAAAAAGATTATAATGCTACTGAAATACAAGGGATATTAAACAACTGGAAGAAAGTATCAACGAAAGATATTGACTATTTTATAGCAGCATTCAATTTTTACTTTAAAGAATCTCAAAATGAAATAGTACAGTTATCACAAGATGCGCCTCATGAAGGCAAAGAAGCTTTAGTATTAAGTGATTCATTAGGAAATAAAGCTGGATATATGTTTTCCAATATGAGTACAAATGATTCTTTATTTAAAGTTTCACAAAACACAATAGACACTGCCATACAATTATTTCCAAATCGATTAGATTTACGATTTGGCAAAATTCATACATTAGGTGCAGTTGAAAAATTTGATGAATTTACTACTGAAATACTAGAAACTATAGCATATTCATATACAATAAATCACAAATGGTTATGGTCTAACGATACTAATTTGGAAAATCCAGAGAATTTTTTTATTGATGCCATGCAAAGCTATCAAAACACTTTGTTTCAAGTTGAATCCGATGAAAACTTAAAAAAAATCACAAAAAAAATGTATGAGATTTTCCCAAATGACCTATTTGTTATTTCAAGTTATGGAGTTACATTTTTGATTGAAGGAAAAAATAAAGAAGCATTAGAACTTTACCTTAAAGCAGAAAAAATAAATCCTAATGATACAATAGTTTTGAACAATATTGGGTTAATTTATGAGCGTTTATCGGATAAAAATAATGCCCTTAAATATTATAAGAAAATTACGGCAATAGGAAACGAAAAAGAAAAATTAAATGCCCAAAAAAAAATCAACAACCTAAATTAAAATGTTATCAACAATTCGTAAATCGTAAATCGTAAATCGTAATTAATACTTACTTTTGCTTTTCGTAAAATTGCAACCATTATGATTTATAAATTCAGAGCGATCCTCGATGCCGAAGAAGATATTTTTAGAGATATTGCCATCGAAAGCAACAACACCTTAGAAGATTTACACAACGCACTTACTAATGCATTTGGCTTTGACGGTACCGAAGTTGGCGCTTTCTACACCTGTGCAAATGACTGGGCTTGGCACGAAGAAGATGGCATCCCAATGTTTGATACAGGAGATATTCCAGGCGAAATAAAAACCATGTCGGAATATGCCATAGACGAATTAGTGCACGAACAAAATACTAAATTAGTGTATGTCTATGATTTGTTTAGCATGTGGACATTCTTTGTTGAATTAGCAGCAATTGAAAATAAAGAAGCTAACGAAACCTATCCAGCCCTACTCTTTTCGCATGGAGAACTTCCAGCCGAAGCCTTACAAAGTGGCCTAAGAGGTGATTTATCTGAAGAAGATATGTTTGGTGAATTTGAAGATGACTTAGACGACGAAGATTACGATATGTTTGAAGGGGATGACAGCTTTGAAGACATGGGATTTGAAGAAAACTGGAATTAAACAATTAGCCAATGTGCTACTATGGCAATGTGCCAATTATAAAAACTTAATACTAACATTGTTAATTGGCAAATTGACCAATTGACGAATTGACACATTAATAATGATCAACTTATTTAACGCTCATATTGAAAACCTATCAATACACAGAGTAGGAAACAAAAGCAGAAACGAAGCGATTTTTTTATCAGAAAACCCGTATGGATTGAATGATGAAATTATGCCGTTACTTAAAGAATTTTTCTTTAAATCGTTTCGAGAAAAGGAAGAAAACTACTTTCAGTTTGCGCATGAAGTAGATTTAGAATACAATGAAATGTTCAATTTTGCCAGCGAAGTTTTTACAAATCCAGGAGAAATTCACAATGTTTCAAAAAAAATAACGAATCACCTTTTTGAACAATCCAACCACCCGCACATCAAAAACGGAGAGGTATATGTCGCCTACTTTATACACGTCTCGATTGATAACAATGTAGTAGATGCTATCGGAGTTTTCAAAAGCGAAATACAAACCGATTTCTTACAATTTGAAGAGAAAGATGCTAATTTAGAGATGCTGCTACAACAAGGCATCAATTTGAATAAATTGGATAAAGGTTGCATCATTTTTAATTATAAAAAAGAAGAAGGATATAAAATATTAACCGTAGATAGCAATCGTTATGATGCGCGCTATTGGCTAGAACACTTCTTGTCGGTCGATGCGTTTCAAGACGAAAATTTCATGACTAAAAAATACTTGAAATTCTGCCAAGAGTTTGCCAAAGAAGTTGTATTACCAGCCGAAGACAAACAACAAGAAGTATTATTTATGAATCGTGCCATCAATCACTTTGCAAAAAATGATGCCTTTGAAGAAACAGCTTTCTTAAACGAGGTCATGCAAAATCCTGAATTCATTCCAGAATTCAAAAACTATAAAGTTGATAAAGGTGCCAAATACAGCATTGAAGATGTTTCCAGCTTTCCAATTGCCAACGCTGCTGTAACGGACGTGCGACGCACGCTAAAAAACACCATTCAATTAGACACTAATATCCAAATAAAATTGGATTTCATCAATCCAGAAAGTGCGGAGAAGTTCGTTGAAAAAGGATGGGACGAAGAAAAACAAATGTATTATTATTTGGTCTACTTCAACAAAGAACAAAAATCGTAAACTATTTATATACTAAAACCTCAATTACAACCTTGTTTTTGAGGTTTTTTTACGCCCAAACTTTAACAAAATATTTTGTTTAATCTTTTAATAATTTTATTAAACATTTTATACCTTTGCTAAAATTCATACAGTTATGGCAAAGAAGAAAGAAATTACACCGCAAGCTATTATAAGCTACTACGTAGACTACTTTTTAGAACACAACAAACAACCCCAATCGGTTTATCAATTTGCAAAACACTTCAACTTTGAGGAAGCCTTATTTTATGGCAATTTTTCATCTTTTGATCAAATCGAAAAAACATTTTTTGCTTCGCTGTTTGATCAAACATTGCAGATGCTTGAAAAAAGTGAAGATTTCAAATCTTATGATGCCCGTACGCAATTATTAAGTTGCTATTTCACCTATTTTGAAATGTTAACTGCGAATCGAAGTTTTGTTATCGCGTTACTAAAAGAAGACAAAAACAAATTAAAAAGCGTTTCAAAATTATCCGACTTGAGAAAACAGTTCCAACAGTTCTTTGATAACTTGGCCATTGAAAAAATCGATTTGAAACAAGAAAAACTAATCGAATTTCAAGAAAAAGCCATGAATGAAATGGCTTGGGTACAATTTTTATTTACGCTAAAATTCTGGATAGAAGACACTTCATTAGCCTTTGAAAAAACAGATATTTTTATTGAAAAATCGGTGAATACGAGTTTTGACCTTATGGATACGACTCCCTTTAAAAGTTTAATTGATTTCGGAAAATTTATGTGGCAAGAAAAAGCGGCATTCAAACTGTAATACAAAGGCAACCCAAATGAAAACCATAGACAGTATTCCAACGTCAAAAATTCAACGCGCTTCAAAACTTCTTCAAACTGGAGCAAAAGTAGGCGTGAATTACCTCAAATATTATGGGGATAAAATCACAAAAACAGAAACAGAAGCCAAAGAAAACCTTAACACTAATAATGCTGCAGACATCTATGATGGCTTAAAGCAAATGAAAGGCAGTGCCTTAAAAGTAGCCCAAATGTTAAGCATGGAAAAAAGCATACTGCCGCGTGCTTACGTGGAAAAATTTTCGCTTGCACAATTTTCGGTTCCCCCTTTATCGCCTCCCCTAGTAAACAAAACGTTCAAAAAATATTTTGGGAAACTTCCACAAGAAATTTTTGACACATTCAATGCAACATCCATAAATGCCGCAAGTATTGGTCAAGTCCACCAAGCTACAAAAGAAGGAAAAAAATTAGCCGTTAAAATACAATATCCTGGGGTAGCCGAAAGTATAAGTTCTGATTTGGCTATGGTAAAACCCATAGCCATCAAAATGTTCAACATCAGAGGAAAAGATTCGGATAAATATTTTAAAGAAGTCGAAGACAAATTGGTGGAAGAAACCAATTACATCAACGAAGTAAAACAAAGTATGGATATGGCCCAAGCGTGTCAAAACATTCCAAATTTACTTTTTCCAAAATACTATCCCGAATGGTCTTCCGAAAAAATCATCACGATGGATTGGATGACGGGCGAACATCTCTCAGAATTTACAGCGCACAATGCCGACCCTGAGAAATCAAATCTATTGGGACAAACACTTTGGGATTTCTATATGTTTCAAATGCATAATTTGAGAAAAGTCCATGCTGATCCGCATCCAGGAAACTTTTTAATTACAAATGACACCCAACTCGTAGCCCTAGATTTTGGCTGTATTAAAGAAGTACCCGAAGATTTTTACATTCCGTATTTTGAATTGGCAAAAAAAGAAAACTTGGAAAACCCTGCCTTTTTTAAATCAAAATTGTACGAATTAGAAATACTAAGAGCCGACGACTCTCCCGAAGAAACCGAATTTTTCACCGAAATGTTTCATGAATTGCTTAGCTTATTCGCAAGACCTTTCCATGTGGATGAATTTGATTTTTCAGATGACGCGTTTTTTGGACAAATTGCCGATTTGGGTGTGCGTTACTCTAAAAGCACCGAATTGCGAAACATGAATGGCAATCGAGGTTCCAAACATTTCATATACATCAACAGAACTTTCTTTGGCCTGTATAATTTAATGCATGACTTAAAAGCCAAAAATGTAAAAATCAATCATTTTACTAACTATTAATTCAACGCTCTAAACAATAATTTGATCCCTAGTAACTTGAAGTTATTAGGGATTTTTTTATCTGCATAAATAAAGGTAACAATTTCTTAGTTTGTTCGTCTTATGAACAAACAAACACAAAAGAAATTGGAAACCATTTTAAAAATTACCCAACTCAATAAAATTTTCAATCGAAAGCTACATGCCGTTAAAAATGTTTCCTTTGAAATAAAAAAGGGAAATGTGTATGGCATTCTTGGACCCAACGGATCTGGAAAATCGACAACTCTCGGAATTGTATTAAATGTAGTCAACAAAACTTCAGGCGATTTCGAGTGGTTTGAAGGAAAACTCGATACCCATCAGGCGTTAAAAAAAGTCGGCGCCATCATTGAACGTCCCAATTTTTACCCATATATGTCGGCCAAAGAAAATTTAGAATTGGTGTGCAAAATTAAAGGAACGCCCTTTGAAAAAGTGGATGAAAAACTAGAATTGGTTGGTCTTTTAGATCGGAAAAACGACAAATTCAAAACTTTTTCATTAGGAATGAAGCAACGATTAGCGATTGCTTCTGCCCTTTTGAATGATCCTGAAATATTAATCTTAGACGAACCTACCAACGGGCTCGACCCACAAGGAATTCGACAAATTAGAGACATCATACGAATCATTGCCGCTCAAGGCACCACCATTTTATTAGCCTCTCATCTCCTAGATGAAGTAGAAAAAGTATGCAGTCATGTAGTAGTTTTACAAAAAGGGGTTATGCTGTATCAAGGCTCTGTTCACAACATGATTGAAACCAATAGTTTCTTTGAATTGAAAGCCAAAGACCTAGCCCAATTACAAAATGTACTCCAAAACCATAGTTCCGTTGAAAGAACAAAAGAATCGGAAGAAAAATTATTGGTTTTCCTAAAGCAAGATCTGGCAGCTGAGGAACTAAACACCTATCTTTTCCAACACAATATTGTTTTAGAACATCTTGTAAAAAGAAAAAATAGTTTGGAAGAACAATTTTTAGAATTAACCAAAAACTAGGCAAAATGAAAAGATTACTCTCTATAGAATTTCAAAAAATCTGGAAAAACAAAGCCAGTCGGATATTAGTACTCGCTTATTTTATCTTATTAAGCTCGATTGCCTTAGTGAGTTCCATAAAATTCACCATTTTTGGAAACGAAATCCTAATCGCCGACCAAGGCATTTTCAATTTTCCGTACATATGGCATTTTAATACCTTTATTGCTGCGCTGTTTAAAATCTTTTTAGCTGTAGTCATTGTATCCATGATGGCCAATGAATACACCTATGGAACCCTAAAACAAAATTTAATCGACGGATTGAATAAAAAAGAATTCATCACCTCTAAGTTTTTAGTGGTCGGCACTTTTGCACTTGCTTCTACCTTTTTTGTATTTGTACTCTCCTTAATTTTAGGCTATTCCTTTTCATCTTACAATGAAATAGGTATCGTTTTTTCAGATTTAGAATACCTCTTGGCCTTTTTCATTAAACTGTTTGCATTTTTTTCTTTCTGTTTATTTTTAGGAATATTAGTAAAACGTAGCGCTTTTGCTCTGGGCTTTTTAACACTTTGGTTTGTAGCTGAACAAATCATATATTGGATGGTGAAATTTGTAATATTAGGCGGTAATGATAAATCCAAAAACTTTGCCGATGCTATGATCAAATATTTCCCAATGGAATCCATGTGGAATTTAAGTCGAGAACCTTTTTCAAGATTCAACGCCGTAAAATCGATTGAAAAAGCAATGGGCGGCAGTAAAATTGTTAAAGATTACAGCATACATTTTTCAGAAATCAGCATTGTATTGTTTTGGACAGGCATCTTCATTTTTGCATCCTATTTTATCCTAAAAAAGAGAGATTTGTAGTATCTTTGTGATACTATGGGGATAGTAAAAAATATAGGGCTTATTGTTTTTGGAATTGTTTTTCAATGGGGAAATGCACAATACATTTCTGTAGACGAAAGTTACACTCCGCAACAACTCGTCCAAGACAAATTAATCAACAGTCCGTGTGCCAACGTTTTTAACGTCTCAGTTTCAGGAGGCAACTTTGCTTCAGGTGAAAAAAGTTATGGTTATTTTGATGCAAACGGAACTACTTTCCCATTTGCAAACGGAATCGTTTTAACCACAGGCAAAACAGTTAATACTATCGGACCAAATGCTACACTATCTGATGATGGAGGAAGTATGGGATGGAATGGTGATTCGGATTTAAATCAAGCATTAGGGCTGAGTAATTCTTTCAATGCTACCGTCTTAGAATTTGATTTTATTCCGTTAGGAGACCACATTAGTTTTGATTATATTTTTTCATCCGAACAGTATTTATTAAATCCTTCGGCCAACCAATGCAATTATACCGATGGTTTTGTTTTTTTATTAAAAGAAGCTACAGCAGCAACGTATGAAAATTTAGCAGTTGTTCCCGGTACAACAACACCTGTAAAAGTGAACACCGTTAGAGGCACAGGAACACTCTGTCCTGAGGCAAATGCCAACTATTTTGATGCCTTTAATACGACCGAACATCCCACTAATTTCAACGGACAAACTAAAGTAATGACAGCGCAAGCAGCAGTTACTCCCGGAACTACCTATCACATCAAATTAGCTATTGCAGACGAAGGCAATTACCGATACGATTCGGCAATATTTTTAGGTGGAGGCAGTTTTAATTTTGAAGTTGATTTAGGAGCCGATCGATTGGTATCAAATGGAACAGCACTTTGTCCAACCGAATCGTTAACATTGCATACCAACCAACCCAGCGCCATCAGTTATCAATGGTATCAAAATAATAACATAATAAATGGTGCAACTCAAGCTAGCTATGAAGTAACTACAGCTGGAACTTATAGCGTTGAAATCAATTATGGTGCTAGCTGTCAAACAACCGGAAGCATAAATATTGAATACGCTACCAATTTACTTGTAAACGAATCCTCATTTACAATTTGTGATACCGATGCCAATCAAGACGGGAGCACTTCGATTAATTTGGGCCTAATTATCCCTGAATTATTTTCCAATTTACCCCCTAATTACTCCATTGCATTTTTTGAAAATACAACAAGTACCAATGCTTTACCTACAAATTACAGCAATACTTCGCCTTACAACCAAATCATTTATGCACGCGTCATGAATATACCCGGTTGTTACAACGATTTTCCAGTTGAATTAATTGTAGCAACTTTTCCAACAATAGTTACTGACGAAGAAATAGGCTTGTGCGAAAATTCTCCTGCATTATTGGATGCGGGTTCAGGATTTACAAGTTATGCCTGGAATACAAATCCGGTACAAAATACGCAAACCATTACGGTAGCAAATCCAGGAATTTATTCGGTAACCCTTACGAATGCTTCAAATTGTACAAAAACAAAAACATTTACCGTAACAGCTTCTGGTGTGGCAACCATTCAAAATATTATAATTACTGATTTTTCAGAAAACAATTCTATAACAGTAGAATATAGCGGGCCAAGTACTTATACCTTCTCATTAGACGGTCTAAACTATCAAACTTCACCAACCTTTACACAGCTAAATGAAGGAGAATATACACTCTATGTAAAAGACACCAAAGGATGTGGTATCAGAACAACTCCTTTTTTTATATTAGACTATCCCAAGTATTTTACGCCTAACGGCGATGGTATAAACGATTATTGGTACATCAAAAACCTAAACCAACGCATTACAGGAAATGGATCCATTTTGATTTTTGATCGATACGGAAAACTAATTCACCAAATCAACCTTCAAAATCAAGTTTGGGACGGAACTTTTAATGGAATGCCTTTACCAAGTTCCGATTATTGGTTTCAAATTCAATGGGGAGATGGAAAAATTATGAAAGGACATTTTTCACTAAAACGTTAGGTACAATTATTGCACAATCGCCTACAAAATAATATATTCGCAGTATGATGCACGCAAATGAAATTGAAGCCATTAAATCACTATTGGCTTCGCCCAAAAAAATAGCTATAATACCCCACAGAAATCCGGATGGAGATGCTATGGGCTCTACGTTAGGACTCTATCATACCTTAGTGCAAAAACAACATGATGTTGTTGTACTTTCACCTAACGAATTTCCAGAGTTTTTAGCCTGGTTACCTGGAAGCGAAAACGTATGGTTATTTGAACAAAATGCAGCGAAAAGCCAAACCCTTTTGGAAACATGTGATCTAATTTTTACTTTAGATTTCAATGCCTTACATCGTACAGGAGAAGTAATGGAAAAAGTACTAAGTACCTTACATACTACTACGATCATGATTGATCATCATCAATTTCCGGATAGCTATGCCACCTATACTTTTTCAGACACTGCATACGGGTCAACGTGTCAAATGGTTTATGACTTTATTTATGCATTAGGGTATGAAAACTTATTGAATAAAACAGTTGCCACTTGTTTATATACCGGAATTGTTACCGATTCAGGAAGTTTTCGTTTTCCAAAAACAAGCGGGGCAACGCATCAATGTGTGGCCGATTTAATAGATCGTGGCATAAACAATAGTGAAATTCACAACCTGCTATTTGATAATTCGAGTTACAACCGATTATTATTATTGGGTAAAGCCTTGCAAAATTTAAAAATTTTAAACGAATACAAAACCTCTTATATTACTTTAAGTCAGGAAGAATTAGATGCTTTTGGCCATCGAAAAGGCGATACGGAAGGCATTGTCAATTATGGTTTAAGCATTAATGGTATTGATTTTACAGCCATTTTCATTGAAAACAAAGAAGAGGGAATTATTAAAATTTCGTTCCGCTCACAGGGCGATTTTGACGTCAACCAATTTGCAAGAAAACATTTCAATGGTGGTGGCCACATAAATGCTGCCGGTGGTAAATCGAATGCAAGTTTAGCAGAAACCGTTCAACAATTTATTCGTATTTTAGCCACAGAAAAAAAGTAAAAATGAAATTACAACCACTAATATTCGCATGCACAATTTTAGTTTTTATTTGCAGCTGCTCGCAACGTCAAGAGGAAGCGCG
>JACCDK011353879.1_pt1 | contig 23460 bp, 21 predicted proteins | sample 7445871 | NCBI WGS metagenome assembly JACCDK01 (sample SAMN15323436, study PRJNA562643) | freshwater metagenome | isolation source: river surface water | place: USA:Blue River Watershed | collected 2017-08-15 | reverse complement strand
TCCGTTGGTGCAGGTCCAGATGTTCCGGCTGCCATTTGGCCCGAAAGGCCGCGGGGTGGCGCTCAAAGGCATCGCGGCGGCGCACCACCTCCACGCGCAGCGCCAGGTCCTGCGGGGTGCGCACCTGCACCGCCAGGCCAAAGCGGTCGAGCAGTTGCGGACGCAGCTCGCCCTCTTCGGGGTTGCCGCTGCCCACCAGCACAAACCGCGCCGGGTGGCGCAGGCTCAGGCCTTCGCGCTCGACCAGGTTCTCGCCGGAAGCGGCCACGTCGATCAGCAGGTCCACCAGGTGGTCGTCGAGCAGGTTGACCTCGTCGATGTAGAGAAAGCCCCGGTGCGCCTGGGCCAGCAGGCCGGGCGCGAAGGACTTGATGCCTTGCGAGAGGGCTTTTTCGAGGTCGAGGGCGCCGACCACCCGGTCTTCGGTGGCGCCCAGCGGCAGGTCGACCACGGCCACCGGGCGGCTTTCGATGGGCAGTCTGGGGGCTTTTTTGCCCTTTCCTGTCTGGCCGCCTTCGGGTGGGTTGCAGCGCTCGCACAGGGCGGCAGGGCGTTGGGGGTCGCAGCGAAAGGCGCAGCCGCTGACCACGTCAATGGGCGGCAGCAGGTCGGCCAGGGCGCGCACCGCAGTCGATTTGCCGGTGCCGCGGTCGCCGAGCACGAGCACACCGCCGATGGTCGGGTCGACGGCCACGACCTGGATGGCCAGGGTCATGTCGTCCTGACCGACGATGGCAGCAAAAGGGAAGGTCGAGGCCATGGCGAGTCCGTGATGGGGATGGGGCCATCATCGGAAAGTCACTGCAAAATGTCAAGTTTTATTGACACTTTCCGGTGTTTGCTCGTTCGCTGCGGGCCGCAAGCCGTAGGGTTCCACCAGCGTCCACACGTGGGCCGGCACCATGGACTTGAGCTTGGCCGGCGCCTGCCGGCGCAGGTGCAGGACCGTTTCCACGGCTTTCATTTCCAGTCGGGCGCGTGCAAATTCCAGCCCGCGTGGACCGATGCGCGGCATCAGCCAGCCGACCAGCGGCCGCAGCCAGGCCGGCATGCGGCGCAGTGGCAGGCCGCCGGCGGCGCGTTCGGTATTGGCCAGAAAGCCGCGCACCGCACCCGCACGCCGACCTCGGCTGATGGGGGTCGAGAGCACGACTTCATCGCCCAGCCCGTCGAGCAGTGCCGCGCCGCGCGCGTTGCGCACCAGCAGCCATTGCTGGCCGTCGCCGCCCATGTAGCCCACGGTGATGTCGGCCAGCACGTTGGTGTAGTCCACGCAGGTGCGGCAGGTCAGCGGAAAGAAATCGGGCGGCAGGTCGGCCAGCGGCAGCTGCAGGAAGGGGATCAGGCGTTTGTGCCCCTGGTCGGTGCGGACCTCGACGTGGTAATCGGCGCGAAATTCCAGGTAGTTGATGTCCTGCGGACGCGGCGAAAGGCGGCCGAGGAAGTCGTGGAAATGTTCGGTGCTGGTGTTGTCGGAGCAGGGCGTGCCGATGACGAACAGCGCCTGCAGGCCCTGCTCGCGCTCGAGCTGCGGCTGCAGGGCGCGCAGGGCGTAAATCTGGCAGGGGATGCCGATCACGGCCAGGCGCTTGTACCCTTGCGCGAGTGCGGGCTCGACCTGTTCGATGAGCGGCGCATAGCCCATGCGCATGCCCCGGCAGCGCGCCATGTCCTGCGCGCGGGTGACGATCACCGGCATGGGCCGCCAGCGGTCTTCGGGGTGCGGCGCCATGGCGATCACCGCGTCGACCTGGCCGGTGTCCAGCAGGCGTTCGGCCAGCCGCGTGGTCAGGCCGGTCCATTGCGCACCGGCCAGCGGCTGGCGCAGGCGGGCAGCGTGCATCTGCTGGTAGGGGCCGAAGAACAGTTCATCGGGCTGCGCCGCGACTTCCAGCCGCGCGCGCCCATGGACCCGGCGCTCCAGCGCGGGGTAATCGGGCGCGATGAACTGGCAGGCCTGGCCGCAACGCGCGGGCTGCGCGGTGCGCGAGACGCCGCAGTCGGTGCACAGGCGCCGGTGCGGCTGGGCGTCGCTCATGCGCCTGCGCTGCCCAGCGGGTTCACGCCGATCCAGCGTGCGTGCAGGCCGCCCCAGAGGAACAGGGCCCAGACGGCCGTGCCGACCAGCACGGTGAGTCCTGTGGCCACCCCGCTCGCCGGAACCGAGGCGCTGGCCGGTGCCGGGCGCCGACGGGCCGAGCGGAACACCAGCACGGCCCAGACCAGGAAGGTCCCAAAGAGCATGAGGTCGGCCAGCGTGCCATTGGCCAGCAGATGGGCCAGGGCCCAGACCTTCACGCCCAGCGTCATCGGATGGCCCAGGCGTGCGCGGATGCCGTTGCGCGGCACATAGGCCGCCACCAGCAGCACCATCGACACCCACATCAGCAAAAAGCTGGCATGCACAAGGCCCCGCGGGGGTGTCCAGATGGCCACCGGCTCCAGGCGCGCCTGGCCATAGCCGATGACGATCAGCACCAGCCCGGCGCCGGCGACCAGCGAGTACAGGCCCTTGTAGGGCAGTGCGCCCCATTTCGCACGGCGTTGTGCGCGCCACTCGGGCGCCAGCGTCTGCAGGCAGTGCACGCCCAGGAACAGCAGCAGTCCGATCAAAAGTGTCAGCATGGGAAGAGGCCTTGAAGTGGCAGTTGAAGTGGACACTCCCATTCTGTCACGCCGGGCGGGTGGCCGCCAGTCGGACCAGATGGCTGGTCCAAAGTGGCCGCAGACTTTTCCGCCTGATTTGCTCAAGTACCGCAGGAAGCTGTTTGTCCAGAACAAAATGGGGCCACAATGCCTCTGTCCAGAATGTCCTGGTCCAGCTTTTTCAAGGAGTCCCGAATGTCCACAGAGAAGAAAAGCACCCGCCGGGTGTTCATGATGCAGATGGCTACAGCGACAGGCGCGGTGCTCTTGGCCGAGCAAGCCACCGCCCAGGCCATGGTGGCCGAGAACGACCCCCAAGCCGCAGGCGTGGGCTATAAAGCCGATGCCAGCAAGGTCGACAAGGCCAAATACCCCAAATACGCTGCGAGCCAGAACTGCGCCAACTGTGCGCTCTACCAGGGCAAGGCCGGCTCTGCCAGCGGTGGTTGTGGCCTGTTCCCGGGCAAGCAGGTGTCGGCCAAGGGCTGGTGCTCGGCCTGGGCCAAGAAGGCCTGATCTACAGGATCATTTCTGCGAGGGGTGGCCGACACTGTCGGCCACCCTTTTTTTATGGCGGTGACGGAGTGAGGATGAGGCAGGTCATGCGGGCTGTGCAAGGCCACGCCAGGCCTTCAGCACATGCGCAGTCTCACCTGCCCTTGAAGCTGCAGCATGTCCTGCGGCTGGCACAGCGCAGTGCCAGCATGCATCACGGCTGCAGCCCCGGCAGCCACGGCGCTGGCCAGCGCCCGATGCGGATCACCGTGCTGATCGAGGGCCCAGACCAGGGCGGCCAGAAAGCTGTCGCCTGCGCCCACGCTGCTGCTCACCTTCACAGGCAAGGCATCGGCATGCAGACAGGCTTGGGCGGTGACCAGCATGGCGCCCTGAGCGCCCAGCGAGAGGGCCACCACCTCGGCCTGACCCAGGTCGATCAGCCGGCGTGCGGCCTGCTGCTGCAAAAGGGGTGTGGTCAGCGGCAGGTCCGACAGCCAGGACAGCTCACGCAGGCTGGGTTTGACCAGCCACACCCCTTCCTCCAGCGCTGCCCTGAGTGCCGGCCCCGAAGCGTCGAGCACCATCCTTGCGCCATGTTCACGCGCCAAACGGGCGACCTGGGCATGACCATCCTCGGGCACACCCGGTGGCAGACTGCCGCTGGAGACGATCCAGGCACAGGGCAGCGAGCGCAGGCGCTCCAGGCAGCGCGTCCATTCCTGCACCGCGAGCGCAGGGCCAGGCAGAACAAAACGGTATTCGCATCCGCTCTCACGCTCTTGGACCGTGAAACTCTCGCGCGTTTCCTGAGCGATCGTCAGCGGTTCATCACGGACGCCTTCCTGCTCCAGCAAGCCATGCAGGCGTTGCCCGTTCGCTCCACCTGCCGGGTAGAGCGCCAGCACATCCGCACCGAGTCGGCGCAGCACCCGCGCCACATTGATGCCGCCACCGCCCGGATCGGTCTGTGGCGCATCGCAACGCATTTTGTGCGCATCCTCCAGTTTGGCCACGGCGGTCGAGACATCGACGGCCGGGTTGGGCGTGAAGGTGACGAATTGCGGCATGCAGGGATTATCCCGTCGGTCTGGTCTCTATGCCTGAGGTGACAGGCGGGTGCACCGATCGCAGGTAAAAACATTTCTCGACTTTCCAGGCAGCCCCACAACATGAACCTCTACAGCAAACTCCAGCAACGCGCCGCCAGCAACAACCCCATTCGTGTGGGCCTGATCGGCGCCGGCAAATTCGGCTCCATGTACCTGGCGCAGGCGCCACGCATGCCGGGCGTGCACCTGGTCGCGATTGCCGACCTCTCCCCCGATGCGGCGCGCGTCAACCTGGCGCGCGTGGGCTGGAAGGCCGAACAGGCGCAGGCCGCCAGCGCAGCCGAGGCGTTGAAAAACGGCAGCACCTGGGTCACCGACGACTGGCGTGCTGTCACCGCCTTGCCGCAGATCGACATCATCGTCGAGTGCACCGGCAACCCGATCGCGGCGGTGGACCACATCCTCGAAGCCTTTGCGCAAGGCAAGCATGTGGTCAACGTCACGGTGGAGGCCGATGCGTTTTGCGGTCCGCTGCTGGCGCGCAAGGCGGCGCAGGCGGGCGTGGTCTATTCCATGGCCTACGGCGACCAACCCGCCATGATCTGTGACCTGGTGGACTGGGCGCGCACCTGCGGCTTTCCGGTGGTGGCGGCAGGGCGTGGCCACAAGTGGCTTCCGCATTTTTCCGAGTCCACGCCCGAGACGGTGTGGGGCTACTACGGCCTCACGCCCGAACAGGCGGCGCGCGGCGGCCTCAACCCCAAGATGTTCAACAGCTTTCTCGACGGCTCCAAGCCCAGCATCGAAAGCACGGCGGTGTCCAACGCCACGGGGCTGGCGGTGCCGAGCAACGGCCTGCTGTACCCCCCCGCCAGCGTGGAAGACATCCCCTACGTCACGCGTCCGCGCAGCGAAGGTGGCGTGCTCGAGAAGAAAGGCATGGTCGAGGTGATTTCCTCGCTCGAACCCGATGGCCGCAAAATTCCGTACGACATCCGCATGGGCGTGTGGGTCACGGTCGAGGCCGAGACCGAATACATCAAGAACTGCTTTGAGGAATACAACGCCCATACCGACCCGAGTGGCCGCTACTTCACGCTCTACAAGCGCTGGCACCTGATCGGTCTGGAAGTGGGCATGTCGGTCGCCAGCATCGCCGGGCGCGGCGAGCCGACCGGCGTGGCCACGGGCTGGAATGCAGACGTGGTGGCGACCGCCAAGCGCGACCTGCAGCCCGGCGAGATGCTCGACGGCGAAGGCGGCTACACCGTCTGGGGCAAGCTGCTGCCTGCGGCCACGTCGCAGAAGATCGGCGGGCTGCCGCTGGGTCTGGCGCATCAGGTCAAGGTGGTGCGTCCGGTGAAGAAAGGCCAGTCCCTGAGCTGGGACGATGTGGCCATGGACACCACGACGTATGCCTACAAGGTGCGGCGCGAGATGGAGTCCATGTTCAAGGCTTGAGGGGCTTGACCCTGTCACCTTCGCGCAGCGTGGCCGGCGGGTAGCTCACCAGCACCGTGCCTTCGGGCAGATCGCTGCGCAGCCAGGCCTGCTGGCCATTGCGCCCCAGCAGTTCCACCGGGTGCTGCCGTGTGCGGCCATCCACCACCGCGAACACCGCATGGCGTGCACCCTGCGGGAACACGCTGCTGACCGGTGCCAGCAGCACCCCCGGCGCCTGCTGCACCACGATGCGGATTTCCATCTTGAAGCCGTCGCCCAGTCCTTGGGGCGCTGCGCCTTCCCAGTCGAACACCGCCTTGACGCGCTGCTCTTCCACGCCAAGTGCTGACACCTTGGTGAACCCCCCCGGCTCCACGCGCGACAGGCGTGCCTGCAACACCCCTTCACCGCCCCAGTGCGCCAGTGTGGCCCTGGCCTGGGGGGGCAAGGCGGCAGCCTCTTCTGTCAGCAGTTCGGTCACGATTTCCAGCCTGGCGGGATCACCCAGGTCCAGCAGGGGGGTACCTGCGGTCACCGGGCCTTCGCTCTCGCGGTGCAGCTTGAGCACGCGACCGGCCGCAGGGGCCTGGATCTTCCAAAGGGGGCCGATGCCGCTGCCGCCAGGCTGGCGCAGGCCGATGCGCAGACGCTGCAGATCGTGCTCCGCGGTGTCCAGTTCCCGAGCGGCCATCAGCTGCTCCTGCTGTCGCTGCTGCAGGGCCAGCCGTGCATTGTCTTGCTGTGCGGGCGAAACAAAAGCCTGCGCGGCCAGTGACTCGATGCGCTCGTGTTCGGCGCGGGCCTGCTGCTCGGCGGCGCGGGCACGTGCCAGGTTGGCCTGCGCGCGCGAACGAGTGGCCTGCATGGCGGCGACCCGTTCGGCTTGCTCGCCCTGGCTGCGGGCGTCCAGCAGTGCGGATGCGGCGGGCCAGACTTCGGCCACGGTTTGTCCAGCGCGCACCTCGTCCCCCGGCTTGACGCGGGGCCGCACCAGCTGCCCCGCCACTGGTGCGGCCACGGTGTAGCGCTCGCGCACGCGGGTCTGTGCGTCTTCGACCAGCTCGCGCACAAAGTCGCCCCGTGTGAGTCGGGCGGTCTCTACCTGCTTCGCTTCGGGCCAGACAGCCCAGACCAGCAGACCCAGGGCCAGCAGAGCGGCCACGACGATGGCCATGTTCTTCCTGTTCATGACGAAACCTCATTCACGGACTTTGAGCACCCCGACCAGGTCGAGGTGACGGATGCGACGCTTGACGATCCAGGCGCTGAAAACGGCCGCCACGACCACGCACACCGAGGCAAAGGCGTAGGTCGCGGGCCGTATCCGAACGGCAAAGAAAAATTCATCGGTCTGGATGAGTCGGACCAGGGTGTCGGACAAGGCATAACCGGCCCACCCGCCCAGAGGCAGGGCGATCAGCATCTCCACCAGCCATTCGCCCAGCAATAGTCCCGAGACTTCGCCCTGGGTGAAGCCCAGCACGCGCAGGCTGGCCAGCTCCCATGCGCGTTCGGCCAGTGCGATGCGGGTCTGGTTGTAGACCACGCCCACCGCGATCACGCTGGCAAAGGCTGTCAGCACCGCACTGAAGATCAGCAGGTTGCGTGCCGTGATGTCCTGCACATTGCGCAGCATGACGGCCTTGCTGAAGGCCCCGGCCACACGCGGGCGCTGCTGCAGCACCTGCAGCAATTCGGTTTCGCGCCCGCGCTCGACTGCCAGGGTGAGCTGGTTCACCGCGTCGCCCTCGCGCAGCAACTGATTGAGGCGGCTGCGCGCGATGTAGGCGTTCATGCCCATCATCTCCTGCACCACACCGCTGACCGGCAGCGTCCAGACGCTGCGAGCGCCTTCCTGCCATTCCACCTGCACCTCGTCGCCCACGCGCAAGCCCAGCTTGCGGGCCAGCCGGTCGGTCAGCAGCAGGCCGTCCTCGCCCACCTCGTGGCGCTGCTGACGCACGTCCACAATGCGCTGCAGTTCGGCAGGTGCGGCGCGGCCCTGCAGGGTCCCGCGCCAGTGCCGATGGCCCTTGACCAGGCGAACGCCGATGCTGCGCGAAGCTTCCACCGCCGTCACGCCCGGCAATCGGCGTGCCTCCGAGATCACCTGCCCGGGGGTGGCTTCGACCAGCATCAGCACCACGTCGCCACGCAACACCTGCCGGAACTGGGTGCTGAGCATCATGTCGATGCTGTCGCGCCAGAAGCTTCCGCAGATGACGATGGCCACCGAGGCCGCCAGACCCATCACCGTGAGCGCACTTCGCCAGGGGTGGCGCTGCATGTGGCGCAGCACCATGCGCTGTCCCGGGCTGAGCCTGTGGCCGAGCGACGTGCCGTCGAGCCAGCTGGGCCGGTAGCGACCCGGGGCGGGTGGACGCATCGCTTCGGCCGGGGGCAAGAGCACCGCGGCACGGATGGCCTGTGCGGTGGCCAGCGTGCCCAGCAGCACGCTCACGCCCAGTGTCGCCAGCAGCACGTCGCCGCGCAGGCGATGGTGCAGCGCAGGAAAGATGAACACCTGGGTGTAGAGCGTGGTGAACCAGCGCCCCAGCACAGCGCCCAGCAGCACACCCAGCGCGCAGCCCAGCCCCACGATGATCAGCACCATGCGCAGGTAATGCAGGCCTATGCGCCGGTTGTCGTAACCCAGCGCCTTGAGCGCCGCGATCTGCTCGCGCTGCAGACCGATGTGCCGCGTCATCACCGTGTGCAGCAGGAAGGCGGCGACCAGCAAAAAGATGCTCGGCAGCACCGTGCCCATCACCTGCTGCTCGCGGATTTCCGAGTTGAGCATGCGGTGCGAGAGCTGGTCTTCGCGTCCGTAAGCGTTGATGCCACCGTAGGCGGCCAGCTGCCGGTTGAGCGCGTCGATCACCTCGTCTTCGTTGGCGCCCGGTGCGAGCCGCAGCGCCAGCTGATTGAAGGCGCCGCGCATGTCGTAGGCGGCGGCCACCGCATCGCGGTGCATCCAGAACACGCCAAAGCCGTGCACGTCGGGCGAGCCGCCTGCACCCGCAAAGATGAACTCCGGCGAGAGCGCAATGCCGGCCACCGTGAGCGCCTGCAGCTTGCCGTTCATCAGCGCGCTCATGGCATCGCCGGGGCGCAGACGCCTGGCCTGCGCAAAGGCGGCCGACACCAGCACTTCGAGATGACCGGAGGTGGCCGATGCGTCGGGCCAATGGCCACTTTGCAGTGTGACGAGGTTCAGGTGCTGGGGCGCGCGCGGGTCAATGGCCGTCAGGCGTCCGCGGATCGGGTCCTGCACGCCCGGGATGAAGACCTGGATGCCGTGCGCCACACCGTCCTGCAGCCGGGCTACGCCGGGGGTCTGCGCCAGGCGAGGCAACATGGAGACGGGAGCGCGCTTGAGGTTGGTGAACACGTCTGCAAAGCGGGCTTCGGCGTAGTAGCGCTCACGCGACCAGGACAGCGCATCCCAGGCGCTGAAGGTGGAGAGGGTGCCGGCCACGCCACTGGCCACCACCAGCGCAATCGTCAGTACCTGGCTCCACAGCAGGCGCAGGTCTCGCCAGAGCTTGCGGTCCAGGGCCTGCATCCCAAGCCTCACCAGGACAGTTCATCCGGGCGCAATTTGCGCTCAGGGTGCTCTTCGCGCTGGATGCGGCCTCCGGCCAGATGGATCACCCGGTCCGCCATGCCCGCGATGGCGGCGTTGTGGGTGATGACCACGGTGGTGGTGCCCAGATCGCGGTTGATGGCCTCGATCACTTCGAGCACCTGTTTGCCGGTGGCGTAGTCCAGTGCGCCGGTGGGTTCGTCACACAGCAGCACCTGTGGACGCTTGACGATGGCACGGGCAATCGCTACGCGTTGCTGCTCGCCACCCGACAGCTGCGCAGGAAAGTGGTCGAGCCTTTCCTGCAGTCCGACCCTTGCCAGGGCTTCTTCGGCCGGCATGGACCCAGGCACCAGGTCGGTCACGAGCTGTACGTTCTCGCGCACCGTCAGACTGGGCATGAGGTTGTAGAACTGGAACACAAAACCCACATGCTCGCGCCGGTAGCGGGTGAGTTGCGCATCGTCGGCCTCGCTCAGGTCATGGTCGGCAAACCAGGCGCGGCCGCTGCTGGGCCGGTCCAGTCCACCCAGGATGTTGAGCAGCGTGGACTTGCCGCTGCCCGAGGGCCCGAGCAGAACAATGAATTCGCCAGCCAGCACGCGCAGGTTCACGTCCTGCAGCGCCAGGATGTCCTGGCTGCCGGTCTGGTAGCGTTTGGCCAGATGCTCGGCCACCAGGACAGGGGAGGGTGCGACAGGGCGTTCGGGCGTTGCATTCACCTGTGGCAGTGTGGTGCCGCATGCCGGCCTCGATCGTGCGACAGGGCACACGCCGCCCTGTCCATGGCCGCTGGCACAATGGGCTGCATGACGATGCATCTGCTGTGTGTGGGGCACATCGCACTGGACCTGATTTTCAACGTCAGTGCATTCCCCGACCACCCGACCAAAACCCCGGCCCATCGCCACCACCGCGGCGTGGGTGGCATGTCGGGCAATGCGGCCATCGCGCTGGCGCGGCTCGGTGCGCATGTCGAGTTCTGCGGCCCGGTGGGCGATGACGACACCGCCGATGTGTTTGAACAGGTGCTGCGCCGCGAGGGGGTGGGGCTGTCGGGCCTACGCCGGGTGCCCGGCGCCACCAGCTCGGTCTCCAGCATCATCGTGGACCGGTATGGCGAGCGCATGATCTTCAATGCCAAGGGCTCGGCGCTCGATGCCCCCGGCCCTTTTGACGCGGCGGTGATGGACGGCATCGACTTCGTGCTGGTCGACCCGCGCTGCCCGGCCTGGGCCGAGGCGGCGCTGCACGAGGCACGCAGGCGCGGCATCCCGAGCATGCTCGATGGGGAAGTGTCACCGCGCGCTGACCTGCAGCGCCTGGTGCCTTTGGCCGATTGGCGTGTGTTTTCCGAGCGCGGGCTGCTGGCCTGGCAGGACGGTGCGCCCGAAGCCCTGATGCAAGCCCTGGTCTCGCAGCAGCCCGGTCAGCGCGTGGTCCGCACGCTGGGTGCGCAGGGGGTTCAGTGGTGCGATAGCCAGGGACGGATGCACCAGCTGAGTGCCGTTCAGGCCGGCACGGTGGTGGACACGCTGGGCGCAGGCGACGTGTTCCATGCGGCGCTGGCGCTCGCGCTGGCCGAAGGCCAGGCCGACGGGGATGCATTGCGTTTTGCCGCGACCGCGGCTGCCATCAAGTGCAGCCGGCCCGATGGCATCGCCGGTGCCCCGACCCGCGCCGAAGTCGAGGCTTTGCTCGGGGAGATGGATGCCCGATCCAGTCGGGCATGACAGGTGGCAGTCGTCTTTGGCCCGCCTGTGTCATCCTCTGTCCGCCAGTGTCTTCTTCGGTTTGCCAGTGTCATCCTCGGGCTTGACCCGAGGATCCACCCCTTCTCCCCTCAGCCGTTGACGAAGTTCGGCGCGCGCTTGTTCAGGAAGGCGTCCATGCCTTCCTTCTGGTCGGCGGTGGCGAACAGGCCGTGGAAGATGCGCCGCTCGAACATCACGCCGTCCGACAGGCCGCTTTCGAAGGCGCGGTTCACGCTTTCCTTGGCGGCCATCACCGCCAGCTGGCCGTAGCCGCAGATCACCAGGGCGGCGCCCAGGGCCTCGTCCATCAGCTTGTCCAGCGGCACCACCCGGCTGACCAGCCCGGCGCGTTCGGCTTCCGTGGCGTCCATCATGCGGGCCGTCAGCACCATGTCCATGGCCTTGGATTTGCCGATCGCGCGCGGCAGGCGCTGCGTGCCGCCCGCGCCGGGGATGATGCCGATCTTGATTTCGGGCTGGCCGAACTTGGCGTTGTCGGCGGCGATGATGAAGTCGCACATCATGGCCAGCTCGCAGCCGCCACCCAGGGCAAAACCGGCCACCGCTGCGATCACCGGCTTGCGGATGGTGCGGATGGTTTCCCAGTTGCGGGTGATGAAGTCGTTTTTGTAGACCTCGTGGAAGTTGTACTTGGCCATGGCGGCGATGTCGGCGCCGGCGGCAAAGGCCTTTTCGCTGCCGGTGATGACCATGCAGCCGATCGCCTCGTCGGCGTCAAAGGCCTTGAGCGCGGCGCCCAGCTCGTCCATCAGCGGGCCGTTCAGGGCGTTGAGCGCCTTGGGGCGGTTGAGGGTGATGATGCCGACCTTGCCGCCTTCGACGCGGACTTCGATGTTTTCGTAGCTCATGGGAACTCCAGCAAATGAACCGGGCCACTATACCCAAGCCGGCTTGGCCCAGCCTGTCATCCAGGTGCCCGGGATATGCGGGAAAACATTAACCAACCGATCGGTCGGTTAATGGTACATTGCACGCCAAGGAGACCTCCATGACCGATTCGACCCCAGACTCCGTGCTGTACGAGGAGCGCGGTGCCGTGGCCCTTGTCACGCTCAACCGCCCGCAAGCCCTCAACAGCTTCACCCGCGAAATGCACCAGCGCCTGCGCGCCCTGCTGGACCGCGCCGAGGCCGCGCCGCACATCCGCGCCCTGGTGCTCACGGGTGCCGGCCGCGGTTTTTGCGCCGGGCTGGATCTGTCCGAGCTGGACTTCACCCCGGGCCCCGGCCTGCTCGAGCGCGCGGACCCAGGTCCGGTGATCGAAGAGGAATTCAATCCCACCACGCGCCGCCTGCAGTCGCTGAAACTGCCTACCGTGGTGGCCGTCAACGGTGTGGCCGCCGGTGCCGGCGCATCGATCGCCATGGCCTGCGACATCGCGGTGGCTGCGCCCGGCGCCAGCTTTGTGCAGGCCTTCAGCAAGATCGGCCTGATCCCGGACGCGGGCGGCAGCTGGCTGCTGGTCGAGCGACTGGGCCTGGCCCGCGCCATGGCCCTGGCCATGACCGGAGACAAGCTGACGGCCGACAAGGCGCTGGAGTGGGGCCTGATCTGGCAGGTGGCCGAAGACCCGGTGGCAGCGGCGGTGGCCCTGGCCGAAAAACTCGCCGTCATGCCGACGAAGGCGCTGGTGGCCACGCGCCATCTGCTGGCGGGTGCGGGCACCCGCTCGCTCGACGCGCACCTCAACGTCGAGCGCGACACGCAATCCGCGCTGGGCAAGACGCGCGACTACATGGAGGGCGTTCAGGCCTTCCTGCAAAAGCGTGTGCCGCAGTTCAAGGGGGAATGACATGACGCCCCAGGAAATCGCCCGCAAGGTCGGCGAGACCATGTTCCCGGTGGACGTGGCCTCCAAGGACACCATGGGCATGGAGCTGCTGGCCTGCGAACCTGGCCGCGCCGTCATGCGCATGACGGTGAAAGAACTGCACCTCAACGGCCACAAGATCTGCCACGGCGGCTTCATCTTCACCCTGGCCGACTCGACCTTTGCCTTTGCCTGCAACAGCTACAACAAGAACGCCGTAGCAGCAGGCTGCAGCATCGAGTTCCTCAAGCCTGGCAAGCTCGGCGATGTGCTGACCTGCGAAGGCATTGAGCAGACCCTGAGCGGTCGCCACGGCATTTACGACATGAAAGTCAGCAACCAGAACGGCGAGGTGATCGCCATGTTCCGTGGCAAGAGCGCACAGATTCAAGGCACTGTATTTCCGGAGTGACAAATGACCACCAAAACCTTCCCCCTGGAGCCGATTGAAAAAGCCAGCATCGACGAGATGCGCAGCCTGCAGCTCAAGCGCCTGCAGCAGACCCTGCACCACGCCTACGCCAACTCGCCGGTCTACCGCGCCAAGTTCGATGCGGCGGGTGTGCACCCCGACGACTGCAAGACCTTGGCCGACATCGCCAAGTTCCCCTTCACCACCAAGTCGGACCTGCGCGAGAGCTACCCCTTTGGCATGTTTGCCGTGCCGCGCGAAAACTGCGCGCGCATCCATGCGTCGAGCGGCACCACCGGCAAGCCGACGGTGGTGGGCTACACGCTCAAGGACATCGACACCTGGGCCACCGTGGTGGCGCGCAGCATCCGCGCCGGAGGTGCCAAACCCGGTGATCTGGTGCACATCAGCTACGGCTACGGCCTGTTCACCGGCGGCATGGGCGCGCACTACGGCGCCGAAAAACTGGGTCTGACGGTGGTGCCTTTTGGCGGTGGCCAGACCGAGCGCCAGGTGCAGCTGATCCAGGACTTCAAGCCCGACATCATCATGGTCACGCCCAGCTACATGCTGGCGATTGCCGACGAGTTCGAGCGCCAGGGCATCGACCCCCAGAGCAGCTCGCTGCGCATCGGCATCTTCGGTGCCGAGCCCTGGACCAACGACATGCGCGCCGCGATCGAAAAGCGCATGGCCATGGACGCGGTCGACATCTACGGCCTGTCGGAAGTGATGGGCCCGGGCGTGGCCAGCGAATGCATCGAGACCAAGGACGGTCCGACCATCTGGGAAGACCATTTCTACCCCGAGATCATCAACCCCGACACAGGCGAGCCGGTGGCCGACGGCGAGATGGGCGAGCTGGTGTTCACCAGCCTGACCAAGGAGGCGCTGCCCATCATCCGTTACCGCACGCGCGACCTCACGCGCCTGCTGCCGGGCACGGCGCGCCCGAGCATGCGCCGCATCGAGAAGATCACCGGCCGCAGCGACGACATGATGATCATCCGCGGCGTGAACGTCTTCCCCAGCCAGATCGAGGAATTGATCTTGAAGCGCAGCGAGCTGGCGCCGCACTACCAGTGCGTGCTCACCCGCGACGGCCCGATGGACGACCTGAAGGTGCTGGTGGAGACCAAGCCTGGCGTGTCACCCGAGAGCATCGAAGCGCGCGCGGCGGCCAAGATGCTGCAGCACGAGATCAAGGTCTACATCGGATCGAGCGTGGCCATCGAACTCAAGGCCGAAGGCGGAGTCGAGCGCAGCCAGGGCAAGGCCAAACGGGTGGTGGATTTGCGGGGCAAGTGACTGTATGGTCTTGGCGGGGGGCGGTGCGGCTGGGTTGGAGCGGTGTGATGAGCTTGGGGCCGCACTCCTCATGATGCGCCGAAGCGCATAAATCGTCGCACGGCCCCAAGCTCACCACACCGCGTGGTGCTTCAAGCCAAAAGACCAGCGCCGCAATTCTGAGAGGGATCGTGTACGGGTGGTGACGATTTCTGCGCTTCGGCGCAGCATGAGGAACCAGCCGTACCCGATCCCTCTCCACCTCCAAGGGTCAAATCGCGGGCCAGTCAGAGGAACGACCCGACACAACCTCCAGCCGCCAAACCGTGCTTTGCTGCGGTACCACCAGCGGCAAACGCAGCAACTGCTTGTCCCTGGACACCAGTGCCACTGCTTTACGTTCCTTGCCCAGCAGTTCGGGCACATCGGCCAGCTTGTTCACGCGCCACGATTGCACAGTTTTGCCCAATTGACCGCGCGCACCCACCTCCAGCCCCAGCCACTCATCACCAGCCGCCAACCCCGCCTGTTCGGCCGCACTGCCGCGCAGCACCGCCTTGACCTGCACGCTGCCGTTCGCATCGGCATGACGCAGACCCATGTGTTGGGCAAAGTTGCCCGGTTCGGCATGGATGCGGATGCCCTGGGCTTCGAGCAGTTTGGCCAGCGGCAGTTCGGCGGTGGAGTGCACCCAGACCTGCAGTTCCTTGCGCCATGAGCGACCCGTGACGGCCTGCAGTTCGTCCAGCACATCCTGCTCGCGCATCGGGCCGGCCTGGCAGCGCTTGTACAGTTCGCGCATCACCGTGTCCAGCGAATGGCCCTCGGCGCGCAGCGACAGGTCCAGGCACAGCGCCACCAGCGCGCCCTTGGTGTAGTAGCTGACCGTGGCATTGGGCGTGTTCTCGTCCTGGCGGTAGTACTTCACCCAGGCGTCGAAGCTGGCTTGCGCCACGGTCTGCACATGGCGGCCCGGGGTCTGCGAGACCAGGTTGATCGTCTTGCCCAGCAGTTGGAGGTAGGTCGCGTCGTCGATCAGGCCGGCGCGGCGCAGCAGCAGGTCGTCGTAGTAGCTGGTGAAGCCCTCGAAGAACCACAGCAGCGGCGTGTAGTTTTCACGGGTGTAGTCGTAGCGGGCAAAGGCGTCGGGCCGCAGCTGCTTGACGTTCCAGGTGTGGAAATACTCGTGGCTGATCAGGCCCAGCAGCGTGGTGTAGCCCTCGCCGGTTTTTTTCTCGCCCATACGTGGCAGGTCGCGGCGGCTGCAGATGAGGGCGGTGCTGTTGCGGTGCTCCAGCCCGCCGTAGCCGTCGTCGACCGCGTTGAGCATGAACACATAGTTCTTGTGCGGTGCCTTGCGACCGGCCTGGGCGCCGTTGCCGTGCCAGAAACGGATTTCGGCTTCGCAAATTTTTTGCGTGTCGGCCAGCAAGCGCTCGCCGTCCAACGAGGGCAGGGCACCGGCCACCACAAAGCGGTGCGGGATGCCGCAGGCCACGAAGCTGCCGCTCCAGAAAGCGCCCAGCTCGACCGGGCAGTCGACGAGTTCGTCGTAGTCGGCCGCCTGGTACAGGCCGAAGCCTTTTTTGTCGATCTTGACGGGTGCCAGACCCGTCGCAGCTTGCCAGCCGGGTTGGCCCTTGACCGGCAGCAGTTGAAGCTGGTGGGGTTTGCTCTCCTGTCCATGGACCCGCAGGCACAGGCTGGTGCCGTTGAAAAAGCCACGCCGGGCATCGAGCCAGGCGGTGCGCACCGAGTTGTCGAAGGCGTAGACCTCGTAGCTCAGCACCAGCGGGGTGCCGGGCTTGCAGTCGATCTGCCAGCTGCATTTGTCGAGTTGCCGGACTGGCACCTGGCGGCGGCCTTGCCGTGCGCCCAGGTTTTGCAGGTTCTTGGCGAACTCCCGCACCAGGTAGCTGCCCGGAATCCACACCGGCAGCGAGGCAGTTTGCTGCTCGGCCGGTTCAGGAATCGTCAGCGTGACGCGAAACAGGTGGGCATGGAGGCTGGCGGCTTCGACGGTGTAGGTCAGGGTGTTCATGTGCATGGCATCCCGTAGGAGCGGCGACCGCCGCGATGATGTGGGGTGTGACCGTTCGCCCAGAGCTTGTCGAAGGGCGGACTTCGACAGGCTCAGTCCGAACGGATCGGACTCAGGTCGCACCAGCGGCCAGGAAGCAGCTCATGCTGGAGACGAGGGTCAGGTGCAGGCGCATCGGCAGCCAGGGCGCCAGCCCCGCGGCCGGCCAGGTCTTGCGGTCGACCAGGTAACAGCCGATCAGCACAAAGCCCAGCAGGGGCAGGCCGGCAAAGGCGGGCATCATCACGCCGATCCAGGCCAGAAGGGAAGGCAATACGCCCCAGGTGAAATGCACCGGCGGCGCCTGGGGGGTGGTGATGGCGCTGCGAAAGCCCACGCCCCAGTGGATGCCGCCCAGAAAGGACACGATGACGCCGCCATAGGCCTGCATGGACAACGCCACATAGGGGTGCAGGTCTTCGCCCACCACCCACAGGCACAGGGCCAGGAAGACGAAGGGGATCAGCCCGGCATAGCCCAGGCGGCGGATCAGGACCCAGGTGGGGTCTTCGGTGTGCTGCGGCTTCATCATGTCACTTCATGTTGGCGAGCTGGCTTTCGATCTGCGCCAGCGGCACGGCGCCCACCACCCGGGTGCCGTCGGCAAAGAAGAGGGTGGGGGTGCCGGTGATGCGGCTTTTCTTGCCGAACTCGACATTGGCCTCAATGGCGGCGGTGTCGCAGTTGGCTGATGCAGGCGTCACGCCATTGATCATCCAGTCGTTCCAGGCCTTGGCCTTGTCCTTGGCGCACCAGATGTTCTTCGATTTGGTTTTCGAGTCCTCGCCCAGGATGGGGTAGAGCACATGCGAGATGGTCACGTTGTCGAGCTTTTGCAAGTCTTTCTCGAAGCGCTTGCAGTAGCCACAGTTCGGATCGGCAAACACCACCAGCTTGCGCTTGCCATTGCCGCGCACCTGGTTGAAGGCGTTCTTGAGCGGCAGCTGCTCAAAGGGCACGGCCGAGAGCTTGTCCACGCGCTCTTCGGTCAGGTTGCGCTTTTGCCTGACATCGATCAGGTTACCCTGGATCAGGAAGTTGCCCTCGGCATCGCTGTACATGATGTCGCCGCCCATGCGCACCTCATACAGGCCGTTCATCGGGGTCTTGCTGACCTCATCGATTTTCGGGATGTTGGGCAACCGTTCCGTGAGGTTCTTGCGGATGGTGGCTTCCTGGGCCTGGGCAGTGCCCAGGGCGAGCGCTGCGATGGCGAGCCAGTGTCGGATTCTCATGCGGGGGTCTTTCCGGAAGCGGATGCGCCCATGGCCTGGCGCGTCATCCAGCGTTTGAGGGGTCCTGAATGGTCGAAGCCGTTCAGGCCCCAGTTGCGAAGGTGCGGCCAGACCGCCCCGCCGCGGGCAAACAGCCGTTGCAGCCCGTCGGTGACCAGTCCCATGGCGATCACATCGGCCTGGCGGGCGCGCTCGTAGCGGCGCAGCAGCTTGGGGTCGTTGAGCGGTCGCCAGAATTCCTTGCGCTGGATGACCTTCACCAGCTCGGCCACATCGCCCAGGCCCACGTTCAGGCCCTGGCCTGCCAGCGGGTGCATGGCGTGGGCGGCATCGCCAGCCAGGGCAAAGCGCTGGTCGGTGGTGCCGGGCAAGGTGCCCGTCCAGCGCGCCGCGCGCGCCAGCTGCAGCGGCCAGACGGCACGTTCGCTGGCGAGCTGCATGCGCCCCAGCGCGAAGCCGCAGGCGTTTTCCAGCTCTTGGGCAAAGGCTTCGGCGCTCAGGGCCTGCAAGGCCTGCGCGCGCGACGGGTGCACCGACCACACCAGCGCGATGTCGCGTCCACCCTCGCCGCCCAGTGGCAGCAGGGCCAGGACTTCGGCCTGGGGCTGCGACAGGCCGGGTGCGGTGCCAAAGCGGAACCACTGGCGGGCAATGCCGCCGTGGGGTTGCGCGCAGTGCAGGCGGGCCGCCACCGCGTGTTGTTCGTAATGCGTGATGTCAAAGGCCACACCCAGCTCGGCACGGGTCTGGCTGGCGCGGCCTTCACAGACCACGGTGAGCGCGGCCGGTACCGGAGCGGTCACCACCTCGATCTGCGGCTGAAAGCGCACCGCGGCGGCCAGGCGTTCTTCGAGGACCGGCACATCGACCATCCAGTTGAGTTCGCCTGTGCCCTGCTCGGCGGCATCAAAATGCAGGCTGCCCCCGGCATCGCCAAAAACCTGCATGGCATGCACCGGCGTGACCGCAGGTGCCTCGGGCCAGCAGCGCAGGTCTTCGAGCAGGGTCCGGGCTGCGCCATTGAGGGAATAGGCCCGCACGTCGGGGCCGCTGCCGGCCTTGGGCTGCTCGACCAGGGCCACGCGCAGCCGCTCGCGCGCCAGCAAGAGGGCCAGCGAGCGGCCAACGATGCCGGCGCCTCGGATGCAGATGTCGTGCGGGTAAGCCATGCGCTCGATTGTAGAAGGCCGGACCTGTCCAGCAGGCCTGGCACGGCTTTGCCCACACGTTCTGACGGCCGGTGGCCAGGCTCAGGGGTTGCAGCGGTCGCAGCGCGCCGGATCGGCCAGGGCGGGCAGACCGTCGCGGCGCTCTTCGGTGTGGTGGCAGCTGCCGCAGGACCACAGGTGCGCCAGCGGCTCACGGGTGGCGCTGGCGCACAGCCGGCAGGGGCGGCCTGGGCGGTGTCCGCTGAGCGCAAAGCCGGGCAGGCCGCAGGCCGGACAGGCACTCAGCATCCTGGCGCACAGGTCTTCAGTGGCTCGGCGGATCATGGTCTGGCGCGTGGGGTTGCAGTGGGCGCGCAGGTCGCTTTCGGCAAACACTTGGCCGCGCGCCGATTGCGCCAGGGTCTGGCTGAAGGCGTGCAGCAGTTCGTCGGCCGTGCCCAGGCCCTTGATCACCCCGGGCGCTTCGCTGTGGTCCGGGCGCAGGCACAGCCGGTGGTCCGGAAAGCCCAATTCACGGGCCAGCTGCAGCAGCTCGTCAGGGCTGCGCGCCAGGCCCTGACCGGCGCGGGCAGGCCCCTGGGCCATGCCCACGATCTCCTGGCCGCTGCGTGCATCGAGCAGCAGCACGATCTCGATGTTCCAGGGGATCACGCCGGCGATCGGGTCGGACACGAACGCGCCCTCGCTGGCCAGGGCCAGCTGCAATCCGCTGTGCACCAGGGCGGCGCGGGCCTTGGCGCGGGCTGCTTCGATCTGGCTGCCGACGCGGTCCACGTCCCGGGTGAAGGTGCCGAAGCGGTCGGTGTCCACCTGGGGCACATGCACCACACGGCAGCCGGTGGCGGGTTCGAGCACCGGGGCGATGATCGCCTGCTTGCCATGCAGCGTGGGCAGTGCGATCGGGTGATGCCAGTGGCCGGTGTCCATTGGCTTCATGCCCAGGCCCAGCGGGCGACTTCGGTGTAGAGCGGGATGCCCATCAGGATGTTGAGCGGGAAGGTCAGGCCCAGCGACAGCCCGAAGTAAAGAGAGGGGTTGGCTTCGGGGATGGCGTAGCGCACCACTGCCGGCACTGCGATGTACGACGCGCTGGCGGCCAGCACCATGAGCAGCGTGGTGTCGCCCTGCGACAGCCCCGCCAGGAGGCACAGGCCCAGCGCCAGGCTGGCATGCACCAGCGGCGCCAGCAGGCCATAGGCCAGCAGCCAGGGCGACTGGCCCTTGAGGCCGGGCAGCTTGCGTGACGCCAGCAGACCCATGTCGAGGAGGAAGAAGGCCAGCATCCCCTTGAACAGGTCCACCGAGAAGGGCTGCATCGCAGCCTTGCCTGCATCGCCCGTGAGGATGCCCACCGCCATCGCACCCAGCAGGAGCAGCTGCGCACCGTCGGTGAAGGACTCGTGCAGCACCTTGCCCAGCGAGAAGCCCGGGGGGGTCGGGTTGCCGGCCAGCATGCCTGCAGTTCGATTGGCCGCTTCCGCTCCAGCCGTGTCTTGGCGGCGCAAAGCGTTGGCCATGAGCACTGCCATGATGATCGCGGGAGATTCCATCAATGCCATGGCGGCGGCCATGTGCCCACCGAAAGCAATTTCCTGGTTTTCGAGATGGCCGATGGCAGTGATGAAGGTCACTGCACTGACCGAGCCGTAGGTGGCGGCCACTGCGGCTGCATCGAAGCCGGAGAGGAAACGGCTGAGCACGAAGTAGCTGAGGGCGGGCACCACCAGAGCCAGCAAGATGGCCAGTGACAGGCCAGTGGCGACTTCACTCGTCAATCCAGACTGCGCCAGGGCGAAGCCCCCTTTCAGGCCCAGGGCCATCAGCAGGTAGAGCGAGAGAAAGCGCGAGATCGCGGGCGGAATTTCCAGATTGGACTTGACCAAGCCCGCCAGCACGCCAAAAACGAAAAACAGGATGGCGGGATCGACGATGTTGTGCATAGGGGGGAGACAGAAAGCAAACGGTCGATTGTCGGTTTTTAAGAACATTAGGTAAAATCGATTTTCAAATACTTGTTCATAAAGGAAATCCTATGAACATCACCTTTCGCCAACTTCGACTCTTTCTCGCGCTGGCGGATACCGGCAGTGTGAGCGCTGCCGCCCGGGCCATGCATGTGACCCAGCCCACGGCCTCCATGCAGCTGCGGGAAATCACTGAATCGGTCGGTCTTCAACTGTACGAGGTGATTGCGCGCAAGGTCCATCTGACGGACGCAGGTCACCATCTGGCCCGAACCGCGCGGGCGATCGTGGACGAATGGGAAAACTTTGGGCAGACAGTCAATGCGATGCAGGGGCTCACGGGTGGGCGTCTGCGTGTGGCGGTGGTGAGTACGGCCAAGTACTTTGTGCCGCGATTGTTGGGGGGCTTCTGTGAGCGTCACCCGGGCATCGATATTTCGCTGGAGGTGCTCAACCGCGATGGCGTGGTGCAGCGCTTGCGAGAGAACCGCGACGATCTGTACGTCATGTCCATGCCACCCCAGGACATCGATCTCGAGGACCAGACTTTTCTGGCCAACCCCCTGGTGTTGGTCGCCCCGGCCAGCCATCCGCTGGCGGACCGACAGCGTGTGTCGCTCAAGGCGCTGGAGGGGGAGCGTTTCATCCTGCGCGAGCGGGGGTCGGGCACCCGGCTGGCCACCGACCGTTTCTTTGAAGACCACGGCTTCAAGCCGCAGACATGGCTGGAGCTGGGCAGCAACGAGGCCATCAAGGAGGCGGTGGCTGGCCACCTGGGCGTGGCGGTGATCTCCAGGCACGCCATCAAGGCGCAGGACCTGGTCCGGGATCTGTGCCTCTTGCCCGTCTCCGGCATGCCCATCCGTTCGCAATGGCATGTGGTGTACCCGCGGTCCAAGCAACTCTCGCCGATCGCGAAGGTGTTTCGCGACCACCTCCTGGCTCAGGCGAGGACCTGGCCCATCGAATGAATTCAGAGGAGATTTTTATATAGATTTATTTCTATATTTATCTATTAAAAAATCGATTTTACTTTATGACTTGAGCGCCATAGCATTTGCACCACTGTCTTCAGCCAAGGAGTACAAAGTGCAAAATTTGCTCGACCCAGCCATCCTGTTTTTTGTCTTCGGTGTCCTGGCGGGAACGCTTCGCTCCAACCTCGAAGTTCCGCCTGCGATTGCCAAATTCCTGTCTCTTTACCTGCTGATGGCGCTGGGCCTCAAGGGGGGCTTTGCGCTGGCCAAATCAGGGCTCACCCCCGAAATTGCCCTGAGTCTGTCTGCGGCCATGGCCATGGCCTTCATCGTGCCTGCGCTGGGCTATGCCTTCCTGAAAAACCACGTCTCGCGCTACGACGCAGCGGCGGTGGCCGCCTCTTACGGCTCGGTCAGCGCCGTGACTTTCGTGACTGCGATGCAGTACCTCGAACAAGCGGATCTGAATTTCGGCGGTCACATGGCTGTGGCGATGGTCGTCATGGAGTCCCCGGCGATCATCATGGCAGTGCTGTTGGCCAATGCCTTGCGCCATGCCAGAACCGTCTCGGCTTCTGTGGTGGTGGCCGGCAACGGCATGGCCGCGCTGTCCAGGGGCGGTGCCGGAGGACACGCCGGTCCTTCGATCGGCAAAATCTTGCACGAGTCATTCACCGACGGCGCACACCTGCTCTTGCTCGGTGCCATGGCGGTGGGCTACATCAGCGGCGAGTCCGGCAAGGCCGTGATGCAGCCCTTCTCGGGTGACCTTTTCAAGGGCATGCTGGCCTTTTTCCTGCTGGACATGGGGTTGCTGGTGGCGCGCAATTTCAACGAGGCGCGCAAGGCATCTCCGGTGCTGATCGGCTATGCCGTGGTGGGCCCCATCGTCCACGCCAGCCTGGCGTTGGCGCTGGCCTGGCTGCTGCACCTGCCGGTGGCCGATGCCGCCTTGTTGATGGTGCTCTCGGCCAGCGCCTCTTACATCGTGGTGCCGGCGGTCTTGCGCTATGCCATCCCTGAGGCCAACCCGGCGCTGTATTTCGGGCTGAGTCTTGGGGTCACTTTTCCGATCAACATCCTGATCGGCATCCCCGCCTACACTGCGCTGGCGCAGCATGTGCTCGGCTGAACACATGGCCGCTGAATGTTTCTGTCAAAACAAGGAAATCTGAACATGACCGCATCCAACCGCCGTTCACGCAACATCACCGAGGGCGTTGCCCGGGCGCCCAACCGCTCAATGTACTACGGCATGGGCTACCAGCCGTCCGACTTCGGCAAGCCCATGATCGGCGTGGGCAACGGCCACTCCACCATCACACCCTGCAACTCCGGGCTGCAGCGTCTGGCCGATGCCGCCGTCCAGGCCCTCAAGGAAGCCGGAGCCAACCCGCAGATTTTCGGCACCCCCACCATTTCGGACGGCATGGCCATGGGCACCGAGGGCATGAAGTACTCGCTGGTGTCCCGCGAGGTGATCGCCGATTGCGTGGAAACCTGCGTCGGTGGCCAGTGGATGGACGGCG
>JACCDK011946937.1_pt1 | contig 23465 bp, 18 predicted proteins | sample 7445871 | NCBI WGS metagenome assembly JACCDK01 (sample SAMN15323436, study PRJNA562643) | freshwater metagenome | isolation source: river surface water | place: USA:Blue River Watershed | collected 2017-08-15 | reverse complement strand
TTTGAAAGACGCATCATGCTAAGCCGAACCGCTGATCACTTGTTTTGGATGTCGCGCTATACAGAGCGTGCAGAAAACACCGCGCGCATGTTGAATGTGAGTTATGAAACATCCCTGTTGCCGCAGTCCAGTGCCACCGTGCAAGCGGGCTGGGAAGGTTTGCTGTCGATCAGTGAATTGTTGCCTGCATACACCCAGTTGCATGGCGAGGTGACACCGCACCACGTGATGCAGTTCATGGTGATAGACCCCAACAATCCTTCTTCGATCATTTCTTGTTTGCGCGCGGCACGTGAAAATGCAAGGGCCGTGCGAGGTGCACTCACCACCGAAGTCTGGGAAACGCAAAATCAAACGTGGCTAGAGGTCAATCGCATGATTCGCTCAGGTGAGTTTGATGCAGACCCAGGTAAGTTTTTTGAATGGGTCAAGTTTAGATCTCACCTGTCACGTGGCGTCACAGTGGGCACCATGTTGATGGACGAATCTTTGCACTTCATGCGCCTTGGAACCTTCTTGGAACGCGCCGACAACACGGCGCGTCTGGTGGATGTGAAGTTTCACGCCGGGCAAAACGATCGGTTCGGTGCTTTACCTGTGTCATCGCCTTTTCAAGCCCAAGTCATGACATCTGATGTCTCATTGGATGGCTCGCAAGAGTTCGATTTTTACCACTGGAGTGCCATCCTGCGCAGTGTCAGTGGCTTTGAAATTTACCGCAAGGTCTACCGCGATGTGATTCGCCCAGATCGGGTAGCTGAATTGTTAATCTTGCGACCCGACATGCCGCGATCTTTGCACGCCAGCTTGAATGAAGTGGTCAACAATTTAGAAGCCGTAACCGACAACAGGCAAAGTGAAACTTTGCGCCATGCTGGTAAGTTGCGCGCTGACTTGGCATATGGTCGCATTGATGAAATTCTGGCAACTGGATTGCATGCTTACCTCACGCAATTTTTAGAGCGTGTCAATGTATTGGGTGGTCGCATCAGTCGTGAATTCTTGATGCCGCAGGTGGGCTGAAATCTGTTCAGCCTTTTGATCTTTCTTCGTTCAATCCTGCAGGCTTGGTAACATGCCAATATGCCTGTACAAAACTTGCTCAACCCATCAGCCCCTGTCATTGCAGAATTCAAGGGGCTGCGCATTGCCGTAGGCTTGAACGCAGTTACTGGCGATGAGGGAAGCGGTAAAACGCGTATGCTGCTTGAGTTGTCTGAGCTTCATGCCGACGCTTTTTGGCTTGACCTCAAATTACCAGAGTGCAACTTGCAAACACCCCTGGAAGTATGGGCGTACTGGCGCAATCGCTGTCCCCAATGGCATGAAGCTTTGTGCCTTGATTTGTGTGAGGCTTTGGACTTAAGGCCGCATTTGGACAAGCGCCTAGACATGCTATCGACTGGCAGCCGTCGCAAAGTGGCCTTGATTGCATTGTTGGCCAGCGGTGCAAGGATCACTTGTCTGGATCAGCCCTTTGTAGCTTTGGACCAGGCTTCTATCCGGGTGTTGTGCGAATTTTTGAATGACATGGCAGACAACACATCAAGGGCTTGGTTGATCGGGGATTATGAAGCGGATACCAGATTGCAATGGAACAATCTCATTTCATTGGATCAAGCCTGAACGGCTGAGTGAATGGTTTTTTCAGACCCAACCTTGCAGCCATACGTCGTCGTTTTGTAAATTGCGCCATGGAATGACTTGGCTTACTTTGGAAAAAACAGACTCGATTTCGACAAGCTCGAGAGAATCAGTTTTAGCTTCAGCTTGAGTCACGCGCATCACTCAAAAGTGATTTTGTTTATCAATGGGTTTGCCTGCTACCCATCTTGTCAGCCGCAGTTTTTAGGGTCGAGTTTGTTCATGCTTGAAAGCCAACAGGGCTTGGCTTGCCCATCACGAGGTAACTATTGCCCCAATCTAAGGAGCGGCAGTTAAGTGACCGCTCCAGATCTAGGCGTAATGGCGCGTTCAATAAAAATTTGTTTTGAAACGTGCCTTAAGTTTTCAAAAACTCCGGATATAGATTAACTACAAATCATTAAATTTGACAATTTTTACCATTGCAAAGGAAGAGGGAAATTCATCGCATGGAGCACAGGTCTTCAAGTGCACAAGTTCAGTATCTAATCCCAAAGACTTGCAAAAAGAGCCCGAAGTTTACTTGAAGTTAATTTGCTTCAATTTAAAATTGAACAAAATTCCAAACCATATGCCATCTCAAACAGTTTCTTCGCTATCAGACAAGGGGCATCAAACTCGCTTGAAATTATTACTTACTGAAGTCAGCAAAGAAGTTCAAAATCGCATTCCTTTGCAGCGGATGAAGGCTTCCATTAGAACATTTCGACACACCAGGGCCGTATCCGGAAGACATGCTGGATTCTTTGTTGTCGAAAGGAGTCTCAAAATAACCTTTGCCGTGCTAGCGGTACCGGCGATTGTGGTTGCTACCGTGGGTACCGCCGGCATACTTCCTGTTGGTTTTGTTATTACAGCAGCTGCCGCATGGGGCGTGAAAAGAGCATTTTCAACACTAAACCATATGTTGGACGTTAACGATGTTCTAAATACCTTGGGTGACTTCGAACGTTCACCAGAGTCCTCTGGGCCTAATCTATCTCCCAATGAACTTCAAAAAACCTTGTTGATGGCTCGCAACATGGTCGATAAGCTGATTTCTGATATCGATAAACTTTCCAAAAAAGAAATCCCTAAATACTTGGATGCATTGAAAAAGTCTGGCGTTAGTTCCTTGCCGAGTGATTCTGAATTGATCAAGGAAGTCTTGCAGATGGGGAAATTTGCATCAGAAAATGCAAAAAGGCAACACGGCCCTTTAACGCTTTTATCTGTCACAGCTAAATCTAAGAGTGCACCCAACGCTGTTTCTTTGGTGCACCTGCGCCTGCAACGAATTCAGGGATATTTGCGATGGATCCATCAGTTGGTTGAGGGCCTTAAGTTGCAGACGCTACAGGAGTTGGCCGAAACGCAAGAACTTGAATTTAATTTGATTCAGCGAATTTCTTTACAAGTACATGCTGGTGGCAACCATGCGGCCTGCGATGGCAATCTTTGTTTTGGGCCAAGCAGTGATGATTTGGTGCCTGGCCCTCTTACTCAGGTTCAGGTCGATGAAAACATATTTAATGCGATCAGAAACACCTACAGTAAACTTACTCCAGAGACTTTTTCGACCATTAAGCAACAAGCAGAACTTGCTGAGACAAATGACAGTAATCGCATCCAGAAAATATTAGACTTGGGTCAAAAAGAGGGCTCAAAAGTCACTATCGACGACCAAGCGGATCAGTTGGGAGAATCGATTGCAGATTTCTCTACCTCGCTTACGGGGGAGTTTGCCAGCAAAATTTTCTCGGATCTATTCTCAGATGTGCTCAAGGGGGTCGTGGATCTAACCAGGGAGAGCGTTAAGGTTAACAGGCCACTTTTCGCTAGAGTTCAGGAAGTTCAGGAAGCTCTTCACGCTTCGGGCCGAGCGTCGGTAGACGATGAAATTGTGAAAATGGCTGAAAAGAATGACCTCAATGCCATTCGGCGTGCTCTGAACAAGTCAACCTACCACTATCCAAATAGGGTAGCCGACCGGGCGACTAAATTCAAGGCCATGTGCCACAAATTGGATACGCGCTCAAACACGATGGGGCAAAGCGTGTTTGTCAATTGTACTGAAGCGGCTGCAGCTCTTCGCTACCTTCTGAAGGTGTATCACAATGCAGAAAAACAGATGATTCATCTGCACTTTGTGAGTCTGGGTATTGACAGCTTGTCCAGAAAAGTTTTCGGTACATCGGCTGCTCTTTCAACTGCACCACAGGCTAGGTATGTCGAAACCCAACTGGTTAATCCACTCAACGCGATGAAGGCCGCCTGGGTGCCGCTTAAATTGCAACGTGAAATCATCCTGAATACATTCATTTCCAAGTACGATGCCAGTTTTACAAGCCCCTCCTCACAGATGTTGACTGACGAGGAGTGGCGCACCATGTCTTATGCAATAGGTTTCAGGTCCGAATTGACCAAACGCATCGATCAGGCACTTAAGTCTTACCGAGAATCATTTCATTTGCATTCGGCTCCATTTGCTGTATTGCGCACTGAAATGCCCAACGAAATGCAGCTCGACAATTTGTTGCAGCATTTGCGTGCGCGCCGCACAAATCTGTCTGCTACTCTAGAGTCAGCGGTTTCCAACTGGCTCAAAGTCAAAGAGGAAAAGGAGGTATCCCAGCGTCGCGCTTCAGTCATGAATCTTGAGTCAATGATCCAGAGGGAAGGCAAAGCCTTGGACAACATGATTGGGGCGGTGCAGGTGGCACAAGTTCGCTTTACCACCGCTGAAATCGGCTTATCGGTAAGCAAGCGTTGGCAGAATCAAAACGTATCGATTGAGGCGGAGGACGATTGAAAGTCGTGAGTTACAGGTAAGTTCTGCCATGCAATCATATTCACCGCCTTGGGAAACATTAACTCGATTTTTACCAATTCAAACGGGTCAGTTGATTGTTCGGGTTGAATCACCTGCCTGCCAACAGTTTTATTGCAGTTTTTTAATTTCAATATTTGAATTTAATTTGAATGCATCTTGATCCAGTTTGAAATTTGAAATGTTACGCCTTCTTCTATACCGATGAACCCGTGCCAATGCTGATGTTGACAAGGATCAGCTGATATGGGTCCACCACCTTTGACCATGTAAGATTCTTTTCTAGGCGCATTGGCAAATACATTTATGTTGGATAAATGCATAAAGGCCAAAATTAAATATTTCATTTTTCTTCCAGAAAATTTGGTGCATTCATGATGCCCAAATTTATAAGTACTTGAAGTCAGCCGTGTGAATGGTGTCAAAACCGAATTTGTCACATGTGTTTTTTATCACTATGTTGTTCAACACTGGCCTCAAACCCAACCCTGTCGCCAAACCGCATCATCCTGCAGCTCCCGCCATGCAATGACCTGTGTGGCCTTTGAGAAAACCGCCTCGATTTCCACACACACAATCGGATCGGTGGGTAACTCAGGTTGTATTACACGGCTGACCAAAAAGTGCTTTTGTTTTGCGACAGGTTTGACAGCGGTCCACTTTGTCAAATGCAATTTTTTAGGATTGAGGGGGTTCATGGCTTATTTGATCAAGGCTTGGCTTTGATCTCATTCTCCACGGCTTGACCTAATTCAATCACCGCCATGGCGTAGTAGCTACTCCAGTTGTAGCGGGTAATGGCATAGAAGTTTTCGGTACCCGCCACATAGCTTGGAGGTGCATCGCCATTGAGCAATTCAATCAATGCCAATGGGCCCTTATGGTTCAAAGCATCGCCTTCTATCACCGCGCCTTTGGCCAGAAAATTCCCTACGCTAAAAGTTGGCAAGATGTCTGGCGCCATGAGTGCATCCATGTCCAATTGTTCTTTGTTGAACGAAACTGGGAAGTGCGTGGGCATGCCTGTTTGCCATTGAAATGCTTTGAAGTAGTTGGCCACTGAGCCAATCACGTCGGCTTTGTTGTTGAACAAATCGATGTGCCGATCACCATCAAAGTCGACAGCAAATTTGGCCCAACTGGAAGGCATGAATTGCGGTAAGCCCATGGCACCTGCGTAGCTGCCTTTAACTTGGGTAGACTTGATTTTTTCTTTGGACACCATCACCAAAAATTGCGCCAATTCTTGAGAAAAAAAGGCTTGACGCTCGGTCGCTCTGGGGTGTTCTGAAGGGAAGTCAAACGTCAGGGTGCTCAGCGCATCCAATATTCTGAAGTTGCCGGTATGTTGTCCATAAAAAGTCTCGACACCGATGATGCCCACAATCAACCATGGCGGCACGCCATAGGTTTGCGCTGCTTGATCGAGCAGGCGCTGGTTGTCTTTCCAAAATTTTGCACCCGCTTGAATGCGTTTAGGCTCTATGAAGCGAGCCTGATACGCAGCCCAATTTTTTTTGCTTGCCTGCGCAGGTGGCAAAATTAATTTGGGAATACTGGAAATCATGCGTGCTTGGGCCAATTGATCTTTTACCCATCTGACATCGAGTTGGTGCGCCAGTGCGACCTGTTCTGCCCAGACTTCAACGTCTTTGCGTTTGGCATAAGAAGCACCCACAGCAGGCGAAGTGGTGCTGGCCTTGGTTTTCTTCGGCTTGTTTTTTTTGAGGGTGTCGGCAGCATGCGTCCCCAATGCATAACACAGAAGAAAAACAGTTAAAAAGCTTGTCAAAATGCGCATGCCTTGAGTTTAGCCTTTGTCATGCGACTGGGTGTCGTGATAAGCTGGAATCCTTATTGATCCAACCCTCTCTACAGAAAATTGACATGGGCGCCACAGGCTACTTTACACACTCGGATTGTCGTCTTCACGAAATGGGTGACGGACATCCCGAATGCCCTCAGCGACTCGATGCCATTGAAGACCGACTGCTGATCACAGGCTTGGACCACGCGCTCACCCGAAAAGAAGCGTCTCCAGCTTCTCTGGCCGATATTGAACTGGCTCATGGCCGCATGTACATTGCTTCTTTGCGGGGCCTCAGTGATGCCCTCATTGAAGACATGCAAGCAGGGGGGCCAACCCACAGCGCGTTGGACCCAGATACTTCTATCAACGCACACACATGGAAAGCAGCTCTGCGTTCTGCAGGCGCTGCTTTGGAAGCAACGGATGCTGTCATAGCGGGTGAAATGGAGAATGCTTTCTGCGCTGTACGCCCCCCTGGGCACCATGCCTGCCACGACAGAGCCATGGGATTTTGCTTTTTCAACAATGTGGCCATTGCCGCCAAATATGCGCTGGAACGTCATGGCCTCAAGCGCGTGGCCATTGTCGATTTTGATGTGCACCACGGCAATGGCACTGAAGACATTGTGGCTGGCGACAATCGCATCCTGATGGTTGGTTTTTACCAGCATCCGTTTTACCCAGAGGGTGGCGCACTCAAGCACGATTCCAACTTGGTTAATTTACCCGTTCCCGCTTACACCAAAGGCATGGACATTCGGGAATTGATCGACATGATTTGGATGCCTCGGCTAGAAGAACATCGCCCCGAGTTGATTTTCATCAGCGCTGGTTTTGATGCCCACCGCGAAGATGACATGGGACAACTTGGTTTGGTTGAGCAAGATTATGTGTGGATCACCCAGCGCATCAAAGATGTCGCCAGCAAATATGCCAAGGGCAGAATTGTGAGTTGCTTGGAGGGGGGGTATAACCTCAGCGCTTTATCGCGAAGTGTTGAAGCCCACATTCGAGTGTTGGCCGACGTCTAAGTCTAGAAAGATTGCACAGTGTCTCAAGCTCCTTTGATGATGAACGATCCGCTAATTTGGTGGAGCCGCTTGAATGCCTTTGAAGCGTCGCAAGAGTTGATGCTGTTTGCCGGCTGTATTGGCCTGGCTTGGCTTGTGGTCTGGGCCCTTCGACAATCCACTGCTCAGTGGGATCTCTCCGTCTTGCTGGGCCGCAAGCTTGTAGATGGTGTGCTGTTTCCCAGTCTTTTATTGGGTTTGGTCTTTGCCACACGCACAGTTTGGGCCAAATCACATCCCTTGTGGTTGTTTGATTTTTTGTTGCCTGTTTGTTTGTCTTTGGCGGCCATTCGTTTGGGCGTGAAAGTTCTTCAAGCTGCATTCAAACAAGCTGCCTGGGTCAGGCCTGTAGAGCGGAGTGTTTCGTGGCTCGCTTGGGGCGCAGTGGTGCTGTGGCTCACGGGCCTGTTGCCTTTGATGTTAGAAGAGCTGGACCAAATTCATTGGAAAGTGGGTTCTTCGCATTTGTCAGTGCGAACACTCATTGAGGGGGGCCTCACAGCTTGCTTGGTGATGTTGCTGACCTTATGGGTATCTTCAGCCATTGAATCGCGCTTGCTTAACACCTCCTCGGGCAGTGAACTGTCCTTACGCAAAGCCGTCAGCAATGCAGTGACATCATTGCTCATGTTCGTGGGCCTGATGGTGTCCTTGTCAGCTGTCGGCATTGATCTCACGGCGCTGTCAGTGTTGGGCGGTGCAGTAGGCGTGGGCATTGGTTTTGGTTTGCAAAAATTGGCAGCCAATTACGTCAGTGGTTTTGTGATTTTGGCCGAACGCAGCATGCGAATAGGCGACAGTGTCAAAGTGGATGGCTTTGAGGGGCGCGTCACCGACATCAAAGCTCGTTACACGGTCATTCGTGCGCCCACTGGACGTGAGTCCATTGTGCCCAACGAAATGCTCATCAATAGCCGTGTTGAAAATCTTTCGCTGGCCGATTCTCGTGTGCTTCAAGGTACATCTGTTTCTGTGGCCTACGGAAGTTCCGTCGAACAGGTGATGACATTGCTGATGCAAGCCTGTGAAATGCACGAGCGTGTCCTTAAAGACCCAGCCCCCTTTGTCACCTTGACGGCCTTTGGCGCGGATGGCCTGGAATTTGGCGCGCATTATTGGGTTGATGAGCAGCAGTCGGGTTTGCTGACCCTGAAGTCAGAAATCAATATCCGCATTTTGCAATTGCTCAACGACAACCACATTGAGATTCCATTCCCGCAGCGTGTGGTTCACACACGTTCAGTCTGAAAACTGGCGCCAACGACAAGTTCAGCGCCGTTGGTTTGATTAAGCGTGCAGTTGCGTCTTTAAAACCTGTGCGCACAAACTCACAGCGGTGTTGGCTTCTTGGATCACGCGTCCCATGGTGATGAAGCCATGAATTTGACGCTCAAAGCAGATGTATTGACATGGCACACCCGCTTTTGACAATGCGTCGGCGTACATCAATCCTTCATCGCGCAAGGGGTCAAATCCTGCAGTCATGACAAATGCAGGAGGAAGGCCAGCATGGTTGTTTGCAAGTTGAGGTGAAGCACGCCAATCTTTGGCGTCGTCTCGGTTCCTCAAGTAGCTCTCGGTGTAATAAGCAATGGACTCTTTGGTGAGCATGTAGCCCTTGCCATTGGCGTGATAAGACGCCGTGTCTTGCCACATGAGGGTGGCAGGGTAGATGAGCAACTGAAAAACGGGTTGAACAGACAAGCCCTTTTGATCACGCAAACCAATGCAGGCAGCCGCAGACAAATTGCCACCGGCACTGTCACCACCAATGGCAATTCGGTGGGGGTCTATGCCTAAATTGGCAGCCTGTGACACAGTCCAGTTGAAGGCGGCTACAGTGTCTTCATAAGCTGCTGGAAATTTCTGCTCAGGCCCCATTCGATAATCTACAGACACGACTACTGCGTCTGCTTGAACACACAGACTTCTGCACAACACGTCATGTGTGTCCAGATCGCCAATGGTCCAGCCGCCACCGTGCAGATAGACCAGGCCAGGCAAGGCGGTTTGAGTTTGCGCAGCCTGCGGGTGGTAGACCCGGACAGGTACGTTGACACCGTTGGCTGAAAAAACTTTGTCTTCAACCTTGAAAACATGGGGTGCATCGGGTTGTGTGAATGTGCGGCGTGATCGATAAGACGCACGCGCCTCTGCTGGGGAGAGGGTGTTCACAGGGGGAACACCTTTTTCAACCATCAGCTGCATCAGCGCTTGGGCTTGAGGGTCTAGCATGTTCAATCCATCATTGAAGGTAACCACAGGCTGATGCCCGGGAAGGCCAATAAAATGCCTAGGGTGATGATCAGTACCAGCACCATAGGCCAAACGCCGCGAAAGATGGCGCCCAACCCGACGTGGGGCAGCAAAGCGTTCAACACAAAAAGGTTCATGCCCACAGGTGGGGATATGAGTCCAATTTGAATCACCATCACGATGAGCACGCCAAACCAAACAGGGTCAAAACCCAGTTGAACCACGATGGGAAAAAACAGCGGGATGGTCAACAAGACCATGGTCAGTTCTTCCATGACGGTTCCTAAAAGCACATAGATCAACATCATGGCTGCGACGATCATGATGGGCGACAGCCCTAAGCCAGTGATCCAATCTTTCAGCTCAAATGGCAAGCTGGTGTAGTTGACGAAGTTGGCAAAGATGGTGGCGGCAATCAACAAGGTAAACAGCATGGCGGTGGTGCGTGCTGATTCGACCAGAACTTCCATGAGTACTTTCCAGCTCAGCGCTTTGCGGGCCAATGCAAAAAGAAAAGCACCCATCGCGCCCATGCCAGCACCTTCCGTGGCGGTGAAGAAGCCACCATAAATACCACCCAATACCAGCACAACCAAAACCAAAACGCCCCAGATACCGCGAAGGGCTTCAAGGCGCTGCGTCCAGCTGAATTTTTCTCCAGCAGGCGCGTGTTCAGGATTTTGCCAAGTCATCACAACAACAGCCAACATCATGAGAATCGCGGTCAAAATGCCAGGCAAAACTCCAGCAGCAAACAATTTACCAATGTGTGTTTCTGTGATGATGCCGTAAATGACCAAAATAGTGGAGGGTGGAATCATGATGCCCAAAGTACCACCAGCAGCAATCACACCTGTCGACATGGCATCGCTGTATCCCAGTTTTTTCATTGAGGGGTAGGCCACTTTGCCCATGGTGGCGGCTGTTGCAATGGAAGAGCCGCAAATGGCACCGAATCCTGCACAAGCTGCAATGGTGGCATGCGCCAGTCCGCCCCTGCGGTGTCCAATGAAGGTATAGGCTGCATGAAAGAGTTCATGCGCCAAACCAGCGCGAGCCACAAAATTGCCCATGAGAATGAACAAAGGAATGACCGACAGGGTATAGGCAAAGCCCGTTTCGTGCACCACTTGAGCGGTACTTGCCAAGGCTGGCATCCAACCCCGTGTTAAGCCGATGCCGACAATGCCAACCAGTCCCATTGAAAAAGCCAAGGGCATGCGCATAAGGGCCAACACGAAGATGGCCAAGAAGCCAAGCAATGCGGCCGTCATACAGTGCCCCCTTCAGTGGCATTGTCATCAATGGGTAAAAAAGCTTTGATCAGATGCACCAAGCCTGTTAAGCCGCAGAGCAAACCCATGCCTTGAATGAAGGGGGCTTTGGTGATTTTGAGTTGGGCGGTGGTTTCACCGGTGACTGCAAATTCGCCACCTGTTTGCCACATCAAATAACCCAGACCAAAGAGCAAAGCGGCAGAAACAATGTGAATGAAAGATTGTTGAATTTTTCGAATCCAATTGGGCAGAAATGCATCCAAAGAATCGAACACCACGTGTTCGCCTTTGAGTGAAACTAAGGGAAGCGCTGCAAAAATGACCACCACCATCAACAATTCGGTCAGCTCCAAAGAGCCGGTGATGGAATGAGACAGAAATTTTCGACCAGAGACATCCAAAAATGTCAGCAACATAATGGCAAACAAGGCTGCTCCAGCGAGCGTGCCGCATAAAAGTTCAAGTGTTTTTTTCAAAGTTGATCCATCAAAAAAGCGGTATTTGCTGAGAAGGCAAATACCGCTGTGACTCTTATTTTACTGGGTTTGAGACCCATGGAAAGCTCAGATCACTTTTGCTTCTGCAGCTTGGCGATTTCAGCGCGGAACTCAGACAAGGCGCCGGAGGGATCTTTCAGTCCTTTTGCTTTGGCTGCTTGCGCCCAGTCACGCTCCAATTTGATGGTGCGTGCATTGACGTCGCGGACAAAGAAGCTATCTGCTTTGATAACTTTAACGCCATTTTTTTGCATATTTGTCAAAGCCTGATCGTCTACACGGTCCCAGGCTTTGCCAAAGCGACTAGCCACGGCTTCACCAGACAACTCGTCAACCACTTTTTTGTCTTCAGCAGAAAGGGCGTTGTATTTGGCCGGATTCATCATGAAGACGAAACTGGTGTTGTAAAGGCCGCCTGGAAACTGAGTGGCAAACTTGATGATTTTGTCAATTTTGAAGGAATCAGTTGACTCGGCTGGGAAAAGTGTGCCGTCCATCACGCCGCTAGACAGCAGTTCATAAGAGTCAGGCGCGGGTTTGAGCGTTACATTCATGTCGAGCGTTTTGGAAATTTCGTTGACCATGCCACCGCCCACTCGGAATTTGAGACCGGGGAGGTCTTCAACGCGCGTGATGGGTTTTTTGGTGTTGAACACGATGCCTGGGCCGTGGGTGAAATAACCCAAGACTTTGACGCCTTGATGCTCTGCTGCGAATTCTGGGTATTTGCTGGCAACGCGGTTGAAAGCCACGGACAAAGGCTCTGCGCGATCACCCAGGAAGGGAAATTCGGCCATTTGTGTCAGAACAAAACGGCCAGGCGTGTAACCGTGCACCGTGAATGAAACATCGACCAAGCCATTTTTAACGGCATCGAAAGTGCCTGGTGCTGGGGTGACGGCACGAGGGAGAATGTTGCAACGAACCCGATTGGATGTTTTGCTTGCCAGGTCATCACACCATTCTTTTTGTGAGACCGACAGACCGTGCGTGGGTGGAACCCAACTCGATACTGTTAAAACTGTTTGTGCTTGTGCCAAGCCGGAGATGCCGACGAGGGTTGCCGCTGTGACGGCTATCAAAGTTTTTTTCATCCGAGTGCTCCAGTAAATATTGAATCTGAACAAATAATTTTCATCTCAATTGATATTAATGCCAATTCCCCTACCGATTGGTCGGTGAATTCCCGAGGTTTTACATAAGTCGTCCTAGTCGTCCCTGATATAAAATTCGAACGAGCGTGCTTTTTTGGGTAAAGGTCTTGAGAAAATCGCAGATTGAGGCACAATTGACGTTTACGTTAACGTCAATCAAACAAAAGGCGTTTGCGAGCCTGTTTTTATCTTGGAGATTTGGCAATGAAAATTCTTGTTCCCGTCAAAAGGGTTGTCGACTACAACGTGAAGGTGCGCGTCAAATCTGACGGCACCGGCGTAGACATCGCCAACGTCAAAATGAGCATGAACCCCTTTGACGAAATTGCGGTTGAAGAAGCGGTTCGCTTGAAAGAGAAGGGCATTGCCACAGAAGTGATCGCAGTGTCTTGCGGCGTTACGCAATGCCAAGAAACATTGCGAACCGCAATGGCCATTGGTGCCGATCGCGGCATTTTGGTCGAAACTCCTGCCGATTTGGAGTTGCAACCTTTGGCTGTTGCAAAATTGCTCAAAGCATTGGTCGACAAAGAACAACCTGGTTTGATCATCTTGGGCAAGCAAGCCATTGACGACGATTGCAACCAAACCGGTCAAATGCTGGCTGCCTTGGCTGACTTGCCGCAAGCTACTTTTGCTTCCAAAGTGGAAGTGGTAGACGGCAAAGCGCAAGTGACACGCGAAGTGGATGGCGGCTTGGAAGTTTTGTCTTTGTCCATGCCCGCAGTCATCACCACTGACTTGCGTTTGAACGAGCCACGCTACGTGACGTTACCCAACATCATGAAGGCCAAGAAGAAACAACTCGACAACTTCAAGCCAGAAGACTTGGGCGTTGACGTTTCACCTCGCATCACAACCTTGAAAGTTTCTGAGCCACCCAAGCGCTCTGCCGGTATCAAGGTGCCCGATGTTGCGACATTGGTTGACAAGTTGAAGAACGTTTCGAAGGTTATCTAATAACTTTGCGGGACAGACCAAGATTTGCGCAGCAAATTTGTTCTGTCCTCAACTGAATAAGGAAATTTTATGGCTTCATTGGTTATTGCAGAACACGACAACGCATCCATCAAGGGTGCAACTTTGAACACCGTTACAGCCGCTGTGGCTTGCGGTGGTGACGTGCACGTTTTGGTGGCAGGTCATAACGCTGGTGCAGCTGCGCAAGCTGCCGCACAAATTGCTGGCGTGTCCAAAGTGATTCATGCCGACGCAGAAGGTCTGGCGCATGGCTTGGCCGAAAATGTGGCGGCTCAAGTGTTGGCCATTGCTGGCAACTACACACACATTTTGTTTCCTGCAACTGCAAGTGGCAAAAACGTGGCACCCCGTGTTGCAGCCAAGTTGGATGTGGCGCAATTGAGCGACGTCACTTTGGTGGTGTCTGCTGACACCTTCGAGCGTCCCATTTATGCAGGTAACGCCATTGCCACCGTGCAGAGCAAAGACGCCGTCAAAGTGTTGACCGTTCGCACCACAGGTTTTGATGCTGCAGCAGCCACTGGCGGTTCTGCTAGCGTTGAATCTGCAGCAGCAGCAACCGACAGCGGCAAGAGCGCCTTCAAGGGCAGCGAAATTGCCAAGAACGACCGTCCCGAACTCACAGCCGCCAAGATCATTGTGTCGGGTGGCCGTGCTTTGGGAAGTGCCGAAAAGTTTGCCGAAGTCATCACACCGTTGGCAGACAAGTTGGGCGCAGCCATGGGTGCCAGCCGTGCAGCGGTAGACGCAGGCTATACCCCCAACGATTGGCAAGTTGGCCAAACCGGCAAGATTGTGGCGCCTCAGTTGTATGTGGCCTGCGGTATCTCGGGTGCCATTCAGCACTTGGCCGGCATGAAGGACAGCAAGGTCATTGTGGCCATCAACAAAGACCCAGAAGCACCTATCTTCAGCGTGGCCGATTACGGTTTAGAAGCCGATCTGTTTGCCGCTGTGCCTGAATTGGTCAATGCTTTGTGATGCGCTTGATTAAACTTGATATGTGAGTTTGAAAGGCATCCGTTGAGGTGCCTTTCTTTTATTCGGAGAATGAGATGAGTTACGTTGCCCCCCTCAAAGACATGCTTTTCAACATCGAACACTTGGCTCGCATTGACCAAGTGGCCCAAATGCCAGGCTTTGAAGACGCTGGTTTAGAAACAGCGCAAGCCGTCCTAGAAGAGTGCGCCAAGTTGAACCAAGATGTGATCGCTCCTCTTAACTGGGAGGGCGATAAAAACCCCTCGGCATTTGCCAACGGCGCTGTCAAAACCACGCCAGGATTCAAAGAGGCCTTCAAGCAATATGGTGAAGGTGGATGGCAAGGTTTGCAGCATCCCACAGACTTTGGTGGCCAAGGCTTGCCTAAAACCATTGGTGCGGCTTGCGGAGAAATGCTCAACTCTGCCAACATGAGTTTTGCGCTGTGTCCTTTGCTGACAGATGGCGCCATTGAAGCGCTGTTGACAGCGGGTTCTGATGATTTGAAAAACATTTATTTGGAGAAATTAATCTCGGGTGAATGGACTGGCACGATGAATTTGACTGAACCTCAAGCGGGTTCTGATTTGGCATTAGTGCGCACGCGTGCAGAACCCTTGCCCGATGGCACCTACAAAGTGTTTGGCACCAAAATTTACATCACCTATGGTGAACACGACATGGCCGACAACATCGTGCACTTGGTGTTGGCCCGCGTGCAAGGCGCACCGGAGGGCGTAAAGGGCATTAGCTTGTTTGTGGTTCCCAAGTTCATGGTGAATGCCGACGGCAGCCTGGGCAATCGCAACGATGTGCATTGCGTCAGCATTGAACACAAAATGGGCATCAAGGCCAGTCCAACCGCAGTGCTGCAATATGGCGACAACGGCGGTGCCATTGGTTATTTGGTGGGCGAAGAAAACCGCGGCCTAGAGTACATGTTCATCATGATGAACGCTGCACGTTATGCGGTGGGCGTTCAAGGCATTGCCATTGCAGAGCGTTCTTACCAAAAGGCTGTTCAGTACGCCAAAGACCGCGTGCAAAGCCGGCCTGTTGATGGCAGCATGAACACCTCTGCACCCATCATTCATCACCCAGACGTGAAGCGCATGCTCATGACCATGCGCGCCAGCACAGAGGGTTGCCGCGCATTGGCCACCGTGGCAGCTGCAGCTTATGATGCTGCGCATCATCACCCCGATGCTGAAGTGCGTCAACAAAATGCACTGTTCTATGAATTCATGGTGCCCCTGGTCAAGGGCTACAGCACCGAGATGAGTTTGGAGGTGACTTCACTGGGCGTGCAAGTACACGGCGGTATGGGTTTCATTGAAGAAACGGGTGCTGCGCAGTACTACCGCGATGCCAAAATTTTGACCATCTATGAAGGCACAACAGCCATTCAAGCAAACGATTTGGTAGGCCGTAAAACAGCACGTGATGGCGGTCAAACTGCCAAGGCATTGGCAGGACAAGTTGAACAAACAGAAATCGAATTGTTGTCCAACAGCAATGCAGATGCGCAAGCCGTGGGCCGTCGTTTGAAGGCTGCGCGTTTGGCTTTCTTGGACGTGGTCAACTTTGTGGCCGGTAATACAAAGGCCAACCCCAACGATGTGTTTGCGGGCAGCGTGCCCTATCTCATGTTGACTGGCAATTTGATGGCAGGCTGGCAAATGGGCCGCGCTTTGTTGGTGGCCTTGGCGCAAAGTGCACAGGGCAACGACAAAGCCTTCATGGATGCCAAAGTAACCACCGCGCGTTTTTATGCCGATCATTTGCTGAGCCGCGCCCCTGGCGTTCGCGACAGCATTGTGGAAGGTGCAAAGTGCGTGACAGAGCTTTCTCTGGAAGCTTTCTAAAATCTGCCTTTCATCAAAATAAATAATCTCTGGAGACTTCATGTCTAAATTACCCGCTGTTCTGGCCAATTTGCCTTTCCCGGTGATTGCCTCGCCCTTGTTCATCATCAGCAACCCGAAGTTGGTGATTGAGCAATGCAAGGCGGGTGTTGTGGGTTCAATGCCCGCTTTGAATGCCCGTCCTGCAGCGCAACTTGAAGAGTGGCTGATTGAAATTACAGAAACTTTGGCTGCTTACAACAAAGCCAATCCAGACAAGCCTGCTGCGCCTTTTGCAATCAATCAAATTGTTCACAAAAGCAATGATCGCTTAGAGCACGATATGGCCATGTGCGTGAAGTACAAGGTGCCAATCATCATTACATCGCTGGGTGCACGCGAAGACATCAACCAAGCTGCGCACAGCTATGGTGGCATTGTGTTGCATGACATCATCAACAACAAGTTTGCGCACAAGGCCATTGAAAAGGGCGCTGACGGCCTGATCGCAGTGGCTGCCGGTGCAGGTGGGCATGCGGGTGAAAAAAGCCCCTTCGCATTGATTCAAGAAATTCGCCAATGGTTTGATGGCCCCATTGCATTGTCTGGTTCTATTGCCAGTGGTAATGCCATTTTGGCCGCGCAAGCCATGGGCGCTGACTTCGCCTACATTGGTTCCGCATTCATTGCGACGCTTGAAGCCCGTGCTGCAGAAGAATACAAACAAGCCATTGTCGATTGCAATTCCGACGACATTGTTTACAGCAATTTGTTCACCGGTGTTCACGGCAACTACTTGGCGCCTTCTATCAAAGCAGCTGGCCTCGATCCTGCCAATCTGCCCGTGTCCGATCCTTCAGCCATGAACTTTGGCGGCGATGCCAAAAAAGCATGGAAAGACATCTGGGGTTGCGGTCAGGGCATTGGTGCCATCGATGCTGTCCGTAGCACTGCAGACCTCGTAGCCAAACTGAAGCAAGAATACGCAGCAGCTCGCGCACGCTTGGCGCTTTAAATTCAAGAGAGGTTCTGCGTGAAGTCTGAGCGCTCAGAGGTCATTGACCTCTTCAAGGCTTTTGCATGCGTTTTAATTGTTTGGCACCACTTGGCCCTTTATGGTCCGATGTCAGACGTTGTGAACGACTGGGCGCCTGACTTCATTGGCTTTCTGTTTGATCACGGTCTGCTTGCAGTGCAAGTATTCTTGGTGGTGGGCGGCTACTTGAACGCAAAGTCTTGGATTCGCGCATTGTCTCAAGCGGAATTTGAGTTTCTGCCCCGCGTGTGGTCTCGCTATCGCAGATTGGTCATTCCTTTGTTAACGGCTTTGAGTTTTACAGTAGCCGTGACAGCGCTGGTTCGGCCTTACTTTGACCACCCCTCTTTGTCAGACACCCCCAACCCATTGCAGGTTGTTGCGCATATTTTGTTGTTGCAAGATGTGATGTATTTGGAGGCCTTCTCTGCAGGCGTTTGGTATGTCGCTATCGACTTTCAATTGTATGTAATGGCCTTGATATGTGCCGCTTTGGCGCATCGTTGGCAAGCTGTGTCAAGAAACGGATCTGTCATTCGCAAAGCACTTGGGATGTGGCTTGTATTGATCTTGGGGTCATTATTTTTTTGGAACCTGAACCCCCTGGGTGAAGTCTGGGGTACCTATTTTTTCTGCGCTTATGGCTTGGGCTTGTGCGTGGGCTGTTGGCGAGTGACTGGTTTCAAAATTAGCTACTTAAGCTTGGCTCTTTTGATTGTGTTACTCGGTTTCGTTGCTTGGGTTTATGAGCCCAGAATCAGATGGGTTGTGGCGGTAGCAATCGCTGTTGTGTTGGCGCTTTACGAAGCTTCCGATTGCAGACCATTACCATTGTTAAAAGCAGCTTGGATACAGTCCTTGTCCAAAGCTTCTTATGCCATTTTCCTGATTCACTTTGGTGTCAGCCTGATTGTGAGTGCTGTGATCTATGCGAATTGGTCGGAAAGCTTGTTGGCCAACGCTTTGGGCATGTTCAGCTCATTTGCTTTGTCTTTGGTACTGGGTGCGAGCTTGCATGCAAAAGTAGAAAATCAGCCTCCCAGCTGGAAACGCTTTTTGCAGTGGGCGGCCGGTTTTTCAGCCACTTGCACTGCAGTGATGCTGCTTACTTAATCAACGCGGCTTGTTGACTGTGGCTGACCTTGCCTTGAATGTAGGCGAGAGCAGCTTCAACTTGATCAATCAGGATCAGACACAAATCGCCAGAAGACAAACGCGCCAAGGCGGTATCAATGGCGTTGAACTCGCCTTGAATGTCTTGAACATGCGTGGTGCGTGGGGCACCGTTCAAGCCTTCGCGCAGCAATTGAATCACTTCGCCATCGCTGCGGCCACGTTGGCAGGCATCTTGATACAAGATGACTTCGTCAAATGCAGTGCCCAAAATTTGGGTTTGATCGCGAATGTCTTGGTCGCGACGATCTCCAGCGCCGCTGATGACCACCACGCGTTTTTCGGCGGGCATGTTGTCTACAGCTTGCACCAAGGCTTGAATGGCATCTGGGTTGTGTCCGTAATCGGCAATCAGGGTTGCGCCTTTGTAGTCAAACACATTGAAACGGCCAGGCACACCTTGAATGTCACTGATGAATGTTGACAGACCTTGTGCAATGGTGTCCCAGGGTACATTGACCGCCCAAGCAGCAGCGACTGCTGCCATGACGTTTTCTGTTTGGAAACCAATTTGACCTTGCCGTGTGAGCGGTACTTGGGCCAAGTCGATGCGAAAAGATTTTTTACCCTGTTGGGCCACGATGTGACCATTCTCTGTGTAGACCACACGTTTGCCTTGTGCACGGTGGGTTGCCAATACAGGGTGGTGCGGGTCTAGCGCAAAGAAGGTGACATTGCCAGGGCACATGTTGGCCATCATGGCCACTTGAGGATCGGCGGCATTCAAAACAGCCATGCCATCGGGCGCGACATTGAGCACAATGACGCGCTTCAAAACCGACAAGTCCTCTAAGGTGGTGATGTAGTTCAATCCCAAGTGGTCGCCCGAGCCCATGTTGGTGACGATGGCCACTTGGCACCGGTCAAAGGCCAAGCCTTCGCGAAGCAGACCGCCACGTGCTGTTTCAAAAACAGCAGCGTCGACATCAGGGTGCATCAATACATTGCGCGCACTGCGCGGACCACTGCAATCGCCATCGTCAATTTGACGGCCATTGACGTACACACCATCGGTGTTGGTCATGCCCACACGCAGATTGTTTGCCTTGAGCAGGTGAGCGGTGAGACGCACTGTTGTGGTTTTGCCGTTGGTGCCCGTGACGGCAATCACAGGAATTCGGCCGTTGTCGCCATTGGGGAACATGTGGTCGATGACAGCTTTGCCTACATTGCGACCTTTGCCAAATGAGGGGCTGATGTGCATGCGCAAACCAGGTGCCGCATTGACTTCGACAATGCCGCCGTTTTGTTCTTCCAGAGGTTTTAAGACCGACTCGCAAACCACATCGACGCCGCAGATGTCGACCCCCACCATTTGCGCAGCAGCGACAGCACGTGCTGCAACTTCTGCATGCACGTCGTCTGTGACGTCGGTGGCCGTGCCACCCGTCGATAAATTGGCGTTGTTGCGAAGAATGACACGACGGCCTTTTTCTGGCACCGAGTTGGGTTCGAGATCTTGTAACTTTAAGCGCCCAATGGCGATGTCGTCGAACTTAATTTTGGTAAGCGATGTGGAGTGACCATCGCCGCGACGTGGGTCGGCATTGACCTTATCAACCAATTGCCGAACAGTGTGAACGCCATCACCAACGACCAAAGGTGGTTCACGGCGTGCCGCTGCCACCAATTTGTTGCCCACCACCAAAAGCCGATAGTCGCTGCCTGGCAGAAACTTTTCAACCAACACTTCACCATAGCGAGCGGCAGTGTCGTAGGCTTGGTTGAACAGATCGCGATCGGAGATGTTGACCGTCACACCTTTGCCTTGGTTGCCGTCTTGGGGTTTGACCACCACGGGTAGACCAATGCTGAGGGCAATGTTCCAGGCGTCTTCAAGGTCTTTGGCGGGACGACCGAGTGGAACGGGCACACCGGCAGCCAACAACAATGACTTGGTGAGGTCTTTGTCTTGGGCGATAGATTCGGCAATGGCGCTGGTGGTGTCTGTTTCTGCAGCCTGAATGCGTCGCTGCTTAGAGCCCCATCCAAATTGGACCATGCTGCCTTCAGTGAGGCGGCGGTAAGGGATGCCTTTGAGTACCGCAGCGTCGACAATTGAACCTGTTGACGGACCCAAGCGGACATCTTCGTCCAAGTCGCGCAATTCTTCTAGTGCTTGGTTCAAATCAAACGAAGACTGTGTTTCTACTGCTTGGCAGAGCCTCTCTGCCCAACTGAGCGCCAAACGGCCCACAGCTTCCTCGGTGTACTGCACCACCACTTGGTAGACGCCTTCTTCTTCAGTGGCGGTGGTACGGCTGAAGGTGACGGGGCAACCTGCTTGAGTTTGCAAGCTCAGTGTTATTTTTTCCAAGGCATGTGCCATGCTGGCGGGCTGACCGGGTCGACTGCCTTCCACGGGGCCAACAGCTGGAAAAATGCGACGGAGTTGTTTTTCAAAATCGTTGCCAGGCAACATCTCACGCTCGTCTGGTTTACAGCTGACGATGGCTTCAATGCTGGTTTGGCGGCTCCATAAATTGGGTCCCCGCAGAGCTCTTATTCTTGAAACTTCCATGAAGCAGTGATCCTGTTTGAAGCGCTTTAAATTTGAATGCGGCAATTGAGTAAGTTGGCAGTGCCCGTATCAGTGGGCACCTGGACTTTGGCCAAAACTCTTGATGCCTGCTCTGATCAAATCAGTTTGGATGCCAAGCGCCCAAGCTGCGGCCGAGGCTGCAAGTACTTCGACACAAGAGAGGTGCTGGTTTTTAAACAGACGATCGATGGCGGGTAACTGACGGTTGAGCGCCTCAATTTCTTGACCGCCTTGGGCCAATACCAAATGATGCTTGCGCCAAAATACCACGCGACCATTTTCGCTGCGGTGCTTGACAATGATGGGGTGATCTTCTGAGTTGGCAAAGTAGGTGACTTCACCGTCGCAATATTGCGCCAAGTTGGCCACATCTGCGTCTTCAGCGTTCAAGACCGCCATGCCATTGGACAGCACCACGTCCATTTGGGTGCGAATGACATTGGGCATTTGCTCATCGCTTTGAATATAGAGATCTTGCAGGCCTTCTGCCTTGGGCATGGACGTGATCACCCCAACTTGGCAACGGTCGTAGGGCAGACCTTCTGACAACAAATGACGCGCGGTGGTTTCAAATACGGCAGCCTGCACTGAACGATTGATGAGCAGGCGTTGAGCTGACTCCCATTCCATGCCATTTTGATTTTGCAGACAGCGTTGGCCCAAGAACAAACCTTTGGCAGAGGCTAGACCTGTTTGAAGTCCCTGCAAATGCAGAAGCCAAGCAATGAGATGGCTAGAGCCGGTGGTGTTTTCTTGACCGATGAGGCCAACCACAGGAATTCTTGGCTCGGAATCTGGGTCGAATAAATGCGCGGCAATGGCTTGGCCGACAGGTCGAGCAGCGCCAGTGGCAGGTTTTAAGTGCATGAGCAAACCAGGACCTGCGTTGACTTCCACAATGGCAGCGCCTTGCGCTTTCATGGGCTTGGAAATGTCTTGCGCGACCAGGTCAACGCCGGCAATGTCGAGGCCAACAATGCGCGCTGCCAACGCAGCCAACTCGGCCACATCGGGGTGGACCAGATCTGTAACGTCCATGGCCATGTTGCCAGTGCGCATGACCAAGACATTGCGATCTTTTTCCGGCACGCTGCTGCCAGTGAGGCCTTGGCGCTTGAGTTCTAGCACCGCAGTGGTGTGGTCTTTGAGGCGAATGGTGTCGAGGGGGAAGTCTTCTTCTTCGCCGCGTCGTGGGTCTGAATTGATTTGTATTTCAATCAACTGCTCGACCGTATGGACGCCGTCACCCACGATGCTGGCAACTTCGCCTTTGTTGGCGGCGACCACTTTGCCGCCAACCACCAACAAGCGGTGTTCGTCGCCCAAAATGTGCCGCTCGACCAAGACATCGCTGCCCTCGGCTTCAGCCAAATGGTAGGCTGCTTCGACTTCGGCTTGTGTGCGCAATTCAAGTGAAACTCCGCGGGCGTGGTTGCCATCGACAGGTTTGACGCAGACAGGCAGGCCAATGTCTTGCGCGGCTTCCCATGCCTCTTCCGGTGAGGCCACGTTGCGACCTTCGGGCACGGGCACGCCGCAATTGGCAAGCAGGCTCTTGGTCAGGTCTTTGTCTTTGGAGACACCTTCTGCGATGGCACTGGTCTGGTCGGTTTCGGCCGTCCAAATTCGGCGTTGGTTGGCGCCATAGCCCAATTGAACCAAATTGCCATCGTTCAGGCGAATAGCGGGGATGTTGCGCTCGGCGGCGGCATCGACAATGCAGGCTGTACTGGGTCCGATGCACAGACGGTCAACCATTTGGGTGAGGTCGGCAATGACTTGTTTAACTGGGTAGGACCGGTTTTCTATAGCAGCCATGACCAAGTCGCGGGCGGCCTGCAGAGCGGCGCGGCTGACAGTTTCATTGCGGGTACGAATGACCACCTTGTAGATACCACGGGGGCCGGCCTCACGTGCCTTGCCGAAACCAGTTTGCATGCCAGCCCGGTTTTGCAGTTCCAAGGCCACATGTTCCATGATGTGGCCGGGCCAGGTGCCTTCAGCCAACCGTTGGAGGAAGCCGCCTCGCTCGCCAACACTGCAGCGATGCTCAATGAGGCCGGGTAACATTTCTTGAAGGCGTTCGTTGAAACCGGGAAGCACGTTGGAAGGGCAATCTTCCAGATCGCCAATGTCAATCCAAGCTTCGAGCACAGGACGGTAAGTCCAAATGTTGGGACCCTTGAGGTGGGTCATTCGCAAAAATTTGATGTCTTTAGAACTCATTTCCGTGGGCCTGACGATTCTGAGCGACGGCACCGAGCGATTCGAGTCCGGGGATACAATGACTGGCCAGTTGCAACACTGGCAATGATCGTCTGATAAACAAGGTGCATGGGCTGTGTCCTGGCCGCTTCTTTTGCTGTTTTTGTTTGCCGCCAACACGTGTTG
>JACCDK010590281.1_pt1 | contig 23466 bp, 25 predicted proteins | sample 7445871 | NCBI WGS metagenome assembly JACCDK01 (sample SAMN15323436, study PRJNA562643) | freshwater metagenome | isolation source: river surface water | place: USA:Blue River Watershed | collected 2017-08-15 | reverse complement strand
ATAAGCTTTAGACCTATACACACTTTCCAGGCGTGCTCCTTCAACCACTCGGACACCTCTCCTTTTCTTTTCGGTTTCCGTAAAATTGGAGACAAAAGTAAGACATTACAGCTAAATAAACGAACGATGTTTCACATTAATCTAAAATTAATTTTTGGGCTTTTTTGAATATTTAAAGGCAATTGATGATTATTTAGTTTGTAATTTCGTTCAAAACCGAGTAATTTTGTTACTCAATGTTAGATGCGCTCATAACATCAAAAACTAGAATTCGCTTGTTGGTGAAGTTTTTTCTGAATCCAACGATGAAAGCTTATTTGCGTCAACTAGCCGATGAATTCGGTGAAAGCACAAACTCAGTTCGGGTTGAACTAAACAGATTAACAGAGGCTGGAATTCTTGAAAGCGAAGCTGTCGGGAATGTGGTTAAGTACAAAGCCAAGCAATCTCATCCGTTGTTTCCTGAAATAAAAAGTATCGTTTCCAAAATGACCGGACTGGATTCGATCATCGAATGGGTGATCCAACGATTGGGAGAAGTTGATTATGCCTATCTAATCGGAGATTACGCCAAGGGAAAAGATTCTGGAGTCATAGATGTGATACTTGTAGGTAAGGTAGATAAAGTGTATTTGACCGAATTAATTGAAAAAGCTGAAGATTTAGTGCAACGAAAAATTCGTTACCTCGTAATGAATCAAGTTGAATTAGAACAATATAAACAACAACACGAAGAACCTATTCTCTTGCTCTGGAGTAAGAATAAATAGGACCTTCAACTACTAACAACCAACTACTCACCGCAGCATTTGCAAAAAATGACTGTGACTGAGAATGGCGAAGCCGTAATAAAAATCGCTGTTGCGAAATGCTTAAAAGACAAAATTTCACCATCACCAAGGCGCATCGAACTGCACACAATGGCCATCCATCGGCAGTAGTTTGGTTGTGTGGGCTTTCCGGTTCGGGTAAGTCCACGATTGCGAATACCTTGGAGAAGCGCTTGTTTGAAATGGGAAATCGCACCTATGTGTTGGATGGCGACAATACGCGTATGGGACTGAATAAAGAACTCGGTTTTTCTGCGGTTGATCGCTTGGAAAACGTTCGTCGTGTTGCTGAGGTAGCGAAGCTCATGGCAGATGCCGGTTTAATTGTGATTGTGTCATTGATAACTCCCTACGAAGAGCAACGCACGATGATTCGTGAGATTTTAAAAGGCGAGCGATTACTAGAAGTATTCGTTAAATGTGATTTAGAAACTTGTGAGCAACGAGACCCAAAAGGATTATATAAAAAGGCTAGGGCAGGGGAGATCCCACACTTTACTGGAATTTCAGATCCGTTTGAAGAACCGGCAAATGCGGATGTTGTGGTTGATTCGGCTAGCTCAGATGTAAACGAATGTGTTGTTACAATCGCTGGGGCCTTGTCGGATTTGTTAAAGAAAGAATAACCAATCACCATTACTAAAAACCAAACGCTATATTTATAATTCAAAACTCTAACTTCAAAACTCTAAATTCATAATTCTAACTTGCCTCAAAATCAATCATACGAACAATTTTCCTCCCATTTATTCTGGGATGTGGATCGTTCTAAATTAGATCTTAATGAACATTGTCAGTTTTTGATTGCAAGGGTTTTACAATTCGGGTTTTTGAAGGATTGGCAAATCTTGGTTAATTTATACGGAATAGAGAGAATCAAAGAAACGCTCGTAGAAATTCGTTTTTTGGATGATATTTCATTGCACTTTGCTAGTAATTTATTTTCTATTCCATTGGATAAATTCAGATGCTACACTACAAAACAGTCAGCTCAGAACTTCTGGAACTACTAAAATTTTGTATGGCTCGTGAAGAGTTTAGCAAATTGAGATTAGTTGGTGCAACGGATTTGGCATTACAATTTGGACACAGAAAGTCAATTGATATTGATTTATTCGGTTCAATTAATCTGGAAATAATTGATTGCTACAAAATACTGCAAGCGTTCAGTTCGAACGTTCAAATAATATCGAAACAGAAAAACATCAATATTTTCATTGTAAATGGAATAAAAATAGATATTGTTAATTATGATTATCCTTGGTTGAAAGAGCATACAAAAATTGACGAAATTCGACTTGCGAGAATTGAAGATGTTGCAGCAATGAAACTAAATGCAATTGCAGGAAGAGGAAGTAAAAAGGATTTTATTGACATCGAACTAATGTTAAATCAACTTTCTTTTGAAACAAATGGTTGATTTCTACAAAACAAAATATAGTCAGGAGTCTGAATTTATGGCATTAAAAATCATGCTGTATTTTGCTGATGCCGATTTGGAAATTGAACCCGAAATGTTCATAGATTTCAATTGGTCAAAAACAAAAGAAACAATTAAAAATCAAGTTGAAGAATATTTTAAAAACTAACGCACAACCCTCAGACCTCAAAACTTAATCCTCAACCCTCAACCTCAACCAATGAAAGAATCCTGGGACCTCATCATTGAACCAAAAAGACATCTGTTTGACTTAAAACTCAAGCAACTTTGGCATTACCGAGATTTATTAGTATTATTTGTAAAACGAGATATTACAGTTGTTTACAAACAAACTATTCTAGGTCCGCTTTGGTTCTTCATTCAACCGATAATGACAACCATCATATATGTATTTGTCTTTGGAAATATTGCTAATCTTTCTACAGATGGAATTCCAAAACCGCTGTTTTACCTTTCAGGAATAGTTATGTGGAATTACTTTTCAGAGTGTTTCATGAGAACAAGTGATACATTTACACAAAATGCTGGAATTTTCGGAAAAGTCTATTTTCCAAGGTTAATAACACCTTTATCCATTGTTGTTTCAAATGCAATGAAATTTCTCATCCAGTTTGGATTATTTTTAGGATTATGGATTTATTATTTGATTCAAGGGAATGAAATTCATTTAACCTTAGAGATTGTTTTGTTCCCCTTTCTTATACTGCTTATGGCCTTATTGGGATTAGGCTTTGGTATCATTTTCAGTTCATTAACGACAAAATACAAGGATTTAAAATTCTTGATTCAATTTGGGGTACAGTTATTAATGTATGCCACACCGATTATTTACCCAATGAACTCATTGCCGGAAAAAGCACAGCAAATTTTGTGGTGGAATCCTATTACACATATCATCGAAATATTTAAATACGCTTTTCTTGGACAAGGTTCTTTTTCGATAGCAGGACTAGCTTACACCACATTTTTCACGCTTGTAGTTTTGGTTGTTGGAACAGTCATCTTTAACAAGACAGAGCAAACATTTATGGATACGGTGTAGAATTGAGAATGTAGAATGTAAAAATCAATTTAAACCATTTAAATTCTAAACTCTAACTTCTAAAATCGAACCCCGAAATTCTAACTTCAAAACTCTAATTTCTAAGCTCTCATTTGAATATAAACCTCAAACAACGCACATTTGAATTCGGAATAAAAATTTTAGATTTAGTAGAAGAAATTGAATATAGTCAAACAAAAAAGATAGTAACAAATCAACTTGCCAGATCCGCGACATCAGTTGGAGCAAATTATCGAGCAGCATGTAGAAGTCGAAGTGACAAAGAGTTCATATCAAAAATGAATATTGTGATAGAGGAAATTGACGAATGCTATTATTGGCTCGAAATAATTACAAGAAAAGAATGGAAGAATGTAGATGCATTGTTGAAGGAAGCAGATGAACTAACTGCAATTACAGTTTCTTCTTTAAAAACAATAAACACGAGAATGAAAAACAATTCAAAATTTTAATTCAAAACTCAAACTTCTAACTTCTAAACTCCGAATTCTAACTTCAAAACTCTAACTCCAAACTTCAAACTTCAAACTTCTCAACTCTAAAATGAAACCCGTTTTAAAAGTCGAAAACATATCCAAACTTTATCGCTTAGGTGAGGTAGGAACAGGAACAATTTCTCATGATTTGAATCGTTGGTGGCACAAATTGAGGGGAAAAGAGGATCCTTATCAAATGATAGGTCAAACCAATGATCGAACACAAAAAAGTTCAAATGACTACGTATGGGCATTGAAGGACATCAACTTTGAGGTAAATGCAGGAGAAGTTCTTGGAATTATTGGAAGAAATGGAGCCGGGAAAAGTACATTGCTGAAAATAATTTCACAAATTACATCACCAACAAGCGGGAGCATAAAAGCCAAAGGAAGAATTGCCTCACTATTAGAAGTTGGTACTGGAATGAATCCTGAATTAACTGCGCGCGAAAATATATATTTGAACGGTGCTATTTTAGGAATGAGAAAATACGAGATTGATCGAAAATTTGACGAAATTATTGATTTTTCAGGATGTCAATTTTACGTAGATACACCCATAAAACGTTTTTCTTCCGGGATGCGCGTTCGACTTGGTTTTGCGGTAGCAGCATTTTTAGAACCTGAAATACTTATTGTTGATGAAGTGCTAGCAGTTGGAGATGCTGAATTCCAAAAAAAAGCAATCGGGAAAATGCAAGATGTTAGTAAGGGAGAGGGCAGAACGGTGCTTTTTGTGAGTCATGATATGGGGGCTGTAAAAAGTCTATGTAATTTGGGGATTTTATTAAAAGATGGGCAAATTGAATTAACTGAAAAAACAGAATTTGTGGTGAACGAATATTTGAAATCGTCACTAAAACTTCATGAGTTCAATAAGATTGAAAACAATAATAAGCCAAAGGTTTTAACAATAAAAACAATTAATAATTCATTAATTGAAACAAATGAATTTATTGCAGGTGAACAAATTAAATTTGAGATTTCGCTGCAATATAGTTTTAGTGAAGTACCCTTTCCTTTAATAAATATAATAATTAAAAACACCAATAATTCAGCAGTTCTAATGTTTCGATCTGATGAAATGGGCGTAAGTTTCAAGAATAAGAATATTTATTTATCTATTCCAGAACTTTTACTTAGACCAGGGAAGTATTTTGTGCAAATAGTTTTCGCGAATAATAATTTCGAAAACGAAAATATTATTGACAATATTGAAAATGCACTTTCATTTGAAGTTTTAACAACAGATTTTTATAACTCATCCAAATTCATCAAGTCAGGTGGTTTTGGATTACTAAAAGCAAACTACCATGAATAGTTTTTATAATGAAAAATCAATATTAATAACCGGAGGAACTGGTTCATTAGGGAAAGAATTAGTAAAATTCTTCTTATCAAAACATCCTGAGATAAAACGATTAATAGTATTTTCCAGGGATGAACAAAAGCAATTTCAAATGGAAAAAGAATTTCCTCTTTCGAGATATCCCCAAATGAGGTATTTTATTGGAGATGTCAGGGATAAGGAAAGGCTCGATCGAGCTTTAAAAAAAGTCAACTATGTCATTCATGCTGCAGCAATGAAACATGTGCATATTGCAGAATATAATCCAGATGAATGTGTCAAAACAAACATAGGAGGAGCTCAAAACGTTATTGACTGTTCTTTCGATAATGATGTCGAAAGAGTAGTTGCATTATCAACTGATAAGGCATGTGCCCCGATTAATTTGTATGGTGCAACAAAACTGGCATCAGATAAATTATTTATTGCAGCTAACAATATTAAGGGATGGAATCCTATTCGATTCTCAGTTGTTCGGTATGGGAATGTTATGGGGTCGAATGGTTCCGTTATTCCTTTTTTTAAACAGGTAAAAGAAAAAGGAGTAATACCTATAACAGACCCTACTATGACCAGATTTAACATTTCAATTTCAGAAGGAGTTCAAATGGTTGTTCATGCTCTCGAAAATGCATGGGGAGGTGAATTATTTGTTCCTAAAATTCCTTCATATAAAATTTTAGATGTGGCAAAAGCTGTTGCTCCAGAATGTCCAACTGAAATTATTGGAATAAGACCTGGGGAAAAAATTCATGAAGAAATGATTACAGCTTCAGATTCTTTCTACACTTATGATTTAGGCAAATATTATGCAATTTTACCAACTGTTCCCAAGTGGGAATTGAAGGAATTTATAAACGCCTTCAATGCAAAAAAAGTAAATCCAGGATTTTGCTATACTTCCGACAATAATAATGAATGGGAAACAGTAGATTCTTTAAAACTTAAAATTGAAAATTTATAATCGATAAAAAATGATTCCTTACGGAAAACAAAATATAACTAGCGAAGATATTCAGTCTGTAATAGATGTTCTTAAATCTGAATATTTAACTCAAGGACCTAAAATTAAAGAATTTGAAGATGCTTTTGCCAAGTATATAGGAGCAAAATATGCTGTGGCTGTTTCTAATGGAACAGCAGCATTGCATTTATCGACTATGGCGATGAATGTAAAATCTGGTGATAAAGTTATTACTACTCCAATTACATTTGCCGCATCTGCAAACTGTGTTAAATATTGTGGTGGAGAGGTTGTTTTTAGTGATATTGATCCGGATACTTATTTGCTGGATATTAAATCAGTTAAACGACTTCTAGAAGATTCTCCCAAAGGGACCTACAAAGGCATTATCCCTGTAAACTTTGCAGGAAGAGCTGTAAATCTTGAAGAATTTCATAAACTCGCAGAAAAATATGATCTTTGGATAATTGAAGATGCGTGTCATGCACCTGGTGGGTATTTCATTGATTCAAATGGAATAAAGCAAAACTGTGGTAATGGAAATTTTGCAAATTTGTCTATTTTCTCCTTTCATCCTGTAAAACATATCGCATGCGGGGAAGGTGGAATGATCACAACTAACGATAAAAATTTATACAAATCATTATTGAAGTTGAGAACACATGGGATCACCAAAGATGAATCTACTTATACGAATTCAATTGGATTCGCAGGAGGAAAGGATAGTTATCCTGCTTGGTATATGGAAATGCAGGAATTAGGATACAATTATCGTCTTACTGATTTTCAAGCAGCATTGGGAACCAGTCAACTTAAACGTGCAGATGAGGGAGTAGCATTAAGAAGAAAAATAGCCGAAAAATATAATTCGGCATTTGAAGGCTTGACCTTTATCAAAGGGCAATCAGGAGTTGAAGACGGACATGCTTACCATTTGTACATTATAGAGGTTGAAGACCGATTAGGACTATACAATTATCTGCGTGAGCAGAAGATTTTCGCTCAGATTCATTATATTCCTTGTCATTTAATGCCTTATTACCGAAACTTGGGCTGGAAGGAAGGCGATCTTCCAAATGCAGAAAATTATTATAAACATTGCATCAGTTTACCGATGTATCCGACATTGACAGACGAAGAACAAGATTACATCATCAAAACTATCCGCAACTTTATTACTCAATAGATATGAACTCTATTAAAATCGGTAAAAAAGAAATTGCCCGCCATTCGAACTTTTTTATTATTGAAGAAGGACAAGCAAATTGGGGTGATTTTGATAAAGCATTGAAAATGATTGATACAGCGATTGAAGTTGGAGGTGATGCAATCGAGTTTCAATTTGCAATACCTGAAGACTTTTATGTAGCGCATCATGAATACATAAACATTTATAAAAAAACACAATTTCCCGTTGAAAAAATGGCTGAAATAGTTCAGTACGCTAAAAACAAAGGCATTGAAGTAATTATTGCACCTTTAAGTCACAACTTAATTCCGGCAATGAAAAAAGCAGGTTGTTCTGCCTTTAACATCAACGCTTCAGACATCAATAATCCTAAAATGTTAGATAGTGTTGCTGAAAGTGGACTTCCTTTTTTCTTAAGTCTCCCTTTAGCTACTGAAGCAGAAATAAAATGGGCTACCGATCGATTAAATGCAAAAGGAAATTTAGATTACATCTTATTACACGGCCAACATACAATGGCGAGTGGAGAAGGAGGCGTTGCAATTAAACACACTTCTTTAGGTTACTTAAACACTTTAAAAGAAAAGCATAACAGAATTGTTGGTTTTATTGATCACACCCCCTTAGACTGGGTTCCGTCACTTGCACTTGCAGTAGGCGCAAATGTTGTAAGCAAACACCTCTGTCTTTCTCGGGCTGAAAAAGGTCCTGATTGGCACATTTGTTTAGAACCTGATGAAATGAAAAAATGCATTCAACAATTTAGAGATACAGCTACTAGCATTTTTCAAAAAAACAAAGTATTAGCTCCTGGAGAGGACATGGATGTGTCAATCATGAGAAGAAGTATTGTCGCATCAAAGAAAATTAATAAAGGAGCAATTATCACACTTGATGACGTAGCATACAAAAGACCTGGAGACGGTTTGGAGCCTTCTAAATATGAATCAATTATTGGAAAAACAGCTCTTAAAGAAATTAATGCAGACGAAAAAATCACACTTAACGATGTCAATTAATGGAATTAGGATTAAGAAATAAAGTTGCTATTATTGGTGGGTCTAGTAAGGGAATAGGAAAAGGATGTGCTATTTCACTAGCTAAAGAAGGTGTCAAAGTTGTTTTATGTGCTAGAAATAAACAATCTTTAGATCAAGCTGCTCAAGAAATCGAAACTTTTGGTGGTGAATATTTGACACTTAAAGTAGATATGAATTCACCTACTGACAATCTTAAAATTATTGAAAAAACAATTGAAAAATTTGGACGAATTGATATTCTGGTCAATAATTCCGGTGGTCCGAAACCGGGGACTTTTTTTGATTTTAATGAACAAGATTGGGACGAGGCATACAATAATGTATTGAAATACACGATTCGAATGATTGAATTAGCTACTCCCCACATGAAAAAAAATAATTGGGGTAGAATCATTAACATTACCTCTCTTTCAGTTAAGGAACCTGCTCCTTCCCTTATTCTATCAAATACTTTTAGAACGGGAATCATCAGTATCTCAAAATCTATCTCTAAAGAACTTATCAAAAATAACATTACCATTAACAGTGTTTGTCCTGGAGCATTTAAGACCGATAGGGCTATTGAGTTGATGGAAAAAGTAGCAAACGACACCAATAAAAGTGTCGAGGAAATTGAAAAAGAAAACATTAAAAATTTACCTCTTGGAAGATATCAAGAAATTGATGAAATAGGTGATTTAGTTACCTTTTTATCCTCTGAAAATGCAAGAGGAATCACCGGTATAACCATTCAAATTGATGGAGGAATCTCTAATGGACTATTATAATGATTAATCAGAAACGCGTAAATACTTTTGTACAAGTCAGTCTAACGTCTAAAAGACTTCCCAATAAAGCATTGATAGATATCAATGGAAAAAACTCAGTACAACGAATTATTGACAGCCTAAGTAAATCAAAATACATTGATCATGTTATTTTAACATTTACAACCGAACCGATTGACAACCCTCTTGAAAAATGGGCAATTGAAAACAATGCTACTTATTTCAGAGGTGATTATTTAAATGTCATTGGGAGGTATTATAGTGCGTTACAACAATACCCTTGTGAATACATTGTAAGAGTTACGGGAGACTGTCCAACAGCCAGCTTTGAGTTAATCGATGATCTTATTGAAGCCCATCACAAATCAGGGGTTGATTATTCGAAATACAACACTGACAAACTATCAGTTGGATTGGCTTGTGAAGTCATTTCGAATGAAGCTCTTTACAAACTGAATCAGCAAAAAATCAACTTTGATTACAGTGAATATTTGACTTATTATTTCATCAATAATCCTGAAGTTTTTTCTATTCTTGAGATTGAAGCCGATAAAAAATATAACCATCCGGAATATCGTCTAACACTCGACTATATTGAAGATTTGAACATGTATCAAGCTCTATTCTCAACACTTGATAATTTGAATCTTGAAGTTAATTTAAACAACATCGTTTCAACTTTAGCAACTCATCCAGAAATTGTAGAACTCAATTCTCAGATTGGTTTAAAGTATAAAACCGATCAAACGTTAATCGAGACATTGAAGCGAGAAACAAAAATTAAAAAATAAATCACCTTGAATGAGTTCGTACAAAGTACTAAATACTCAATGTTTTAAGAACGGAGCGTTCTCGATTGTCCCCATTCGATTTGAAGACCGTTGGGACATCATGAAATGGCGTAATGAACAAATCTACCATTTGCGTCAAGCCAGAACACTGACCGAAGAGGATCAAAACGCTTATTTTGTAAATGTAGTTTCTAAATTATTCGATCAGGAAAAACCTAATCAAATCCTTTTCTCCTTTTTGAAAGGAGAAGAATGTATAGGTTACGGAGGTTTAGTTCATATCAACTGGATCGATAAAAATGCTGAGATCTCCTTCATTATGAATACGGCATTGGAAGATGAGTATTTTGAGGATCTTTGGTCGAAATATTTAGAGCTTATTGAGCAGCTTGCATTTCAAGAGATTTGTCTTCATAAAATTTATACATACGCTTTTGATATTCGCCCCAAACTATATACCGTGCTTGAAAAAAATGGGTTCTTTCATGAAGCAACTTATAAAGAGCATGTATTATACAATGGACAGATGATTAATGCTCTGGTCCACTCTAAAATCAACTCAGGAATTGAACTATTTGACACTAGTCTTGCAGAGTTATATATTACTTATAAATGGGCTAATGATACCGTAATTCGAGCACATTCATTTTCAAAAGAGAAAATTTCCTTTGATAGCCATAAAGAATGGTTCATAAATAAACTTAACTCCCCTTTCTGTAAATATTATATTATGAAGAAAGGTGTGCAACCGATTGGATCAATAAGATTGGACCTAAATGAATCTAAAACAGAAGGGCTAATAAGTTTTTTAATCGATAGTGAAAATCATGGAAAAAGGCTAGGTACCCAAATTTTAATATTACTCGAAACCAAACTTATTGAGCAAGGTGATATTGGACTAACTTTATTAGCTCAAGTTCAATCAAGCAATATAGCATCGATTAAAATTTTCAGAAACCTTGGTTATACAGAAAAAGTCGACTCACCCGAAATACACCGTTTTATAAAAAAAGTCACATGAAAATAGGAAGTTATAAAATAGACAAAAAAGAACCAACTTTCATTATTGCTGAGCTATCGGCAAACCACAGTGGCAACTTGGCAACTGCTCTTGAAACTGTCAGAGCAGCAAAACGTGCTGGGGCTGATTGCATCAAGCTCCAAACGTATACAGCCGATACAATTACCATAAATTCCAATCACGCCGATTTTCAGGTTAAGGGAACCATTTGGGAGGGTAAAAATCTTTATGAATTGTATCAAGAAGCCTATACACCATGGGAGTGGCATGAGGAGATTATGAAAACTGCAAAAGAAGAAGGTTTAATCTGTTTCTCGTCTCCTTTTGATCCAACCTCGGTGGACTTTTTGGAATCATTGGACGTTCCTGCCTACAAGATCGCTTCTTTTGAAATAACAGACATTCCTTTGATCGAATATGTTGCCTCAAAAGGAAAACCTGTAATTATTTCAACAGGGATCGCAACTATTGAAGACATTGAGTTAGCCTTAAATGCTTGTAAACGTATGGGAAATGATCAGATTGCCTTACTCAAATGTACCTCCAGTTACCCTGCACCTATAGAGGAAGCCAACATGGCCATGATCAAAGATTTTGAAGAACGTTTCGGTGTGATTACTGGTCTTTCAGATCATACCATGGGAAGTACCGTTCCTGTTGTTGCGACTTGCTTCGGTGCCAAAATCATTGAAAAGCATTTTATTCTCGATAGAGCAATTGGTGGTCCGGATGCTTCATTTTCTATGAATGAACAAGAATTTACAGAAATGGTGAAAGCTGTTCGTGAAGCAGAGCTTGCTATTGGAAAAATTGATTATTCTTTAACAGAAAAGCAGAAAGCCGGTAAAAACTTTAGTCGCTCTCTGTATGTGGTACAAGATATAAAAGCTGGCGATATCATTACTCAGGAAAATGTACGCTCCATCCGTCCGGGATACGGTCTGCATCCTAGATATTACCATGAAATCATCGGTAAAAAAGCTACCAAAAACATCGAAAAAGGAACGCGATTGAGTTTTGATTTGATTACTGAATAAGCATGTCCACAAAACATCTTTTTTACATCAGCAATTATGTTTCTTTTAATAACTATCTCTCCATTATTTTAAATGAGAAAATTGACCTTAGTGATTGTTTTTTTTATTCACCTAGAACCAAAAAGGATTGCCTCAACACCTCATTACCGTTGAATTTTATTCATTTGCCTCCCGTTTATCAACTTGAAAGTAAGTACAATCTATTAAAGATTTTTGCCCATGAAAAGCAGATTTATCAATTTAGAAACTCACTGAACAAACAACTAAAGAATAAAAAATTTATTTTATACCTGCCTCACCTGATTAATTTTAGAGAAAAAATCATTGTTAGCTCAAGCAATTGTCAAAATTATTTTTTTGTAGAAGAAGGCTTACCAGCTTACCGAAATGATTTTCAACTGGACAACGCTAATAAAATCGAAAAAATAGGTCCTCTTAGCAATTATAAAAACAAACTCTCAGGAACCTTTGGCAACCACTCCCTCTCTTTTCAGAAGAACGACTTTACTATAAAAAGGATAGAATTTCCTCTTTCTTTTACTAATGAATTTAAAACCATTGTTGCATTTGATTTAAAAAATGGGGATCACGTTATTGCTGTAGATTCACCTCAAGCCTTTGAAAATTCATCAAATTACCTGCTTTCTTTTTTGAAATTGTTGGAATATTTACGAAATGAAAATGTCACTGAATTACACCTCAAATTTCATCCGGATTTTCAATCAAATGAACCCTTGGCTTTTTTCATGAAAGAACTTGTGTTTTCTATGGGATTTAACGCAAAAGAAATAAGCAATACCGTTTACCTTGAAGAAGTGATGAGTCACGGTATAAAATTGAATTTATATTGCATAGCAAGTAGTCTTTTAATTTACGCAGGACTTTTTGAATCGAATGTTTTTATCTTTGATACTATTCTGAAAGAAAGAGACAAAAAATACAAGGAAGTGAAGCCTATCCTTGAAAATACTATAAAGAAACTTGGTATTAATGTTCACTATTTAGCCATTTAGAAATGAATGTATCGTCTGTTATTGTAACTTACAACGGAATTCAATGGATTGACAAGTGTATAGAATCGCTTTTAAAAAGCTCGATTAAATTAGACATTATCATTATTGACAACGGGTCCACAGATGGAACTCAATCAATCATTAAACGGTATTCAGAAATAGTGTTTATCCAATCTAAAAAAAATCTTGGTTTTGGAAAAGCTAACAATATTGGTATAAAAAAAGCACTAGAACTTGGGGCTGATTACGTTTTTCTTCTAAATCAAGATGCTTGGATAGAAACTAATACAATTGAAAGGTTGATTAAAATTTCTAATAAAAATCCAATTTTTGGAATTATTAGCCCAATACACTTAAATGGGAAAGGGAATGCTCTTGATATTCGTTTTTCAACCTATATTTCACCTTCAATTAATCATCCAAATTATTCGTTTTTATCAGATCTTTATCTGAGCAATATTAAAGATTATTACGAAGTTGATTTTGTTAATGCTGCTGCTTGGTTACTTACGAAAAACTGTATCGATAAAGTTGGTTATTTTGATCCAATCTTTTATCACTATGGTGAAGATGAAAATTATTGTCACCGTTTAAAATTTCATAAATTTAAAATTGCAATTTGTCCCAATTCCATTATTTATCATGATCGCGATGACAGGGAATTAAAACCTGATTTAAGTGAAGAATTTTATAAACGACGCCTACTGATAGATTACTCAAATCCACTTATTCCTGACACGAGTCATAATTCAAAAGAAGCAGATTTATTAAAACATTACAATAGATTGCGAATAAAGAATTTGCTGAGATTAAAGTTTAAAAAGGCTAAAGAAAATAATATAATGATTACTTTTTTAATGGATTCCTTTGAAAAAACAAAGATTCAGAGGAATAAAAATAAAATGATCAAATGATCCCTTTGTTCTCAGTATTAATTGCAAATTATAATAATGCTCAATACATCGACGAGGCAATTCAAAGTGTTTTTTCACAAACTTATCAGAATTGGGAAATCATTATTATAGATGATGTATCAACGGATGATTCCATGGAAGTAATTTCCAAGTATAAAAATGATTCAAGAATTCGTATTTTTAGTAACGATCAAAATTATGGTTGTGGATATACTAAAAGAAAATGCGTTGAGTTGGCATTGGGAGAAATTGCTGGTTTTTTGGATCCGGATGACTTTCTTGACAGGAAAGCACTAGAAATAATGGTTGATAATCACAGTAAAAATAAATCTGCCAGCATGATTTATTCGAATTTATTTATCTGTGATGAACAAATAAAAAGTTGTATTAAATCAAATTATGTTAGAGCAATTCCAACGGAGAGTAGTTATTTAGAAATGAAAGCAGGCATGATTTCACATTTCGCTTCTTTCAAGATAGAATTTTATAAAAAAACAATTGGAATTAACGAAAAGCTAACGAGAGCCGTCGATCAAGACTTATATTTGAAATTGGAAGAAGTGGGTACTTTGAATTTCGTGGATGTTCCTCTTTATTATTATCGTATTCATGAAAAAGGTATTTCTACCTTTGCTAACTACAATAATGCTTTTACTTGGAATTTATTAACTCGATTTGATGCGTGTGAAAGACGAGGTGTAAATGTTGAGAAAATAATTACTCCAATAATAGAAAGTGAAAAATCTATTCGAGATATTTATGAAAATTCAATAGATTTTAGAGTAGGAAAAAAAATATTAATTCCGTTTCGGTATATAAAAAAATTAATAAAAATATGAAATTAACATCTTTAATTTATAGACTTTTTTTAAATTTTTATCATATTTTTCCATTCAAAAAAAGTCTTTTGTTTTTCGCAAAAAAAACACAATATTTTACTAGGAATAAAAATTACAGAGATCTCAAATTTCATGGTGTTTTTGAAGTGAGAATTAACTCCATTAAAAAATCTTTTAAATTATTTAATTGGAATAGTAGTATAGAAACATCAATTTTTTGGACTGGATTAGAAAATGGAGATTGGGAACCCGAAACAATTCCTATATGGGTTAAATTATGTAAAAATGCCAATGTTGTTTTTGATATTGGAGCTAATACTGGAATTTATAGCCTTATCGCTAGAACTTGCAATCCAAAAAGCACAATTATTGCCTTTGAGCCATCTGATTTGATAATATCAAAATTTAAGTCTAATATGGACATCAATAATTATAATGTGAGTTTGGTTGAAAAAGGCATTAGTAATTTATCCGGTAAAAAAGTATTTTATGATGTAGAAAATAATCATCAAACAAGTGCATCATTAGATCCTGAGAAATTAAAAAACTTTAAGAATTTCTCCGGAAAAATTAGAGAATATCAAATTGAAACAATTAGACTGGATGATTTCATCATTCAAAATAATATTTATCCGGATTTAATAAAAATTGATGTTGAACTTCATGAACCAGAAGTTTTAGAAGGAATGGGAAATTATTTAATAAACTGTCAGTCGGCAATTATTATAGAGGTTTTAACGCTTGGTGTTGCAGAAAGACTTAACCAAATTTTGAAAAATTCCAATTTTCAATTCTTTTCTTTAGAAAAGGATAAAATTGAAAAGGTATATGAATTAACACCAAAAGGAACTATATATAATTATCTGTTACTTCCAAAGGGGAAAAATTTAAATGATTTCATTTAGTATAATATTACCAACCTTTAACAGAGCCTCTTTCCTATCTAAAGCGATTGTTAGTGTCCAAGAACAAACAATCTCAAATTGGGAATTAATAATTGTGGACGACGGCAGTACGGATAACACAGCAGAAGTGGTCAAAGAATTTTTATCAGACAATCGAATCAAATATCATTATCAAGAAAATGCAGAACGAAGTGCGGCAAGGAATAAGGGAATAGCACTTTCGTCTGGTGATTTTATATCATTCATGGATAGTGATGAATACATGGATAACAACAGACTTGAAAAATTGCAACTTGCCATTTTTGAAAATAAAAATCAGGAGGCATTATATTTCACTGATATTCGTTTTGAATTTCCGGATTCCTCATTGAACTATGTTCGTAAAGGACAGCATTTTTCATTTCCAATTGATCCAAATAAACTCATTCAAACAATTATTGGCAATCCTCAATTTTGTGGTTCAAGGGAAGTTTTTCAAAAACATCTTTTTAACCATAAGCTTACAGTTGGTGAAGATATGGAGCTACTTTTTCGTATTTCACGAGATTATTCGCTTATTTATCTCGAAAACAACGCAACAATAACTGAGATAGAACATGAAAATAGATCTGTTTCCTTTGGAAATCTATCCAATGTAAAACAAATAGAAACCTTCAAATTAATGTTTTCGACTCAACACCCAGCATTTCAAGTTTCGGCTTCTTTAAGACGACAAAAGTGGAGTGAAGTCTATCTCAGAGCTTCTTATTATTATATTTTTCACAATAACAGAATTAGAGCAATCTATTCACTGTTGATATCCTTATTTTTGAAGCCGGAAGATAAGTTTAGATTTAAAATGAACCTTTTTGTAAAGTTGAGCTTATTCAAAAATTTTGATACCATTAAAAAAATTTTTGTTGGTTAAATGATTAGGGTAATACACGTTATTCGATCATTACATAAAGCTGGAGGTGAAAAATTATGTATTGACGTCTGTCGAACTCTTAACAAGCATAAAGAAATAGAGGTCTTACTTGTTTCAATGAGTCCCGTTAATCAGTATGAGGAATTTACTTTAGATTTACCACTAAAAATAATAAGTTCAAAGGTATTTCCTTCAATATTAAGAAACAGTATAATTGATATTGACGAGTTTAAAAAAGTTGTAGAAGAATTTAAACCGGATATCATTCACTCTCATTTGTTTTGGTCTGAGTTAATGTCCAGGCAAGTTATTTTTCCGGGAGTAAAATACGTTACGCACTGCCATGATAACATGGCAGAGCTAAATAAGTTTAACATTAAAACGTTTTTTTCGAAAGCAAGTTTTACCAAATATTTCGAGCGACTTTGGATAATGAGCAAGTATAAAAAATGTAACAATCATTTTATTGCGATTTCACTGGATACTCAGAATTATTTTAATCATGTACTATCGAATAAATTGAAGAAAAATATTTTTTTGTTAAATAATGCAATTGATTTTGAAACATTTAAGCGTCCTGATAATTTCAAAAAAAACAAAGAAAATCCCGTTCTTAGATTAATCAATATTGGTCGATTTGCGGAATATAAAAATCAACAATTTTTATTGGAAGTTTTCAAAATCTTACTAAAAGAAATCCCAAATGTGGAGTTGCATTTTTTTGGAGAGGGAGAATGTTTTGAAAAAGTAAAAAATAATGCGGAAAAAATTTCAAATAAAATTTTTCTCCATGGAAACGTCGATGACATTCCTTTTCAACTTTGGAATGCTGATATTTACGTTCATTCGGCATATTATGAACCCTATGGTTTAGTTTTACTCGAGGCAATGGCAGCAGGGTTACCTGTCATCGCGTTAGATGGAAAAGGTAATCGAGATGTCATCCAACAAGGAGAAAATGGGTATATACTCTACGAACAAAATGCCGAAAAATTTGCTGACATGATTTTAAAAGTTTGGAATGATAAACTGTTATATCAACATCTTTCAGAAAATGCAATCCGGTTTGCAGAAAAAAATGATATAAATACTTATTCTGAAAAGCTTATAGGCTATTACAAACAACTTCTCAATTTTAATTAAGAGTATTAGTGAAAGACGAATCTAAATCTATTTACCTACCACTTGGAGATGTAAGCCTGAATGAAAAATTAGACATCTATTACATTGATATGCGACCTGCAATAATTCATTACACAGATAACATCTGGGGTGGTGGTATTGATAAAAATGGAGTCCCTTTTCTTCGCAAAGATGATGGTACACCAGTTTATTATGCTGTTAATATTGCCCAATATGGTTTTATTCTACATGCAGACTACCTCACAAATAAATCAACAGAGACGCTTTCCAAACTTAAGAATTGTATAGATAAGTTGGAAGAATTAAAAGAAGAAATAGTAGATTATTCAGTGTGGATGCACCATGAATATAATAAAAAATACAATATACAACCACCTTACGCTTCCGCAATGGCACAAGGTGAAATTATTAGTTTATATTTAAGATATTATCAAATTACGAACGAAAAACATTTTCTGACTCAAGCAATAAAAGCTTATGATTATCTTAAGATTGAGATTAAGGATGGAGGAGTTCGTCGATTTGATGAAAATGGTGACTTATGGCTCGAGGAATATCCTTCGGATCCTCCTTCATATGTGTTAAATGGATTTATTTACGCTATATTTGGATTATTTGATTTATTTCGTGTTACACAAAATTTGGAAGTTAAAAAAGATATTGATGACTGCCTAAAGACGTTGGTTAGAAATCTACCCAAATATGATACGGGTTACTGGTCTCGATATGATTTACTTAAAAAAGAGCTTGTTAAATACTATTATCAGAAATCTGTTCATGTTCCTCAATTAAAAGTTCTATATCATTTAACAAAAGAACCAATTTTCCTTAAATATGAAAAAAAATGGTCAAAATCCACTAATTATTTGAATTTCCTCTTCGTTCGACTCATGTATCGGATTCAACCGAGATTGAAATTTATATTCAACAGAATATGAATTTGATACTTCTAACATCAGAATTTCCTTTTAACCATGGAGAATCTTTCCTAGAAGATGAAATTGAAGTACTTGCAAAAGAATTTGAAAAAATAATAGTGATTTCAAATACGTCTAAAAATAATTTTAGTAGAAAAGTACCACATAACGTTGAAGTAATTAATTGTTACCAGGATGAAAATAAATTAATTAAACTAATTTCATGCTTGAGGTCAAAATTATTTTATCATGAAATAATAAATAATTGGAGAAAAATATTGTTCAATCCCAATTTGATAAAGGACATAATTTATTTTTTATCTAAATCTATCATATTGTCTGAACAAATTATAAAATGGATTGAAAATTGTAATTTGGACAAAAAAAAAACTGTTTTATACAGTTATTGGCTGGATGAGAAAGCGATAGCAATTTGTCTTTTAAGTAACAAGTTTAAATTTTATAAAACAGTTTCTCGTGCACATGGTTATGACTTATATGAAGATAGAAAAAAACACAATTATCAACCATTCAGATTTTTTTTGAAGAAAACAATAAGAGAGATTTATTTTATTTCTAACCATGGAAAGGAGTATTTTAGACAACTATATGGTGAATCTTCAAATTCAAAATATAATGTTAGCAATTTGGGAACAAATGAAATTCAACGAATAAAGAATACAGAAACTAATAGGAATATAATAAAATTTGTTACAATTTCATCTTTAATAGATTTCAAGCAAGTTCATTTAATACCAAAAATTTTGTCAATGATTAAACAAAGTAATATTGAATGGACAGTTTTTGGAGATGGACAAATGATGGGAGAGCTAAAAAAACAAATTTCAACCTTCATCCCTCATATTACAGTTCATTTATATGGGCAAATATCAAATAACGAACTTAGAGCAATTTTAAAAACCAATTGCTTTGATTATGGATTGCATTTGAGTCTTTATGAAGGAATTCCTGTTTCATTTATGGAAATGTTTTCAGTTTCAATTCCCATCATTTCATTATCATCAGGAGCCGTCAATGAAATTATTAATGAATCTAATGGTTTGTTATTAAATAGAAATTTAAATAGTTCTGAAATTGCAAGTTGTATAAATACCTTCTTAGAAAATAATAAAAAAAAACACGAACAACTTTCTAAAAATGCTTTTTTCACCTGGGAAACACAATACAACTCAGAGATTAATTATCATAATTTTGCAATAATGTTGAAGAATTGAAAAAAATTCTAGTTATATCTTATTACTTCCCACCATGCACATTAACAGCATCAAATCGTATTTTAAGCTGGGCTAATCATTTACATGCATTTGGCTATTATCCTATTATTATTACCAGGAAATGGGAAAAAGATGTTTTGAGACTTGAAGATATGTCTCATTCAACATCTCCTAAAATTGAAATTTTAAAAAATGAATTTTATGAAGTACATTACCTTCCTTACAAAGGGAGTTTAAAAGATAGACTTTATGAGTCCGGAAAAGTTCCTATGATAAGGAAAATGTTATCATTCTATGAATTGGTGGCAAACAACTTCACCTTAAGGACATTACCTTATAAAAATATTTATGACCATTCTCGAAACATCATAAAATCAAATAATATTAAAAATGTATTGATAAGTGGTGCTCCCTTTCAGTTATTTCATTTTGGTTATAAATTAAAACGCGAATTTGATTATATAAAATGGATTGCAGATTACAGAGATGATTGGAATACGTCAGATATTTTTATAAATAAAGGAATACTAAAACAACTCGTAGTAAAACTGGAGTCAAAATCAGAAAAACGTTGGTTAAGTAATGTAGATTCAATAATTAGTATATCTGATTATTATAGTGAGAAAATAGGTGATTTTTTAAATAAACCCCATCATACTATTTACAATGGCTTTGAAAAAATAATTGATTATAAAAAAGACCTAACTTATCGAGATGAGTTTAAAATTCTTTACAATGGATCTTTATACTCCACTCAACCCGTTGAAAAATTTATATTAATGCTCAATAACATTCAAGAGAAGATAAATTCCAAAATCAAAATTCATCTTCAATTCATAGGAGTTGGAATTGATGAAGTTCAAGAAAACAGGATTTTGAAATTAGTACCGAAAGTGAATTATAAAATAACAACAACTGCACGAATAAATAAAAACGAGGTATTGAACAAACAAATTCAAGCAGATCTTTTATTGATGATTTCACACGAGGGATTAAAAGGAATTCCTTCCAGTAAGGTATTTGAATATTTGAGTTTAAAAAAACAATTCCTTGTATTTCCCAATGACTTCGACATACTTGAAAAAATTTCCTTAGAATCGGATTTGGGTATTATTGTAACTGATGTGGATGAACTTTTATCTGCGATGAATAAATTTATTGAAATAAAACATTCTACTACAAAAGAATTATCAGTTGATACCAAAAAAATAAATAAATTTTCAGTAATTAATCAAGTAGAAAAGTTATCAAAATTATTAAACTAATTCAATTCCAATGAAATACCATTCAGAATGTCTTGTTTGTAAAAGTAAAAAGCTTAAGGATTTGGTTACTTACAGAGATGCATTTTTAACTAAATGCACCGAATGCACATTTGTTTTTTCAAGAAAAATTCCTTCTTCAAAAGAATTGGAATTACATTACGAAGGATATTCTCGAAACGATTATTTATCACCTATTACCATAAAACGATACAATGAGTTATTAGATCTTTTTGAAAAATTTCGAAAAACTGGTAAATTATTAGATGTAGGTTGTGGGATTGGTTATTTTTTGGAAGAAGCTAAAAAAAGAGGTTGGGAAGTTTATGGAACCGAGTACACAGATGCAGCATTAGAAATTTGCGAGAACAAAGGTATCATAACAAATAAAGGAGCATTAAATCCAAAAAATTACTTGAATGAAAGTTTTGATGTAATTACCAGCTTTGAAGTAATTGAACATATCAATAATCCAATAGAGGAAATTTCAAATTTTCATCAAATATTGAGAAAAGGTGGATTGGTTTATTTAACTACACCTAATTGGAATTCATTATTGCGCTTTCGTTTAAAATCAGCATATAATATTATTACCTATCCTGAACATTTAAGCTATTATACGAGACGAACATTATCTCGATTGTTTACAAAGTCAGGATTCAGAAAAGTAAAAGTGGAAACAACAGGAATAAGTCTTACTCGGTTGAGAACTAGCCAAGGTTCAAGTAACCAAGAATTTATTTCACGAAATTCTGATGATGAAATTTTAAGGAATAATTTTGAAAAAAATATTTTTCTCAGAATTACAAAAAAGGTAGTAAATTCATTTTTAACTATTTTTGGTATTGGAGATGCTTTGAAGGGTAATTTTACAAAAGAATAACATTGATTAAATTTTATTACATTTTATTTTTCTGTCTTTCAGTTAATTTTAATATTCTAAGTCAAGCCAACTTAGAGGTATACAATGGCCTATCTTTATGGTTAAAATCTGATGTTGGAGTAACAACAGTTTCAGGAGCAGTAAGTCAATGGGATGATCAAAGTGGAAATAACTTTCATTTATCCCAGGGGACTGCCTCAAAGAGACCTTTATATAATAATTCTGTTTCAAGTATTAGTGGTAAACCTGCTATTAGTTTTGATGGAGTGAACGATCAACTAAATTCTGTTCTAACATCTAATTTGGGAGGTTCTTCATTGACAGCATTTATTGTAGGATCTGGGGCTTCTCAAAATACTGTCAATTCAACTTATATAGGTATCGGCCCTGCTTCAACTGGCTTTTGGATTACCAGAAGAGCAACAAATCAACGTTTTGGAGTATTTAACTCTAACAATTTATTACAGGGAACAGCAACATTATTACCCACAACGGGCTATGATTTTAAATTGTTTGGGGTGACGAAAAAAATTAATAATTTTCTTCAGTTAAAAATAAATGGAATTCAAGAAACAGTATCATCGATAAATGTATACACTGGAGCCTTCACTGATAACGTGATTCAAGTTGGCGCAGGATCGATTTCAAATTATTTATCGGGACAAGTTGCGGAGATTATCGTTTATAATCGTGATTTAAGTGATATAGAACAGCAGCAAGTAGAAAAATACCTAATGGACAAATATGCTCCTCCAATTACTTTAGGAGCAGACATCAACAATACTTACGGCTTTTGTGACATTGCACTTCAGTCATCGGGATATTTTACTAATTTTTTATGGAGTACAGGAGCTACTACCTCATCTATCAATATTAATGCACCGGGAACTTATTGGGTTCGCGGAACGGATGTATTTGGTCGTGAAAGTAGTGATACAATAATTGTCAATCGACCTCATTATTCAAGTGTTAGTTTAAATAATCAATTGGTGTGCTACAACTCTTTACCAACTGTGACTGCATCAATACCAGTTGGCGATTATGCTTTCGTTCAGTGGAGTGATGGAAATGTGAACCAAACTAGACAATATACACAGGGCGGAACGATAAGTTATTCCGTTAGAGATAATCAAAATTGTACCATAACGTCGAACACGGCAACAATTACAATGGATAATTCACTTGAAAATGTGCGTTTGGGAATTGATACTTCGCTATGTGTTGGAAATACCATTGGTTTGGTTCAGTCCTCACCGACAATCAATTCCTATATATGGAATTCTGGTAATTCTCTATCAACAGAGACTGTTTCATTTACGGGAAATTACGACATAATGGTGACAAACACCAATGGATGTCAAAAGCGAGATACAATTTTTGTTACCATATTGGGAGATGCACCCTTTGTTCAACTATCAGTTCCAACTTATATTTGTATTGAAAGTCCCTTGCTTTATAGTCACAATAGTTCTGTTAATGGT
>JACCDK010730955.1_pt1 | contig 23470 bp, 27 predicted proteins | sample 7445871 | NCBI WGS metagenome assembly JACCDK01 (sample SAMN15323436, study PRJNA562643) | freshwater metagenome | isolation source: river surface water | place: USA:Blue River Watershed | collected 2017-08-15 | reverse complement strand
TGATTTTCATTATCAATATGAAACGTAAAAAAATGATATTGCAAATAAGAAATAATTACAATGAAGATCGTAACTCCTGCAACGATTCCAAAAAAAACAAGCTTATTTAAGGAGTCGAACTTGACTAACCAAATTAATAAGATGGGCCACAAAGCACGAACTGTCTTCTGCAAGGAATTGGCAAACAAAACCAAAATCCCAGTAAGCGATTGCCGTTGCGGTTGTGAAAAATCAATAGATTTATTCATGTTCTTCAGTTACGGTTGGTTCGTTTGGTTGTATTTCAATTGGTTCGTCTTTCTTAGGTGGATTGATTTTTTGCGAAACCAAATTTTTAATTTTTTGTGCATCTTCTAATAATATTCCAGGAATTTTTAAATCGGAGCTACTACCACCTGCGGTAAATAATTCGATTGAAGCCAAACCTAAATTTCGGGAAATAAATCCTTGATGTAAAGCAACATGTTGCACTCTATTAAAAGGGATTATTGTAGTTGTTTGAGAAATTAATCCCGATTTATAAATTACATCATGAGTTCTAAATGCATAACCTTTTCTATGAAAACTTAATTTAACAAACACAATTAATCCAATAAAAAATAGTAAAATTCCAATAAAAACAGCTGCCCAAATGGAATATGTAAAAGAATTTTGTTTAAAAAAAAACAATGCTGAAAATCCTGCAATGACTAAAATTAATATCAATATCAAATTAATAAGTAAAACATAAACATACTTTGAATTCAGACTATTTAGTTTTACTTCTTCAAATTTTGGAAGAAAATTAATCTCAATCGGATTATTTGTAAATTCGTTCATGCTTTAAATTTTAATTCCCACACCTATTTTAACTAAATGAACATTTACTATTCCATCGAAATCATTAGATTTTGCGGGAAAGTATTGAAAACTTCCTTCTAAAAAAACACCCTTAGACAACATGTATTTAAAACCTGGCTGTAGACTTATACCTTTGTAATTTGCAGTTATTTCACCACCATCATTTGCCAATGGATCAAAGGGATTTAAAGAATCATTTGGATTAAACAACCCGGGCATCACCTTAAATTTAGCATTAAAAAATGCATATCCAACACTCAAATAAGGGATAACGTTAGATTTTGGCTGGAGTAGCTCGATACTCAAATTAGGATTCCAAATGATTGGATTATTGGTAAAAAACAACTCTCTGGACTCTAAATAATCCATATTTATTCCGCCTAAAAGCGCTATGTTTCCCTTTTGATACAAGGTATAACTTCCCGATATACCAAGAATTCCGTTATATCCATTACTTATATTATTGTCGTTTCGAAGATTCCCGAGATAATGAACGCCTAATTGAAATTTAGAAGCTTTTTTAACGCCCTGAAGATCTTGTGCAATTAATAAATTACACATCAATATTACCAATCCAAATACGATTTTTTTCATATTAATTGTATATAATACAACAAGACCTCTTTATTACTTTATTGATTGAATTTACTGATTAAGGCAAATATTTCTTTTCAAAATTAGGCTTACGCTTTTCTAAAAAGGCATCTCTCCCTTCTTTGGCTTCCTCTGTCATGTAGGCTAAACGCGTGGCTTCCCCTGCAAAAACTTGTTGCCCCACCATACCATCATCGGTTAAATTCATAGCAAATTTTAGCATTTTAATAGAGGTTGGCGATTTTGCCAATATTTCTTGCGCCCATTCATAAGCAGTTGCTTCTAATTGATCGTGTGGAATAACGGCATTCACCATGCCCATTTCATATGCTTCCTGTGCCGAGTAATTTCGACCTAAAAAGAAAATCTCCCGTGCTTTTTTCTGACCCACCATTTTGGCTAAATATGCCGATCCATACCCACCATCGAAACTGGTTACATCGGCATCCGTTTGTTTAAATATAGCATGTTCTTTACTGGCTAAGGTGAGATCACAAACTACATGAAGCGAATGTCCACCACCCACGGCCCAACCTGGTACCACGCAAATCACCGCTTTAGGCATAAATCGAATCATGCGTTGTACTTCTAATATATTCAATCGGTGGTATCCATCATCTCCAACATACCCCTGATGTCCGCGTGCTTTTTGATCGCCACCACTGCAAAAACTCCAAATACCGTCTTTTGAACTTGGACCTTCCGCTGATAACAATACCACCCCAATAGACGTATCTTCTTGTGCATCATAAAAAGCCGCTATCAATTCTTTCGTAGTTTTAGGACGAAAGGCATTTCGAACTTCAGGACGATTAAAAGCTATTCGAGCTACCCCATTGCATTTTTTATACGTAATATCTTCAAATTCTCGTACGGTTTTCCATTCCAAATTATTCATAATTAATCCGTTTAATTTTGCGAGTCAATAAATTGTATTTAATCTAAATTTCTGTAAAAATAATTCATTTTTTGCATTATATTGCAACTCGAAACAATTTGATCATGAAAAAGCTTTACACCCTTTTATTTATTGCCTTAGGAGTCGTTACAAGTACAGCTCAAAACTATGAATTTCAAGAAGTTATTGCCATCGAACGTTTGCCAGTAATTTCACAGGATCAAACAGGTACTTGTTGGAGTTTTTCAACTTCCTCGTTTATCGAATCCGAAATTATTCGGATAACCGGTAAAAAAATCGACCTTTCAGAGATGTTTCAAGCACGAACTACCTATATGTCTAAAGCCGATAATTTTGTCATGCGTCAAGGCAAAGCAAATTTTAGCGAAGGGGCTTTGGCCCATGATATGCTCAATAGTGTTTCAAAATATGGATTAGTGCCCAATAGTGTTTATGATGGCTTAAACGAAGGACAAAGCAAACACAATCATACCGAAATGGTAGCCGTTTTAGAAGCCATGTTGAAAGTATATGTTGAAAATCCAGGTAAGAAATTATCAACAAATTGGAAACCGGCAATTCAAGCGGTATTGGATCTATATTTAGGCAGCATGCCAGCCGAATTTGAATACGAAGGGAAAAAATTTAGTCCGAAAACTTTTGCTGAGTACACCAAAATTAAACCTGAAAACTACCTTACACTTACGTCATTCACACACAGTGCTTACTACAAACCTTTTATTTTAAATATTCCTGATAATTTTTCAAACGGAAGTATGTATAATGTACCCTTAGATGAATTTATAGCTAATATAGACTATGCCTTATCAAATGGGTATAGTTTATCATTAGACTGTGATGTTTCAGAAGTTACTTTTTCTGGAAAATATGGGATTGCTTTTATTCCCGAAAAAGAAGATGATATAAAAACAGGATTAACCGAAATCATTACAGAAAAATCAATTACATCTGAATACCGTCAACAAGAATTTGAAAATTTATCCACAACAGATGATCATTTGATGCACATTGTAGGTACAGTAAAAGATCAAAAAGGAAACACATATTACAAGGTGAAAAATTCTTGGGGAACGGATGAAAAAAGAGTTGCTAATGGTGGTTATGTGTATATGAGTACGGCTTATTTAAAATTAAAAGCCATATCGGTACTTTTACATAAAGATGCCTTACAAAAAGAAACCAAAAAGAAATTTGGATTATAAGCATGGTCTATCAATCAGCGATTAGTAATATCAATAAATACATCTATTTAGGAGTAATTATACTACTGTTATTGTTCACAATACCTGCCTTTTTTGAAGCAACTATGGAACCGCTAATTGTAGTCAGCTTGATAGATTTCAGTTTGATTTTTTGTTTAGTTTGGATTTACAATACAACTAATTACACATTAGAAGACGACACCTTATTTTGGAAATCGGGACCCTTTTACGGGAAAATAAAAGTTGGAAGTATTACCAAAATAACGCATCATAAAGGCATCATTGTCCCAACAATTTGGAAACCTGCCTTGAGTCATATTGGACTGATTATTACTTACAACAAGTACGATGATATCTATATTTCGCCTAAAAATTGTACCGAATTTTTAGAACAACTAATAAGAATAAACCCAAATATTACGATTAAGAATACAGCATATGTTGAATAAAATTTTACTTTTAAGCCTTAGTTTATTATTAATCCATTGCGACAAAAAACCAGATGAAAAAAACGAGTCCACACTAAAAGATAAAGATGGAAACGTTTCTGAATATGCCGTTAATTTTACCCCATTAAGTACGGTTTACAAAAAAAGAATGGCTGATGACATTGAGTATTTTTATAATAAAAAATTTAATGCAAAAGATTTTAGTGGTGGTTTTTTAGTAGCCAAAAACGGCGAAATTTTATTTGAAAACTACAGCGGGTATGCTTATAAAGAAAAAAAAGATTCCATAAAAAAAGATACTCCTATTCATATTGCTTCTGTAAGTAAAGTAATTACAGCTGTTACGGTTTTAAAATTAGTAGATCAAGATAAAATTGAATTAGATGCTCTAGTTTGTAAATATCTTCCAGAATTCCCACACAAACAAACTACAGTTCGAATGCTGCTCAACCACCGAAGTGGGTTACGTAATTATGCTTACTTTTCAGATGACAAAAATATTTGGAATAAAAAAAACAACCTTACCAATAAAGACGTCTTAACTTTACTTGCCACAAAAAACATTGGTTTAGAATCTACGCCTGGTACTCGCTTTGGATATTGCAATACCAATTATGCATTATTAGCACTTATTATTGAAAAGGTAACCCAAAAAGCTTATCCAAAAGTATTACAAGAAATGATATTTGACCCATTAGGAATGAAAAACACCTTTGTTTTTCATAACCTAAAAGACAAAGACACCATTTGTCAATCCTACAAAAACAATTACATGCGATTGGCTTTTGAATATTTGGATCAGGTGTATGGTGATAAAAACATATATTCGACACCCAGAGATTTGCTCAAATTTGACTTGGCGTTATACTCAGCAGATTTTTTAAGTAAAAAAATGAAGGGTGAAATGTTTAAAGGATATAGTTACGAAAGAAAAGGAACTAAGAATTATGGATTAGGCATTCGCATGTTAGAATTTGAAACCGGACAGCACTACTTTTTTCACAACGGATGGTGGCACGGGAATACCTCCTCCTATGTAACTTTACAAAAAGACTCGGTTACTATAATTGCAATATCCAATAAATATTCTAAAAAACCGTATCAAACAAAACGACTCGCACCAAAATTTGGCGATTATCCGTTTGAGTTTAATGATAGTGAAGGGGAATAATTAGGGTAATACTTCTATATTAAAATATCTTAGAATAAATAAAACGGTAACCATATTTAAAATCAAACTGATCCAAGCAAATCGATTTAATTCATCGGGGTGTGCTATAATTTCATAAAGATTTAAAAGAGGTAATAAAACCCCTAGGATCCAGATTGGGATCCAAATCATTGCTGTCTCCATACCAATTATAGATACAGTTTCAAATTTTTGAAATATCGCGACAAAGGTAAGTACTAAGGTAAGAATACTTGCTAAAAGATAAAACTTATGCTTTGTTGTCATGCTAAACCAAATAGATTCCGTCGTCTTTCAGTTCAATCAACTGCTGCTTATACAAACTACCCACCGCTTTCTTGAAATTTTTCTTGCTCATTTTCAAGACCGTTTTAATATCTTCAGGATGGGAATGATCAGTTAAACGCAAAAAGCCACGATTTGCTTTCAATTCGTCTAAAATAATTTGAGAAGAAGGTTCGATGGCCTCTACACCTACTTTTCGCAACAAAACATCAATTTTTCCATCGGGACGAATATTTTTAATATAACCAATGGTCTTCATTCCGGGCTTTACCTCGGTATACACCTCGTTTTTGTACGCCAACCCTTTGTATCTCTGGTTGATGATCACATTGATTCCGCCTTCAGTGATGTGCGAAATTAAAATTTGCACTTCTTCATTTGGCTCCAACTCTATATTTTCATTCGACAAATACTTATTAGTTCTACTGGAAGCTACTAATCGATTGGTTTTTTCATCTAAATGCATGTATACCAAATAGCGTTTGCCCACTTCCATAGGTCGCGCTTGTTCTTTAAAGGGAACAAATAAATCTTTTTCTAGGCCCCAATCAAGGAAAGCCCCAAATTGATTCATATAATTTACTTTTAAATGCGCAAATTCATTACGTTTAATGTAAGGTTTAAGCGTAGTAGCTACCGGACGCTCTTCGTGGTCAAGATAAATAAATACCGTTAAATCATCTCCAATAGAAAACTCTTTTGGCACATATTTATTAGGCAACAAAACATCATCTTCTTGGGTATCCTCACTCCCTAAAAACAAACCCACTTTAGTATCTCGTAGTATTTTAAGCGTATTGAACTCTCCTAAGTGTAACATAAATAATATAAATAGCGTACAAAGGTACACAATGATAAACAATATCATTAAAGAAGTACTACATTTAATTATCAATATTAAGAAATTGAAAAAATAAACTTGATTAAATGTATAATTAATGTAAATAATACTTATTCATAACATTAAATTAACCTTTTAGGCATCAAATAATAATAGTTTTGCAAAAATTTTCATAACTATAACACAACATGATGAAATTAACAAGTATTAGAGCGACATTATTATTATTAATACTTTTAAGCTTTTCCATACAAGCTCAAGAAGTAAAAGAAGACTCTTTGAAGCCATTAGTAATTTCAGAAAACAAAATTGAAAGTGAATGGTATAATTCATTTAAAATTAGAGGCTATGTTCAAGCGCGTTACAATAGGCTATTTGAAACTAATCCAGATCTAGGATGCGAACAGTGTGACAGATCTTGGGGAGATGAAGGGGGTTTTTTCTTAAGACGAATTCGAATTATTTTTTTTGGACAAATTCATAAGAATGTTTATTTTTATATTCAACCCGATTTTGCAAGTTCTGCGAGTAGCACAGGTCTAAATTTTGCTCAGATAAGAGATGCATACTTTGATATTGGTTTTGATCAAAAAAATGAATTTCGGGTTCGAATTGGACAAAGTAAAATTCCATACGGGTTTGAAAATATGCAATCTAGTCAGAATAGAATTCCTTTAGATCGTGCTGATGCATTAAATAGTGCTGTTACAAACGAACGAGATATGGGTATTTTCTTTTACTGGGCTCCTGATAAAATAAGAAAAAAATTCTCTACATTAGTAAAAGAAAATTATAAAGGAAGTGGAGATTATGGTGTTTTTGCATTGGGTGCATACAATGGACAAACTGCAAATAGACCAGAATTAAACAACAATTTACATGTAGTTGCAAGAGCTTCCTACCCGTTCGAAATTGGCAACCAAATTATTGAACCTGGAATACAAGCCTATACGGGTCGCTATGAATTACCAACTTCTTTAAAAAACGGAGGTGTTACTACAACTCATGATTTAAATTATTTGGATCAAAGAGCAGCAGTATCTTTTATTTTATATCCAAAACCTTTTGGAATTCAAGCTGAATATAATATAGGTAAAGGACCCGAATTTAATAAACACACTGAAACCATTGAAACAAAAAGCTTAGAAGGTGGATATGCAACTTTTTCTTATCGAATTGAACATAAAGAACAAATTATTTTTCCATTTACCAGATATCAATATTACAGAGGTGGAAAAAAACACGAAATGGATGCAAGAAGTTATGATGTAAATGAATTTGAAGTTGGAGTAGAATGGCAGTTTAATAAAAATTTTGAGTTAGTAGCCACGTATACCATTTCCAATAGACGATATGAAGATTTTATTCTACAAAATAACGATCAACAAGGAAGCTTATTGCGTTTGCAAGCACAAATAAATTTCTAGTTTTTATTCGTTTTATATTTCAAGAGTTCATTGTGTATACAGTGAACTCTTTTATTTTAATTACATTTGCAAAAAATAATCAACATGTCAAACCAATACATAGGCTACCATTTTACCATCAGCCCATTAGAATTAGGAAGTGAAATATTAATCGCCGAATTGGGTGAAAAAGCTTTTGAAAGCTTTATGGTAACTGAAACAGGAATCTCGGCCTTTGTTCAAAAAGAATTGTGGTCGGAAAACATTTTAGAAGGCATCCAAATATTAACGAATCCCGAATTTACAATTTCCTATACTTTTGAAGAAATCGAACAAGTGAATTGGAACGAAGAATGGGAAAAAAACTTTGAGCCCATCGAAGTAGATGGTAAATGCCACGTAAGAGCGCCTTTTCACGAAAAAACTTCAGCAGCTTTTGATATCGTAATTGAACCCAAAATGAGTTTTGGAACGGGCCATCATGAAACGACACACATGATGATTCAACACATTCTTGAAACAGATTTTACCAATAAAAAAACCCTAGATATGGGATGTGGGACTGCGATTTTAGCGATTTTAGCTGAAATGAAAGGCGCGCAACCAATCGATGCTATCGATATTGACAATTGGTGTTACTTAAATTCTATTGAAAATGCAGCACGCAACAATTGCCAACACATTGCTGTTTATGAAGGGGATGCAGGGCTATTGGTTGGAAAGCAATACGACATCATCATTGCGAATATCAACCGAAATATATTATTGAATGACATGCAATCGTATGTCGATTGCTTGAATGAAAATGGTATCTTATTTCTAAGTGGTTTTTATACCGAGGATATTCCAGTAATTACCGAAAGTTGTCTTTCTAGAGGATTACAGTATGTCAAACAATTTGAACGTAACAATTGGGTAGCCTTAAAATTTACAAAATAGAAATTGGGGATTTCCACAATTAATTTTATTTTTGTTCTATCAATTCCAAACTAAAGATGAGCACCATAGAAAAAGTACAAGAAGAAGTTTTAGTTGAAGAAGCTGTTGGCATCAATAATGAAATTGTATTGCACAATGACGATGTAAATACGTTTGATCATGTCATAGAAACATTAATTCGTGTATGTAAGCACGAGGCATTACAAGCCGAGCAATGCGCCTTATTAGTGCATTATAAAGGCAAATGCACGGTTAAAACAGGAACACTTGAAGAATTAAAACCGCAATGTTCGGCCCTTTTAGACGCCGGATTAAGCGCTGAAATAATATAAAAAAAGGTCCCGATGAATCGGGACCTTTTTTTTAGCTCATTTTTCCAATGGCACAACTGACATATGATTTAGCTTTAGATCCTAAATTATTTGCTGTTCCATCTTCAGGATAGCCTAAACTTTTTAATTTCTCCTTAACCAATTCAACAGTTTCGGGAGTATCGCTATCAAATGCAACCGAACTTTCTTCTACCTTAACTATAACATTAGAAATATGTTCTATCGCTGTGATATTTTTAGTAATCGTATTGGCACAACCACCACATTTCAAATTTTGAACATACAGTATTGTATTCATAATTAGCTATTTAAATTGAATGTAAATGTAAGTAAGAACTTCTTAGCAATCTGCAACTTTTGTTACTTTAACGAAACTTTAATGCGGCAAATAATCTTTTAGCAAGCCATAAATATAAGTACCTAACAAAGCACCAATAAAAACAACTGCTATGGCATAGGTTCCGGTACCTAATAATATGTATATGGGTCCGGGACAACATCCTACTAAGGCCCAACCCAATCCGAAAATGGTGCCTCCAATAATATAACGCCAAAAACCACGCTCTTTATCAACAATAGTAATAGGAAAACCGTTATAGTCTTTTAATTTTTTCATTTTGATAAGTTTCAAACCTACTACTCCGGTAATAAGTGCAGTACCAATAATACCATACATGTGAAACGATTGGAATTGAAACATTTCATAAATGCGATACCAAGAAACCGCTTCGGCTTTTGTCAATACAATTCCGAAAAAAATTCCAGTGAAGAAAAATCGTGCTAATTTCATACTTATATTGTTTTAAAAATAATGGGCAAAAGAAAATGTGCCATGACTAAACCTCCTATAAAAAATCCAATAACCGCAATTAGGGAAGGCAATTGAAAATTACTCAATCCCGCAATAGCGTGTCCTGAGGTACATCCACCTGCATAACGCGTTCCAAAACCAATTAATAAGCCACCAATCAATAAGATTGCAAAACCTTTTGGGGATTGCATCGTTTCTATACTAAAAAGTGCATCGGGAAGTAATTTACCTTCTGGAGCGTCAATTCCGAGCGTTTGCAACGAAGCAATAGTATCGGGATTGATTTGAACACCACTCCCATTGGACAAAAATTGATACGCAATAAACCCCCCAAGAAGAGCTCCTAATACAATCGCCAAACTCCACTTTTGTTCGCGCCAATCCAACTTAAAAAAATCACTAAATTTTCCCGCACCTGCCATCGAACACATCGTACGCAAGTTTGAAGACATTCCAAATGTTTTACCAAAATAGGTCAAAACCAGCATGATCATTCCGATCAAAAAACCAGCAATAGACCAATGCCAAGTTCCATAAATTATTTCCATATTTTTTTGCAAATTTGTACAAAAATAGAAATTAAGATTGGTTTTTGTGACACTTGTTGTTAAATAGGCTAATTTTGAATAATCAATATACTCTTTCAGGATGAAAAAATTTGCAATCGAAATCAAATGGGCCCTCATTTACATACTCCTCTTTTTGGCTTGGATGACTTTAGAAAAAGAAATGGGCTATCACGATATCAATATCAAGTGGCAACCCGTTTTTAACTTGTTGTTTATTTTTCCAACATTTATTTTGTATGTATTGGCGCTATTGGAAAAGAAAAAAAAGTACTATCACGATCAAATGAGTTGGAAACAAGGCATGATTGCTGCCATAATTATGTCCTTTATTATTGTAATTTTTAGTCCGATTTCACAATTTATTACCCATGAAATCATCAGTCCCGATTTTCTTGAAAATACAATTAATTTTACGGTAAAACAGAAAAAACTAACACTTACCGAAGCTAAAGAATATACTACTTTAACCAGTTCCATTTGGAAAAATATTTCGGATGGACTATCCTTTGGGGTAGTAATTGGCGCGATTGTTGCTTACCTCATTCAATCCAAACCAATGGAATCAAAATTAAATTAAAATGAAGTATATAGCCTTATCATACATTTTTGTGTTTTTTACCAGTTGTGTAAGCACAAAATCAACACTAAAAAATATTGACAATACAGCAAAACGACCTGCATTTGCTAACGAAATGTATATCATAACGAGCTATGCAACTGATGCCAACTACGCTTATGATGCAGATTATCCGATCAATATTGGTTTCATTCATGAAAAACAAGAAGCTATCAATGTTCAGTATTTCTTTAATGGATTAGAAGGGCCTAATGGCGAAAAGATACAGTTCAAAAAAGTAGAGAGTTGCTGTCCTTTTCCCACTAAAAACACTACAATGGGGGCCGGAACATTAAGTGTCTATGAAGTGACCTTTGATGGAAATCCGAAGAAACTCATCTTATATTTCAATACCTATGAAAAAGGAGATATGGCTTGTCCTAAAGGTTTCAAAATTAAAAAAAATACATTTTAGATTATTATAACCTTCTAAAACAACATTTTAGTTGTTTTTTTTAGTGCCAAAGGTTTCAAGATGGATCCATATTTTTGGTTGTTTTCCAAATTAATTTGTAAAAAATATGTAGTTTTGCAGTTCAAAATCAACACCAATGAATTTACATAACATTCCCCAAATTAAACATACAACAAGTGGTAACTTTTTTTTGTTAGCTGGTCCATGCGCTATCGAAGGTGAAGAAATGGCCCTAAGAATAGCCGAAAAGTTAGTTGGTGTTACCGATAAATTACAAATCCCTTTTGTTTTTAAAGGATCTTTTAAAAAAGCGAATCGATCGCGAATCGATAGCTTTTCTGGAATTGGCGATGAAAAAGCTTTAAAAATATTACAAAAAGTATCCAAAGAATTTGGCGTGCCCACCGTAACAGATATTCACACCAATGAAGATGCTGCTATGGCCGCTGAATATGTAGATGTATTACAAATACCTGCCTTTTTAGTTCGTCAAACTGATTTGGTAGTTGCTGCTGCAAAAACTGGTAAAACGGTAAACTTGAAAAAAGGACAATTCATGAGTCCGGAAAGCATGAAACACGCTGTACAAAAGGTATTGGATTGCCAGAATGAAAATATAATGGTAACCGACAGAGGTACGATGTTTGGCTACCAAGACATGATTGTTGATTTTAGGGGCATTCCAACCATGCAACAATTTGCTTCAACAGTGTTAGATGTAACCCATTCTTTACAACAACCCAATCAAATGACTGGGGTAACTGGAGGTCGCCCCGACATGATTGAGACCATTGCTAAAGCAGGTATTGCTGTAGGTGTTGATGGGATTTTTATTGAAACCCATTTTGATCCTTCGAATGCGAAAAGCGACGGTGCCAATATGTTGCACTTAGACTATTTTGAAGGTTTAATGACCAAACTAGTTGCACTTCGCAAAACTGTAAATCAATTTTAATTTTTATACTTCCAATAAAATCGCCCTTAGCTAATAAAGCGAAAAAGGCGATAATGTGTATGATCACTACTAACTATTTTTATATCTAAATGAAACATCCATTTTTAATGGTTGTACTAACTTTTTGTGTTTTTTCACAGTACGCCTTTTCGCAAGAAACAGTTGAAAATCCTGAAAAATACACGAGTAATAACAAAGGAAAATTTTATATTTTTTGGGGTGGAAACCGCGAATCGTATTCACGCTCTGACATTCGTTTTAAAGGGGAAGATTATGATTTTACCATTTATGACGTAGCTGCGCACGACAAACCAAAAGGGTGGCACTGTGATTATATTAATCCGGCACGAATGACCATTCCACAAACTAATTTTAGATTGGGGTATTTTATATCCAATCATTACAATATCTCAATCGGCGTTGACCACATGAAATATGTCATGTATAACGATCGAACTGTTAACTATACGGGGTATTATCCAAATCCTGGGACCTATGGTGAAAGTCCAACAGCAACCCAATTAACGTTAGATGAAAGTTTCTTAACCTTTGAACACACAGACGGTTTAAATTATGTGAATACTGAATTTTCACGTGTGGATGATTTGTCCAAATTGTTTCACTTACCCAACACAGATAAATTTCAAATTCAAATTACGGAAGGATTAGGAGCCGGAGTATTGTTTCCTAAAACCAACACCAAACTGTTAAGCAAAGAACGTTATGATCAATTTCATGTAGCAGGTTATGGTTTATCGGCAAAAGCCGGATTGAACTTCACCTTTTTCAAGCACTTCTTCATTCAAACCGAAATAAAGGGTGGTTATATTGACATGAACGATATTAGAACTACCAATAATTCGGCCGACAAAGCCGAACAACATTTTTGGTTTTTACAACGCATCCTAAGTGTGGGAGGAATTTTTAGAATCTAATTTATTCCTCTATAAATTTATACGTTTCAGTTATTCCATAAAAAAAACGTCTCAATACAATTGAGACGTTTTTTCAATTATTAGAAATTCTAATTAGTGTCCACCACTTACTTTCTTATCAAAATTAATTCCCTGATTTTTTAATATTCCAGAAACTTTCCATGCATAGAAAGCTAAATAAGCAAAACACAACACACCCACAATATAACTGGTTTGAATGGTAGAAATATCAGCAATATATCCTTGTAATAAACTAACAAAGCCTCCACCCATAATCATCATGATTAAAAAACTACTTCCTTGACTGGTGTGTTTTCCTAAACCGCTTACCGCTAACGTAAAGATACAAGGCCAAAGGGTACTACAGAATAATCCTACACTTGTAAACGCATAAACACTTACCATGCCGTCTGTAACCATTCCTACAAGCAATGCAACAATTCCTAGTGATGAAAAAATCAACAACATTCTAGCTGGATTACCTTTACTCGCTATATCGGCTAAAATCAACACTAAAATAATTAGCGCATAAATATAAAATGGCGTTAAATCGTGTTTCGCAATCGCATTAACAAATAAGAAAACACCAAATGCTAAATATGGAGCTACAAATCGTAATATTTTTTGCAAATTCATTTGATCTGTAAAAGCTTCCACTGCTCCAGTCCATCGACCAATCATCAAACTGGCCCAATACAATGAAATATAAGGTGCGATATCTTTGGTTAAAAAACCTAAATTTTTCTCCATATAAGCCGGCAAGTTACTGGCAGTAGATACTTCTACACCTACATACACAAATATGGCAATCATCCCTAAAATTAATTGAGGATACTTTAATGCCGAACTTCTGGTAGCAGCTTTCTCATCTTCAGATTCTACAATAGCCTGAGGCTTGTCGGGTAAAGAAGAAAATTTAAGCAATATCGCAACTAATAGAAAAGCTGCACCTAAAATCAAGTAAGGTGTTTTTACACTTTCTATGCTCATGTCTGTATTTCCAGATGTAGCCGAACCGAAAATAGCAAAGCTTACAATTAGTGGTCCGATAGTAGTTCCTAAATTATTGATTCCACCGGCAAGTGTTAAACGTTGAGATCCAGTATTAATGGGACCCAAAGCAATCGCTAATGGATTGGCAACAGTTTGCTGTAATGAAAACCCAAGAGCTACAATAAACAACCCTGACAACATTAAAGTAAACGAACCCGTATTGGCCGCTGGATAAAACAATAATGTACCCAAGGCAGAAATCGCTAAACCTAAGGCCAAAGAATTCTTGTATCCCAATCTATTGATTAAGTCACCTTTGGTTAGATAAGAAATCAACAAATACAGTAAAGACCCAACAGTGTATGCAATGTAAAACGCTAATGAAACTAATTGACTTTGAACTTGTGTCAAATCAAAAGCTTTTTTAAATACGGGAATTAAGATGTCGTTACTTGCTGCAACAAATCCCCAAAAGAAGAAAACAGTTACTAAAGGAATAAACTGTGCCCAGTTTGTTTTAATTTGGTTTGTACTCATAATTTTAGTTTAATTGGTTTGGTTTAAAATAGTTTTAGTTTACTAAAGAGAAACGAATGGCTGTTCCTCCTCCATTAGCCAAATTTAGCTTAATTTTTGATTCAGAAGTCACTTGTATAGTTTTTATAGCATAGGATTTTGGATTTTTTTCCCAATGGGCGTCTTTTCCATCCTCATAAATAGTGGCTTTATATTTTTTACCAGGCGTAAGAAAATTTAATTTAAGTACCGTTTTTCTAGTATTTTCATCGGTAATCGCCCCTAAAAACCATTCGTCTTTCCCCTTGGTTTTACGAGCTACAGTTAAGTAATCTCCGGGCTCTGCTTCCAAATAATAAGATAGATCCCAATTTACAGCCACATCTTTAATAAATTGAAAAGCATCAATATATTTTTCATAATTCTCGGGCAAATCGGCAGCCATTTGCAAGGGCGAATACATCGTAACATATAACGCTAATTGTTTTGCTAATGTGGTATGTACCTGTTCCTTCTTTGCCGGATCGTAAACGTTCATCTTTATTTCAAAAATACCCGGTGTATAATCCATAGGTCCGCCTAATAATCTTGTAAAGGGTAAAATCGTTTCGTGCATGGGCGGATTACCAACAGACCATGCGTTAAACTCGTTTCCGCGTGCCGCCTCAGCAGCAATATAATTGGGATAAGTTCGGCTATAACCTGTAGGTCGTGAACTCTCGTGTGAATTTACCATTAGCTTATAATCGGCAGCACGTTGTGCTACAAAATTGTAATGATTCACCATGGTTTGTCCGTCATGAAATTCGCCTCGAGGGATAATTTTACCTACATAACCCGATTTCACTGCCGGATACCCATACGTTTGCATCAATTCGAAGGCACGGTCTAAATGGCGCTCGTAATTGGCCACCGATCCTGATGTTTCGTGGTGCATGATCATTTTAATCCCTTTTGCTTTCGCATAATCATTGATTTCTTTTAGATTAAAATCGGGATACGGTGTGGTAAAATCAAATACATTTTCTTTCCAATTGCCAAACCAGTCTTCCCAACCGGCATTCCATCCTTCTACTAAAACACCGTCAAATCCATGTTTTGCTGCAAAATCGATATAGCGCTTGGTATTAGCAGTAGTAGCTCCATGTTTTCCGGTAGGCACTAAGGCACCATCAGCTGCATTTTGTGCATTCTGACTCCCGGCATAATCCCAAGTCGCTTTTCCAATGTGCATTTCCCACCAAATACCAACATATTTCATTGGTTTGATCCAAGAAGTATCTGTAATCTTTGAAGGGTCATTTAAATTGAGTATCATTTTTGATCCCACAATATCACGCGCATCAGTAGAAATCATTAGTGTTCGCCAAGGTGTTACACATGGTGCTTGCAAATAAGCCTTATCTCCTATCGCATTGGGAACCAAATCAGCCTTCAAATCAAATTTCTTTGGATCTACATCTAAATGCATGACGGGATAATTGACCACGGCAGCTTCAAAAATATTTAGATACATTCCGGATGGCGATTTTAACATTAATGGCGATTGCACGCGATACGGACTAGCAATAGATTTTACTCCGATCCCATTGTTCATGTCTAATTTGGAATTGTCTATATCCGATAAATTGGTTTCGTTATAGGCATATTCCTGGCTGTCGTAATCTCCGGGAATCCAAAACGCCTTGTGATTTTCAAGTAAGTTAAAACTGGTTTTTTCATCGGATACCACAAAATAGTTCAAATGGGCTTGTTTGGGAATATCATATCGGAACGCTACTCCTTCGTCATACACTCTAAAAATGATATTGAGTTTTCGGTTGGTTTCTTTTTGAAGTAAATAGAAGGTAATTTGATTATACACATTTTGAATAGTAGCTTGTTCACCTAAAACTGGTTGCCAAGATTCATTAACGGATGTAGTTTTTTGATCGAGAAGGGTAAAACCATGATCGAGTGCAATATTGTCTTTTAATGCTATTCCTAAGACACTTTCTTCAACGATTTTTTGGTTCAAATAGGAAACCTGATAAGCGGGTTTACCCTCTGAAGTAAGCGAAAATGAAACATTAATTTTTTTAGAAGGCGACTGAATTTCTTGTGCCCAACTGCTTATTCCGAAACAAATAATAAAACCAAGTATAATTTTTTTCATGCAACTATAATTTGATGGATTTGAAATTTACAAATTCAATTAATTTATAAAAATAGAGTATAACTAGAAAGCAAACAACAAGATTGCTTCATAGTTATTAACGAAATCGTTTGAGTTGTACTACAAACGCAACTTATTACAAAATATAAAAATGTTATTTTCCGTTGACGTAATCCTGAAGATAGGCAAATTTAGGTGTTAATTTACCATTTTCTGTCATTTTAGCACGCTGTAAAATTCCGTCCTTATCGCCATTAAAAAAAGCAGGTATAACGTGTTGCATAAACATTTTTCCGAAGCCTTCACTAGCATCTTTTGGCAATTCACAAGGCAAATTATCAACAGACATCACCATGATAGAAGCCGGGTGAGTATAGGCTACTTCTTTATGTTCGCTAGGCAAATAACCAAAAAAAGGTTCAGCAATAGTAGACGCTTTTAGAGTACATGCTATAGGTCCATCTACATCACAAGAAATATCAGCCACTACTTGTATTTTATTGTCGGGGGCTTGCAACATTTCGCGTGTAAGTATATCAGGTGCGCCATTACCATGAAAATGTCCTGCCATAAATAGATCGGCTGCTTTGGTAAAGCGTCCAAAATCAGACGTATAAGCCGATGGATTGGCATAAAAATCGGCTTTTGAACGTGGTTTTCCGTCGATCCTTTTATTATAATCCATCACATCAATTTGCGTATACACCGGTTCCGAATAGTTTTTGGAAAGAAAATCTTCGGGAGCAACTTGTTTAATTTTCATGCCGTCTAACATTTCTTTAGCCCCCATTCCTACTTTACCATGACCGGTTAATACAATTTTAATATTGGGTAAAATTTGGCGTTTCAAACGAGTAATCAAATCCTCTTGACTTTTTAAGGTCTCTGCTTTGGCTAAGGTAAATAAATCATATTTGATTCCGAATGCCCTGATACCATTATAAGCACCTACAATTCCGGCATAGCGACCAAAACCAATCAATCGTTGCTGGTTCGCATCAACAATGGTTTCATGATCATACAATTCGATATTATTTTCCAAAACCGCTTGCAATAACCTTCTATTATAAGGCTGTTTTTTTATGGTATGTGAAAAGAAAAAATATTTTTTATGGGGAATCAAGGCGTCCACTGGCACTTCTTTCACGCCAAAAAGCACATCACAATGTGAGACATCTTCCACGACAGCAAACCCTAACGATTGGTATTGCTCATCGGAAAAAACACGAATATCAGAACTCTCCACACTCAGAGCCACTTCAGGGAAGGTAGTTTGTAAACGAAGAAGTTCATCAGGTGAAAAAACCACGCGGCGATCGGGAGGTGATTTTCTTTCTTTAAGGAGTCCGAATTTCATATTTTTAGAATATTGTAACTATAGGGTTAGTATCTGTTACAAATATAACATTTTACATAAAGCAACACAATGTTTTTTTTATTGAACTATTCCTAGTATTTTTGCGGTACTTTCTATTACAGAAACTAATGGGGTCGACTGGTTTTGACAGCGAGTGGAATTAATTAGTAAGCACGTCGAGCCTTGTATGTTTGGCTCGTAAATCCAAATGTACACACCTATAAACGGCGAAAATAATTACGCTTTAGCTGCTTAATCTGAATTATAGTAAGATTTGCCTAGTTCCGACCAGGTCGGAAAGCTAGATTCTCCTCAACAGCCTTGGTTTATGGCGTTTGACATAGGAGAACCGTAAAAGTAAACCTAGGAAAGGTAATGTTTTGAATCCTTTCTGACACGGATAAAGCTAAGCTAAAAGTGGCCGTTTCCAGCCTTGCTTTTAGTCGAAAACTCAAGAGGAAACTAAACGTGTAGAACCCTTTTTGATTGCTTGTTTGGACGAGAGTTCGATTCTCTCCGACTCCACCCAAGAGGATAAATCCAATTTTTCAAGGATTTGTCCTCTATTTTTTTCTCCTAACTCATTGTCTTTCAGTAGCATTTCTAGTAAAAAGTCGTTCATCTTTAGAGTTCGACATTTTTGATTGTGAAAATACAACCTAGCAGGAAAGATAGTTGTCAATAATCGCTGTTTTCCCGCAGTATCAGTGGACTTATAATAGTTCGACATATTTTTGAAAATATTGGAGTTTGAAGCTACCCATTTTTTAAAAGCTAGATCGGTTTGTGTATCTTCGTTGAGCTTATTTTCAATTCGCTGTTGTTCTTTCGAATATCTTGCTAAAGCTTCTTTATACGATACATTGTCTATATCACCGTCTACAAATTTATCTTGAAGACTTTGAATTCTATTTTTAATTTGAATCAATTCAACTTGGATGTGATGCTTTGAAGTTTCTCTTAGTTTTAACTTCTTTTTTAATATTTCCTTTGCTTTTTGCTCAGCTAATTTCTTGTAGTCCGATTTGAATACCAAACGCGATAGGATTTGTTCTGCTGTTTCATTCAATTGTTCCACTGAAAAACGGTCTTTTTTACATTCATTGCAATGATAATAGGCATATCTTTTGCCTGTTGCACTTCTTGATTTACTCGCCGTTAATTTCGCATCACAATGAAAGCAATGGAATAAGCCTTTTAACGGATATTCATCTCGAATATAAGAATATCCAGAGGTTCTATTAATTAATCTGCCCTCCATTCTAGCTTGCACTTTTTCAAACAGTTTTTCATCAACGATTGGTTTATGAATCGCTCTAATTTCTTGTTCCGGTTCTTCTTTCCAAGCGTTTAGAGTAAATCTTCCCGCATAAAATGTTGTTCGGAGAATATTGGATAGCCTACTTCTACTTAGAAAAACACCTTCATCAGCAAAATCTTTTAAAATATCTGATTGCAATTTACCTTCACTGTACTCCTTGAATGCTCTTTTGATATATACCGCATTTTGATCGGGAATAATAATGGGTCGGTTATTGTCATCTCTACTGTTTCTATATCCAAATGGTGCTTTTCCTGGCCAGCGTCCGGCCTTTTTTGCTGCTCTAATACCACCCGTTATCTTTAACGATCTTCTATCGTTATCAATTTCTGGAATGGCCAAATACAAAGCCAACATTGCTTTACTTTCTGGAATGGATAAATCAATAGGTTGTTCAATAGCATGAACTTCTATTCCCAACTTTTTCAATCGTCGAATCATGATTAATGAATCAGTCAGATTCCTAGAAAATCGATCCCAAGAAGTTACCAATAATGTATCTACTTTACCATTATTTCTTTGCATTGATTTGAGGAATTTCTCAAATTCTGGACGATTAAAATTTTTAGCTGAATGATCTTCTTTAAAACAACTTACAATAGTAATGTTATTGTTTAAGCAATACCTTTCAAGCTGTTCTTTTTGAATATCTAAGCTATATCCTTTTGCTTGTTCATCGCTACTCACGCGACACATTAAAATTGCATTTTTCATACCTAATGGTTCTTTAAAAAATCTTCTATACTTAGCTCCAGTAATTGCTCTAATAATTCAAGAGCTTTTCTTCTTTTTTCTTTTGTTTCTTCGTTTTCTTTTTCTCTTTTTTGCTTCTCTTTTACGTTCATTTGCTGTACACAAAAAGAAACAAGTTATGTTTGTTTTTGTTTTAAGCGATTTAGTGCTAAGGGTTACTTAGGACTTTTTATAATTTTTTTAGTTGTATTATGAATTACAAAATGTTCGTCGTTTCGATATACAATTTCGGCTTTTTGGTATTGCTTCAGACCTAGTAATTTTTTAATTTCTCTAGCTTGCTGCCCTCTACGTTCTACTTTGGATTCATTTATTATTGTAATGTCTCCCGAATCGTGTTTTGTAAAAGAAATCTTCTGCCAATTATCATTACCTATAGCTTTTAAAATCTTTAATTCTTCTTGGTTGTATAATCCAAATTCGATATTGTATTTTTCAAGTTTTTCATTTTCCAGCAACCCTTCAAGAATTAAATCTAATGAAATAATAAAACAACTTTTCCGATTGATGAACCTATTAAATTCTGAGAGTAATACGGTTTCATTTTTACTATCATAATATTTACCTTTTGAATAAACTGTCGTTTCTACTGCACCCAATTCATCAATAGAAATCATAATATATTCTCGAAACCCCATTAAAACTCTACCAATAGCGCTCCCTAGCTTACTAAAAGTTAAAAATTTATCATAACCACTCATATAGTCATTGATTATGGCATCCGTATCAATATTAAGTAATTCCTGTTTACTATGTTCATCCAAATGTGGTACCAGCTTTAATAAAACACTTTGAAGTATTGCTTTGTTCTCAATGATAAGATTTTTATCCAATTCAAGAATCAACTGGTCTTTTATGCTTTTAATTGTTTTTAAGTCCATGTTATATTTTCGGAACTCAACAATCAACATCAACCAAGTGGCATCCATCAAGTTAAAGAAAACTTTATGATTGGTTTCAATATGCTCTAAATTCTCCAATAATAAATTTTCATTTTTCCAATAAAAAAATGTTCTTGAAGAAACTCCAAGTTTACTAATAGGAATTTTCTTTTCTTGAATTTTAGAAAGTGGGTTGACTAGCATAACTTAATTTTGTTTTACAAATGTATCATTTATTTTTTACATTACAAATATGTAACAAAAAATTTATATTTTTGTTCTATAAAAATACTAAATTATGAGAAGACCAACAAAGTATTGTAAAAACATAGAATGTGAAGAGCCAATTACCGATTATAAATCGAGTAAAAAACTATATTGTTCTGAATCTTGTAGAAATAGAAATGGCTACTTGAGAAGACTTGAAGAAAACAAAGAGTTCATAGAAAATGATAAAGGACAAAAGCAAAACTACACTGTTTTAAATCGGTATGCAGAAGCTGGAATCTACTCAGAGGACTTATCAAAATTAAAAAAATTTGGATTCAATCCAAAATACCTAAAAATAGGCAAGTTGTATTCAATTGATGATAGAAAATGCTACATTTTCTCTTTAAAAGACATTGAATTTGAACTTGACGAAATAAAAAAATTGATAATTATTCACAATTCAAAACACCACAAAAATGGAAGAGATTAAACTCCCCGATTATATGTTAATGGCAAGTCCATTACATGTAGCCCAAGCCATAGGTCAAATACCTACAGAAAAAGAATTGGAAACCAATAAAAAAATAACCTACTTGATAATTGGAGGTTTACTAACGGCTTCCTTAATTGGAATTGGTTATCTAATTTATGAAGGATACAATGAACAAAAGAAGAAAAAGACACCATGAGGAAAAACATAAAAAAATTGATAAGAATCAGTTAAAACTGATTTTCATCGATAAAAACTGCTAGTTACTAGTTGTGTGGACAAATACGAAGTCATTAAAAAATAATGTTTATAACAAAATACTACTTTCAGTATCTTAAAAAAAACTCCTAAAATTTAGCTTAAAGAATTTGTCTATTATTTAAAAGATATGATTTATTATTTTAGTAATAATTTATTTTAAATAATATAAAATATTTTTAAAATAAATAAATATTAGTTAAAATAAGTTGAAAAACTCCCTCCACTTCACATCAGTTAAAAATTTTGTAAATCGTCAGTAAAAGTGAACCATTGAGTAAACTATAATATATTGTTTTCAAAATTATTAATTTGAATTGACATAAAAACACCGAAAAAAGAACATAACAAACGTCAGAAATTTTGCATAAATAGTAGATTTTGCAAAATAGATAACTTTTATAAACAAATCGTTTTGGTGTATTATTAAAATAATTATATTTGATAAAATAAGCGCAACATAAAAGCTAAAAACCTGCGCCTATCTCGCCAAATTGACAACATACCTGTCCAGAACACGCGAGTATAAACAAGTTAGCAGTAATTTAATCGCAGAATCAAGGAAATAACACGATTGCAAGAATGGTTTATAAAATGATAAAATATCGGTTATTTTTTATAATAATATTGTTATTACTGTGTGTTGTTTTTATAGAATCTCCTTATCATGGAGATTATTATGGTGAACCTCCATATCTTTTTTATTTTCTAATAACATTTATGAATCTACTAGTTTATTTGATTCCAACAGACAAACTAATCTTTACCGAAAAATTTATTTATTCTGCACTAATTTCATGTTTTGTATTAGTTATTGGTGGAATACTTATTGAAAAGATTTTGGGATTAATTTATGGCTATGACTCAAATTGGGACGAATTAAAATCTCCAAAATTATTAGACAATGCTCTTTTCTTTTTTATTACTAATTTAAGTGGAATCGGAATATTGGCAATTTGGATAAAATTCAAAAAACCGATTTATCAATAAACTACTGCTAACAGCGGTTTAGCGCAATGGCTGGTTTATTTTTCTAAGTCGGAAATGTGCCCAATAGAAATTTTAATATCTTTACAATAAACAATTTAACGACCCGCCACTGCGCCAAGCCGCGGAACGTTATAAGCCATTTTCAAGACGTACACATTTATGAAGAACTCCTTTTTAATATTAATTTCATTAGCAATCCTATCTTGTAAGAAGTCTAATAATTCTTATGTTCAAGAAGAAAAAGCACAT
>JACCDK011138701.1_pt1 | contig 23471 bp, 21 predicted proteins | sample 7445871 | NCBI WGS metagenome assembly JACCDK01 (sample SAMN15323436, study PRJNA562643) | freshwater metagenome | isolation source: river surface water | place: USA:Blue River Watershed | collected 2017-08-15 | reverse complement strand
GTCTGCAGCTAATTGCTTTCCTTGACTGCAGCCAGGTTTGAGATGGGCAGCGGTACCCCAACACCGCACACCTCCACCCAGGTCCAACACCGTCGGACACTTTTGGTGGTCACACTTTTCTCCTTGGCAAGCTTCACTCTCGTCGGCTATCTGGCCCTCGTATTGCCCCCGCTCAGCTTTATTTGACTGGCGGGTACCCAGGCTCACATCGCCTGATCTTTTTTGGTTTTCATGTCATTTCATACTTCACTGCCATTTGCAGTTGGCAAATATCTGATCACTCCGATCACCCGCACCGCTACCACCGGTGCCTACACAGCTTCTCTGTCCATTCGACGCGGTCAAGGCACACAAACCCATGACCGGGTGTATACCTTCAAGCCCGAATTCGACAACAAGGACAGCGCACTTATGTATGCGGCGGCGCAAGGGCGCTACTGGCTTTTGAACCCAGACTCACTTGCCTGACCTACATTCAACCCAGGAAACAATATGGCCAAAGAAGAACTCATCGAGATGCGCGGCAAAGTGGATGAGGTGTTACCCGACATGCGCTATCGCGTCACGGTTGAGAACGGTCATCAACTGATCGCTTATACCGGAGGCAAGATGCGAAAACACAGCATCCGCATCCTGACAGGCGACCAGGTCACATTGGAGATGTCGCCCTACGATCTTTCCAAGGGACGTATCACGTTCCGTCACATTGAAAACCGGACACCCCGCGTGGGAAAACCGGCTTTCAAACGCAAGCGTTGAAGCGTTTGCAATTCTCCCTTCACTTGTTTTACCCCGTGCCTTGATGAACTCCGGGCGCATTTTTTGAAAGACCCCCACATGAACAACAAACTTTACGTTGGCAACCTGTCCTACTCGGTGCGTGACGACGATCTGCAACAACATTTCTCTGCCTTTGGCAACGTCCAATCCGCCAAAGTGATGATGGAACGCGACACCGGTCGCTCCAAAGGCTTTGGTTTTGTCGAGATGAGCACAGCCCAGGAAGCTCAAGCGGCCATCGATGGCCTCAACGGCAAAAACATGGGGGGTCGCGACCTGACCGTGAACATTGCTCGCCCGATGGAATCCCGCCCCCCGCGTGACAACGCTGGTGGTTATGGCGGCGGCGGACGTCGCAACTACTGATCCAGTCTCAGAACGACGATGGGCTGCCTCTGGTCACAGAGGCAGCCCATTTTTTTACGCCTAAGTCAGTTCAGTCAGCTTGGTGTTGCCCGCGACTCAGTATTGCTTGTAGGGCAGGAATTTCCCCGACAGCACCACATTGACACGGTCCCCTTTAGGATCGGGCTCACGCTGGATGTCCATGGAGAAGTCAATGGCGCTCATGATGCCATCGCCAAACTCTTCGTGGATCAATTCCTTGATGGTGGTGCCGTAAACGCTGACAATTTCATACCAGCGGTAAATCAGCGGGTCGGTGGGCACGGGCGTGGGCAGCGAGCCTTTGTAAGGCACCACCTGGAGCCACTTTTGCTCGTCGGCATTCAGTCCAAAGATTTTTCCCACCGCTTTGGCCTGTGCAGGCGTGGCTGTCATCTGGCCCAGGCACAGTGCAGTGGTCCACTCCTTGGATTGCCCCACTTTTTTGGCAACATCCTCCCATTTGAGGCCTTTGGACACCTTGGTGCTGATGATTTTCTCGGTCACGTCCATGCGATTCATGTGTTCTCCTGTGAATGAAATGGCAGGTTAATAAAGAGTCAGTGCGCGGTGGCCCGGCTAACCAGGAAGTCCACGATGTGATTGCGCAAGGGGTAATAGTCGTCCAGGTGATGCAAGCCTGAACGGGTACGGCTGCGAGGCAAGGGGTTGCGAACCACTTCGGCAATGCCGCCAGGCTTATAACCATCAGGGGTGTCAGCGCCGTTGTTCATCAGCAAAATGCGATCAGCCAGCAAAATGGCCTCATCCACGTCATGCGTGATCATGAACACGGTTTGCTGCGTCTCGCGAACGATTTGCATCAATTCGTCCTGGATGGTGCCACGGGTGAGTGCATCCAGCGCACCAAAGGGCTCGTCGAGCAACAGCATCTTGGGTTGAATGGAGAAGGCACGGGCAATGCCCACGCGCTGCTTCATGCCGCCCGAGAGTTGGCTGGGCTTTTTGTCGATGGCGTGGCTCAGGCCCACCATGTCGACAAATTTTTCCACGTGAACATTGAGTTTCTGCGTAGGCATGTCAGGCCAGCGTGACTTGACCGCAAACGCAATGTTCTGCCGAACCGTCAGCCAGGGCATCAGCGCATGACCTTGAAATACCACCCCACGCTCCAGGCTGGGGCCCGACACTTCACGCCCATCCATGAACACATGGCCCGATGTGGCCTCGTCCAGACCGGCCAGGACGTTCAGGATGGTGGTTTTGCCACAACCCGAATGACCAATGATGCAGACAAACTCGCCGCGCTCGAGGCTGAACGACACATCGGCAAACACAGGGCGAGTCGCGCTGTAGGCCTTGCTGAGTTGTTCGATTTTCAAAAAACCGGTCATGGCACGGGATTCCTGTTTGGCGGGGAGAAGATCGGCTTGCAAGCGAGTGTCATTCCACATACGTCACCATCTTTTGCAGTTGACCAAACATCAGATCGAGCAACATGCCCACCACCCCAATCACGAGGATGGCAAATATCACATTGGTCAGAGACAGGTTGTTCCACTCGTTCCAGACAAAGTAGCCAATGCCGGTGCCGCCCACCAGCATTTCGGCGGCCACGATCACCAGCCAGGCAATCCCCATGCTGATACGCATGCCGGTCAGGATGGTCGGCGCCGCCGCAGGCAATATCACCAGGAAGGCTTTGCGAATCGGATTCACCTCGAGCGTGGCAGCCACATTGAGCCAGTCCTTCTTGACCGAGGCGACACCAAAGGCGGTGTTCACCAGCATCGGCCAGACCGAGCAAATGAAGATGACAAAGATGCCGGAAATGGCCGAATCCTTGATGGTGTACAGCGCGAGCGGCATCCAGGCCAGGGGCGAAATGGGCTTGAGCACCTGGATGAACGGGTCGAGCGCGCGGCGCAAAAGCGGCGACATGCCAATCAGGAAACCCAGCGGAATCGCAGCCAGACAGGCCAGGCCAAAGCCCAATGCCACCCGACCCAGCGAATGGGCCAACTGAATGGCAATCCCTTTGTCATTGGGGCCGTTGTCATAAAACGGATTGGACAGATGGCCCCACACGGTACTACCCATTTGTCCCAGCGTGGGAAAACCACCGGATTTGCTGGCCCCTGGATCTTTGCCCATCATCTTGGCGTACTCGATTTGGTCGGCACTCAAACCCGCCAGAGACGCACCCGGTCCGCTGCTGGCTGTGGCGGCATACCAGATAACCAACAGGGTGACCAGGATCAGCGTGGACAGCACGGCAGACCTGAAAGAGAGACTTCTGAAGTCGGTCACGTCAGACTGCCTTTCGAATCGCGAAGCTCTTGGCGTAATCGGCTGCCTTGGCAGGATCGAACTCCCGCCCCATGACCTTGAACTTCGGGTAAGCGCCCTCGGGCACCTTCTGGTCCAGTTCCTTCATGCGTTTTTTCGCATCGGTCAGCAAGAACACTTTCTCGGCGATCTGCTTGTAGTTGACCTCGCCCTTGATATAGCCCCAGCGTTGCATCTGCGTGAGCATCCAAACTGCCATGCTCTGCCAGGGCATGGGATCGAAATCAGCGCGATCCGGCACATTCTTGATATTGCCCAGACCGTCTGCAAACTTGCCTGTGAGCACTTGGCTCAGCACGATCTCGGGTTGGTTCAGGTAGGCCTGCGGGGCAATCACTTTTGCGATCAACTCACGGTTCTTCGGATCACGCGCCATGGCAGCAGCGGTGAGCACCGAGCGGTACAAGGCAGCAAAAGTGTTCGGATTCTGTTGGATGAATTCGGTGCTGGTCCCAAAGGCGCAACACGGGTGCCCCTCCCACAAATCTTTGGTCAACAGGTGAATGAAGCCCACCTCGTCATAGACCGCGCGCTGGTTGAAAGGGTCCGGACCCAGGTAGCCATCGATGTTGCCGGCACGCAGGTTAGCCACCATCTCGGGCGGGGGCACCACTCGAATTTGCACATCGGTGTCCGGGTTCAGGCCTGCTTCTGCGAGGTAGTAGCGCAACAGGAAGTTGTGCATCGAGTAATCGAAGGGTACCGCCAGTTTGAACCCCTTCCAGTTCTTGGGGTCGCGGTTGTCCTTGTGCTTCATGGCCAAGGTGATGGCCTGTCCGTTGACGTTCTGGATGGTCGCGACGTTCATGGGGGTGGCTGTGGAGCCCAGCCCCATGCTGATCGCCAGCGGCATGGGTGAGAGGAAGTGCGTGGCGTCGTATTCCTTGTTAAGCATCTTGTCGCGAATCAGCGCCCAGCCGGCTGTCTTGGTGACTTCGACGTTCAAGCCTTGCTGGCGGTAAAAACCGAGGGGATGCGCCATGATGAGCGGCGTGGCGCAGGTGATGGGGATGAAACCAACTTTCAGATCCTTCTTTTCCAGCGACCCCTTTTCCTGTGCCATGGCCTGAAGGCTGGCGATGGGTAGCACGCTGGAGATGGCGGCCATGGCCGTGCCTTTGCCCACGGCGCGCAGGAAGTTGCGGCGCACGGCATCCTGCGGGAACAGGGCCTTGACCAGGCTGGCCTCGACAAAGGCGTTGCTGTAGCTCTCGAACTCGGTGCTGAGGCTGCGCGAGCGCAATTCTTGAGCCGCTCCCTCCGCCGTCAACTCGGTGGCGTGTTCAGCGGCTGAATGATCACGACCACAGCTGCATTTCAGCTGCAAAGGCCGGTCGGCATCGTAGGGGGAAAAATACTCTGACATGGGCGGCTCCTTGGTTTGCGATTGCGCTTACATACGCAATAGGCGCGCCAGATCGCATGGCCCCACAGCAGATGCGTGCGAGCACCAGGTTGGGGCAATACCCTGCATCTTTCCGCTCAATTTCAGAGCAATCTCAGGGGTTATTTGCGCCAAAAGAAGTCGTGTCGCACCTCCTTGGTGCGACCCTGGAGTCTCAATCGCTGAGATGCAGGGATGCGAAGGCCCCGGCGCAGGGGCCTAGCGCTTCACGGAGCCAGAATCACAAAGCAGCCACGGCGCCATCGCTGCGCGGGTCAACCGCCGCCTCAATGACGCCATTCGGGTGTCGCACCAGTGCGCCCGCGTGACCCATCGTGTCACTGAAAGCCTCGGGCAACACTTCAACCACATGCCCGGCCTGTTGCAAGGCCGTCACCAAGGCCGGGTCAAAACGATTTTCCAGCTTCAAGGACGTGGAGACATCACCCCAGGTTCGCCCCAGCAACCAGCGCGGGGCAGTGACCGCTTGCTGCAGGGTTTGACCGAAGCGGGCGTAGCGGGTGAATACCGCTGCCTGTGTCTGGGGCTGTCCCTCCCCGCCCATGGTCCCATAAGGCATGACCCGGCCATCGTCAAAGACCGCCAGGGAGGGGTTGAGGGTATGGAACGGCTTCATACCCGGTTGCAGACAATTCAAGGCCTTGGGGTCGAGCGAGAAGCTGGTGCCTCGGTTTTGCCAACACACCCCGCTGTTGCTCAGCACCGTGCCCGAGCCGAATTCCCAGTACACACTTTGAATGAAGCTGACCGCACGGCCGCTCGAGTCCACCGCCCCCATCCAGATGGTGTCGCCAGGTTGAGCCGGATCGGGCCACGGCAAGGCCTGGTGGACGTCGATCTCGCCCGCCAGTTTCGCGAGCGCCTGGGCGGCCAGGAAATCTTGCGGAGGGGTCGGCAAGCGGCTGGGGTCGGTGACCACGCGTTCACGCACGCGGAATGCACGCTTGGTGGCTTCCACCAACCCGTGCACATGCGCAAAGCCTTCGCCCTGGCTCACGCGCAACTCCTCAAACAGCCCGAGGATCATCAGCGCGGACAAACCCTGCGTCGGCGGCGGCAGGTTATACACCGTGCTGTCTGAGAGCCGGACATGCAGGGGCTCCACCCGACTGGCCCGGTAGTTCTGCAGGTCTGGCAATCTCACCGGACTGCCCACGCGGGCCAGATCATCGGCCAGGCTGCGCGCCAAGGCGCCCCGGTAAAAATCGTCCAGGCCATGCTCTGCCAGATGACGGAATGTCTGGGCCAAGGCGGGCTGCTTCAGCACATGCCCAGGCGCCGGGGGGTGTCCGTTGACCAGGTAGGTGTCCGCAAAGCCAGGACAGTTTTTCAATCCCTCCAGTTTTTGACGCGTCAGGCCCGCCTGGCTGGTTGACACCACCACTCCGTTTTCGGCGTGGCGAATCGCTTCACTCAGCAACTGGGGCAATGAGGCGCGACCGCCCCATTCGGCGGACAACTCCAACGCCCGGATCCACCCCCCGAGAGTTCCCGCCACCGTGAGCGCCGCCTGCGGTCCGCGTGAAGGCAGGACATCATGACCCGCATAGAACTCGGGGGTCGCCAGCGCAGCCGCCGGACCACAAGCGTCGATGGCCACTGGAGGTTTGCCGGGCTCATGGATGAGCCAGAAACCATCACCCCCGATGGAATTCATATGCGGGTACACCACGGCAATGGTGGCAGCAGCCGCCACCATGGCTTCAACCGCGTTCCCGCCCTGCCGCAAGACGTCTCGGCCGGCCTGCGCCGCCAAATGGTGGGGGGCGACCATCATGCCGCCCAGGGATTTGAGTGTGTGAATCATGGGTTAAAACTTTGTAATGCCAGATAGGGTCAATGGGATGTGGGCTGACGTGAATCCAGGTGCAGAGCGGCCAGCGACGCGTCGGTCACCCCTGCCGGGCATGCACCCATCGCTCAGGCAGGCAGCGCCATCAGACTCACGTGCGCCGACACCACCCGCCACCCGTGTTCGGTTTTGATCCAGGTTTGACTTTGTCGCCCTACGCGGTCGGTGCCCTCGCGCCAGAATTCCGTATTGGTCGTGGCGGCGTCATGACCATACGTGGTGATGACGGTTCTGGAGAGTGTACGCGCCAAGCCCTTGGCAGGCCTGGCTGCACGAAATGCTTGTATCTCCTCATAGCCGTACAGATTTTCTGTTGCTCCGTACCGGATGGTGTGGGGACTGCGCCAGAACAGTTCGTCCAGCACCTGCACGTCGTTGGTAACCAACGCCTGTTCATAGCGATCGAAGGCGGCCTGTACCTCAGCCACTGTGTCGGGGGAATTGATGTTCATCATGCCGCGTATTCTTTCATGTACGCGCCCCCCCTGCCATTCATGGGGGGACATCCCCTGGCCCCCCAAAGGCAAGTGGCCAGGGCCCCAGGGGAACTGCGCCAGCGCCAAAACAGCGCCAACTCACTGGCCACCCTGTCAACGCACGCCGACTCAACGGCGCACGGGGTTACTCAGGACGAAGTTGGCATAGGTTTGTTCTGCGAATCGGTGCCACAGCATGATTTCGGAACGGAACTTCTGCCAGCTGTCATAGATCTTGCGGAAAGACGGATTTTTCTCTGCTTCCTCGGCGTACAAATCAAACGCGGCATCTTGCGCCGCTCTCATGATCTCGGTCGAGTAGGCATGCAGCTTCACACCGCTGCCCACCAGACGGCGCAGTGCGGTGGGATTCTTGAAATCGTACTCCGCCATCATGTCGATGTTGGCTTCTGCGGCTGCAGCCGCAAAGGCGGCCTGAAAGTCTTTGGGCAAGGCGTCCCAGGCTTTGGTATTGATATAGAAGGAATACATGGAGTTGCTTTCCCACCAGCCCGGGTAGTAGTAGTGGTTGGCTACCTTGTAGAAGCCCAGCTTCTCGTCGTCATAAGGGCCCACCCACTCGGCCGCATCGATCGTGCCTTTTTCAAGGGCCTGATAAATCTCCCCGCCGGCAATCTGCTGTGGCACCGCTCCCAGACGGGCCATCACCTCACCCCCAATACCGGGGATGCGCATCTTCAACCCTTTGAGATCCGCCACCGACTTGATTTCCCGCTTGAACCAGCCCCCCATCTGTACACCAGTGTTGCCCCCGGGGAAGCTGACAATGTTGTAGTCACGCAGGAAATCACGGACCAGTTGCAATCCGCCACCGTAATACATCCAGGCATTTTGCTGACGCTGGTTCAAGCCGAACGGCAAGGTGGTCTCAAAGCCAAAGGATTTGTTTTTGCCCACAAAATAATAGGAGGCGGTGTGCGCACACTCGACACCGCCGTTTTGCAGTGCATCCACCACCCCAAAAGCGGGCATCAATTCACCCGCAGCGTGCACGGAAATCTGAAATCTCCCGGACGTGATTTCCTGCAAACGCTTGGCCAAGACCTCGGCCCCGCCAAAAATGGTATCCAGGCTCTTGGGGAAACTGGACGCCAGGCGCCAACGCACGGTGGGCGTGGTCTGAGCCAACGCAGGGGCGGCCAGTGATGCCACCGATGCCGTCGCAATACCTCGCTGGAGGAAACGGCGTCGCGCCACCTGTGACGAGTCCACATCCTGAACGCCGAGTGCCGATTCATTCGCCAAAGAGGTGGGGTCCACCCCCGTGTTGTTGCCAGTTGTCATAGAAGCTCCCTAGTTAAGTGCACAATGCAAACTGGTTGCTGTCTTGCAAAAAGCGCGCCGATCTCTGGCAGAGTAAATCAGCCCTGGGTTGCTCTATGTTTGGGCATGGGGGTAGCGCTTCGCCTTGCCTTGGTGCATCTGGCGCGATTTGGGCGCGTTGACAGTGGTGCAAAGATTGCACCTCAATCTCATGAACACTCAGAAGATCAAAGATTGCTGAAACCGATGCTAAGGCGGGCTGCCACCCAGACCGAGTTCATCGCTCCTGCAACGCGCATTGCACCGGTGTTGCCCCTAGCAATTGCAGACAAACCTGGGGATCAATGCCCAGCAAATAACCTCGCCGACCTCCATTGATGGCGATGCGAGGCAAGGCCAGGATGGTTTCCTCCACATAGACCGGCATCTGTCGCCGGGTGCCAAAGGGGGACGTACCTCCCACCAGATAGCCACTGTGGCGGTTCGCCACCTCCGGCGCACAGGGCTCCACTGACTTGACCCCGATTTGTCGCGCCAGATTCTTGGTGGACACTTTGCAATTGCCATGCATCAACACCACCAGGGGCTTCGCATCCTGGTCCTGCATGATGAGCGTCTTGACCACGGTGAATGGATCCAGGCCCAGTTCATCGGCACTGTGACGCGCACCGCCGTGCTCCTGGTAGTGATAGACGTATTCCGTGAACGCCACACCCTGCTGCCGCAAGAGTGTGGTTGCGGGTGTCTCGCTCACCTGGGGCTTTTTTGCCATGGAAGCAGACTTCACCAAGACAAATTTCTTCAAGGGTCCAGAGACAACAGGTCGACTAGCCTGTCACACCCACCCCCACGATCACACTGTTTTCTTCTTGGGAAGTTTGATTTTGAAAAGTTTGGCGGCGTTATTGCCCGTGATCAAATCGCGGTCATCTTTGCTCAGTCTTTTCACAGCAGAGACCAAACCCAGGGGGTCTACTTCGGCCATGTCATAGGGATAATCGGTTCCGAGCATGACATGGTCAGCGCCAAAACGATCAATCATGTTTCTCAGCATGCCAGGATCAAATGTGATGGTGTCAAAGTAAAAACGCTCCAAATAGGTTGAAGGTTTGCGTTTGATCGCTGTGCGGCCATCAGGGCGCGCACCGTAAACATGGTCCATGCGCGCCCAGTAGTGGGTCAGGTACCCCCCGGCATGCGCAAGCAAGATTTTCAACTTGGGGTTGCGCTCCATGACACCATCGAAAATCAGGTGACTGACGGCTATCGTGGTATCCAAGGGGTTGCCAATCACATTGTTGAAGTAGTGGTTCTCCAGTCGACTGGCTTCTGTGAAGCCATTGGGATGTATGAACAGTGGCACGCCCAACTCGCTGACACGGCGGAAAAATTTCTCCAACTTGAGGGACGGATCGGTCAGATTTTTGCCATTCACATGGGTATTGATTTCAATACCGCGCAAGCCAAGTTTTTTGACAGCATGGTCAAGTTCTTTGACGGCAAGATCTGCGTTCTGCAGGGGGACCGTTCCCAGGCCCACGAGTCGATCTGGATGCGTCGCCACCAATTTCGCCATCCCCTCATTGACGTCACGGGCCAATTCAGCACCGAATGCCGGGTCGGCAAAATAATAATATTGGAACGGGGCTGGAGAGACCGCCTGAATGTCAACACCCATTCGGTCCATGTCTTGGATTCGCACTGACACATCCGACAGCATCGGAGCGCGGTCGCGCATTTGCTTGGCATTGGTGTCCCGAGTCAATTGGTTCGCAAAAATGTGCCCCACCTCTTGCTCGATCGGCTTGAGTACGGCCGCTTTTTGCCCCACGGTGGGGTTGAAGTAGTGGCAGTGAACGTCCACGTTCAGATGGCCGTCCTTGCGTTGCGCCAACTTCTTGGTCGCCAAGGAGGTGAACATGCCAGCGGTACCCTTGGGTGCTTTTCCATGTTGGTGATAAGGATGCTTGCAAGTCGGTGCACAGCTAAAAATCATGACGCGGGTCTCCTGATGGGTTGAAATAGGTTGACGTTAAATCGGGATGATGGGCAACAAAACATGGGGCGCATGATCGGGCTCCCAGTGCAAGGTGTTTTCGGTGTGAAACACTTCCGGAGGACGGTCCACCGGATTCTCATGGGTGAAGGGGCCCACGCCGTACATGGGTCGAGAATCAAATGGCAGAACAACGCCGACATCATCGTATCGGTAATCTTTGCCACGCAGGTTCAAGACCAGGGAATAACCAACCGGGATAACTATTGAAGTGGGCCAAATTTCGACGTCCAGATCGACCGGCTGGCCGGGGATCAGGGCTTGCTTGTCGTCGTGGGTGTGCCAGGGACGGTAAGGCAAGGACTTGGACGGATCGGTCTTGCGGTGAGACGCCCGCAACCACCCCAACGCGACAGGCGTCCTGGGGTCATTGGACCCGATGAATGACACCTCCTTGCCAGACGGATCAAAGACACGCACAGCGAGGAAAACATCTGCGTCCACGGTGGCCGAGGAAATACGCAGTTTGGCAGCGAGCGGGCCCGTGATTTCCATCGCCTGTTGCAGGGGGCCGGTCGAAAAGCTGAGGCCATCGGATCGCGTGTGGTAGGTGAGTGCGTGGCTGAGGTGAGGCTTCGCCGTGGACAAGCTGAGTCCATCGGGCTGCAAATAATAGGGTGTCCACTGGGTGCGCGCCAACGGCCATTCATTTTCACCGCGCAAGACAAACTTTTCCCCTGGGTGTCGGATGTTGAGTTGGACTTTGGGCATTTGGGTCCAGCCCGTGTCTTCACCCTTCAGGAAGTGGCCAAAGAATTTCTTTTGCAGCTGGAGGCCGTAATTGGAATAAAAGTGCGAAAAGTGCGTATCCCCATGAACCTCCAGCCATTTCTGCTCGGAGGCTGACTGCAGATAGCCTTCGAAATTACCCCTTGGGTGCAGGCCGATCCCACCCCAGTTTCCCGCAGAGAGCAAGGGCGTTTTGATTTTGCTGTAGTCCGGAATACGCGCCCTGTAAAAATCGTCGAGGAGTTCATGATTTTGAGCGTCCAGGTGGGTTTCGGCTCTTCGACTGGCCAGCACATCATCACTCAAGGTGATGTCGCCTGCCACAGAGCGTCCGGTGTTGGGATTGACATGCGCCCGGCTTCCCACACCATACTGCACCGACTTCACTTGTCGCAGGTACCAGCCGTCAAGAAAGTCACTCAAAATGCCGCCGTGCCTGCACAGTTCTCGGTAATAGTCTGATGCACCCTCCCATGCACACATGGCCGTCAAGTGAGGGGGCTGCAAGGCGGCCGTTTGCCATTGGTTCATGGCGTAGTAAGAAATGCCATTCAACCCGACTTTGCCTGAGCACCAAGACTGTGCGGCCGTCCATTCAATGCACTCATATTGGTCTTGGGCCTCCAGCGCCGACCAAACGTCCAGGAAACCTTCTGAACAACCCGCGCCTCGGGAATCGATTCGCACGCAAGCGTACCCGTCCGGCACCCACTTTTCCGGATCCACCAGCTCCCAGCTTTGGTATTTGTTGGAGGTTCCCTCTGCGATTTCGGGGTAGGCCGTGATCATCCGGGTCCAGGCGGTCTTGTAGCCCACTTCAAACGGCAATCCCTTGGCGTAAGGACCGTACGTCAGGATCGCCGGAAAACGTCCATCACCGATGGGTCGAAAAATGTCTGCCCGCAAGGTGATGCCGTCGGACAGTCGAATGGGCACGTCCCATTCAATGTGCATGCCGTCCTTATGTTCAATCAAAGTGTCCATGGGATACCCGCAGAAGGAAAAGTAATGGCCACGTGAAATCTGTCCACGTGCATCGACACCAGATTACCATCGAAATGGGTTCCTCCGGTTTACCCAGATGACACCCTGGGTCATTCGGGTTCTTTTTGCTGACATGCGGGTTTTTCCTTGTTCTAGGCTCAGCGTTGACGGCTAGTATTCCCTGCGCATTGGAACAATGGTGCTTCTGGAAGGGTGCTCTGTGAACTCAGCAACAGTCGTGAAAGATGGTATGCGAATCGATTGGGACGTCCCCATTCAAACCCGAGACGGCGTGACGCTCAGAGCCGATGTTTTTCGCCCGAATCGGCCGGGTCGCTTCCCGGTCATCATGACCTATGGTCCTTATGGAAAAGGCTTGGCCTTCCAAGACGGATACACCACCTGTTGGGATCGGATGGCCAGCGACCATCCCGATGTGGTGAAAGGCTCCACCAACAAATACCAGAACTGGGAAGTGGTGGACCCCGAAAAGTGGGTCCCCCACGACTATGTCTGTATCCGCGTGGACTCCCGTGGGGCTGGCATGTCCCCTGGCTATATGCAGCTCTGGAGTCCCCAAGAGGCGCTGGACTTTTATGACTGCATTGAATGGGCGGGTGTGCAGGCCTGGAGCAACGGTAAAGTTGGCCTCAACGGCATTTCCTATTACGCCATGAACCAATGGCAAGTGGCGGCCCTGCAACCCCCTCACCTGGCGGCCATTTGTCCTTGGGAAGGCGCGGCTGACATGTACCGCGACCTGAGCCACCACGGTGGCATCCTGTGTGACTTCATCAAGAACTGGTACGACATGCAGGTCCGCACGGTTCAATATGGCTTGGCTGATCGCGGCCCCAAAAGCAGGGTTACGGGACGGTTCGTGTGTGGTGATGAGCCCCTCAGCGATGCTCAACTGTTGAAGAATCGTGAGGATTTTGCCGCTGCAGCCCTGAAGCACAGCATGGACGACGAGTACTGGCGTGCACGCATGCCCGATTGGTCCAAAGTCAAGGTCCCCATTTTTTCTGCGGCCAACTGGGGAGGACAAGGGCTGCACCCCAGAGGCAACTTCGAAGGTTTCACGCGTGCGGCTTCCAAAGACAAATGGCTGGAAGTACACGGGATCGAGCACTGGACGCACTTCTACACAGACTATGGCCGTGAGTTGCAGCTGAAATTTTTTGACTACTTCTTGCACGGCAAGAAAAACGGATGGACTCGACAGCCCAAAGTCCTGCTGAACATACGGCATCCTGGCGAAAAATTTGTGCGTCGCGCTGAAACCCAATGGCCTCTCAAAAAGACGCGCTGGACTCGTCTTTATTTGCAACCCGATGCGGCCAGCTTGTCGTCGCGACCGCCAGAACGCTCAGCCAAAATCAGCTACAAGGGCATGTCTGAAGGCGTGACATTTATGTTGCCACCTCAGTCCCAGGACATGGAAATCACCGGCCCCAGTGCGGTGAAACTTTTCCTGTCTTCCAGTACTCAGGATGCGGATGTGTTTGCCGTGCTCAGGGTGTTCACACCCGATCTTCAGGAAGTCGTCTTCCAAGGCGCACTGGATCCCCATACCCCGATCGGTCAGGGATGGCTGCGCGCCTCGCACCGCAAATTAGACACGCAACTGTCAAAGCCCTATCGCCCCTACCACACACACGACGAGAAGCAACCTCTCAAGCCCAACCAGGTGGTGGAGTTGGATGTTGAAATCATCCCGACCAGCATTGTGGTCCCCGCCGGTTACCGTCTGGCATTGACATTGCGAGGCAAAGACTATGTCTACCCCGGTCCCGCAGGCGTGTTGTCCAATATGAAATACCCCATGACGGGATGTGGCCCTTTCACGCACACCGACCCCAAAGACCGGCCCGCGAAAATTTTTGATGGTGTCAACACCCTGCACATCAAACCCAGCAAAGCCCCCTACCTACTCATTCCAGTGATCCCCACTGGCAAGGAATAACCCATGTCCATCCGGTTTTATGGTTTCTGGCGCTCACTGGCCGCCTATAGAGTTCGCGTTGCACTGAAACTCAAAGGGCTGACCTACGAAGAAATTCCGGTGAACCTGCTCGCAGGGCACCAACACGACCCCGCGTATTTGGCCATCAACCCTCAAGGTGCCGTGCCCGCACTGATTGTGCCGGGCGTGTCACAACCGTTGTCGCAATCGATGGCCATTCTGGATTACCTGGAGTTGGTTTACCCCACGCCGGCGCTCATGCCCACCGCGCCCGAGCAGCGAGCCAGGGTGCTGAGCCTGGCGCATGTCTGTGCCAGCGATGGCCACCCGTTGGTGGTGCCGCGTGTCAGAAATTATTTGCAAAACACGCTGCATTTGGATGAAGGCACTCGCAACGCCTGGCTCCAACATTGGACCCTGCAAGCCCTCCAAACGTATGAGCGAATGTTGTCCCAGTCCCCCCAAGCGGGGCGATACAGCCATGGCGACCACGTCACTGTGGCTGACATTTGCTTGGCCTCACAGGTCACGGGGGCCAGCTTGTTTGGCTGCCAACTCGACAGCGTTCCCAAGGTCATGGCGATCTACCAGGAGCTGCTGAAACTCGACGCCTTTGCGAAGTCCGCGCCCCAATTGCAAGCCGATGCACCGGCTCCCAGCAAGAATTGACCGGAGTACCCCATGGATCAATTGACCATTGGCTTGTTGGGATTTGCAATTTTTTTAGTGCTGAGCTTGCTCCGAGTGCCCATTGCCTATGGCATGGCTATTGTGGGATTGGGCGGCATGCTGATTGTGTATCCCATTGATGCAGCCTTCAAGTTCATACCTACTGGTCTTTTCAGTTACACCTCCAACTTCACCCTTTCTGCCTTACCACTCTTTATTTTGATGGGCACGCTGGCCTTCTACGCCGACCTAGGAAAGGACGCCTACGACGCCGCCAAGGCATGGTTTGGTCGTGTACCCGGAGGCTTGGGCGTTGCAACGGTGTACTCTTCTGCCATCTTTGGAGCCTGCTCAGGCTCCAGCTTGTCTGCGGTTGCAGTATTTTCCAAAATTGCCGTCCCGGAAATGATTCGCGCGGGGTACAACAAAAAAATGGCTCTGGGTGTGGTTGCATCAGCTGGCTGTCTGGACGTCTTGATCCCACCGAGTATCTTGATGGTTTTTTACGGCATCATCACTGAGACGTCTGTGGGTCAATTGCTGATTGCAGGCATCATGCCGGGTATTCTCACGGCGGTGCTGATGGCCACCGCAGTGATGATATTTTGCAAAATTTTCCCTGAAACTGCACCAGTTTCGACGGAATTGGACACCTCTTGGCCTGCCAAATGGCAAACTCTGAAAAGATTATGGGCTGCTGCTGCACTTTTTATTTCGGTGCTAGGTGCCATCTATACAGGCTTTGCAACACCCGATGAGGCGGCTGCAGTGGGTGTTGTGGGTTCTTTGGTGCTGGTCTACATCCGAGGCAACTTGACATGGGAGCGTGTGACCCATTCATTTATTGACAGCGCCAAAGTCACGGCCATGATTTTTCTGCTGTTGGGTGCTGGCTATATTTTTTCAACTTTTCTGTCCACCACTGGTGTCGTGTCGACCATGACGGGTTGGATCAAGAGCTTGGAACTGAATTTTTTCACGCTGATGGTAGGAATTGTCATCCTGTATCTCTTTTTGGGATGCTTTTTGGATGCCATTTCGATGATGGTCTTGACCATGCCTGTGCTGGCCCCGCTGATCACAGACTTTGACATGAGCTTGGTGTGGTTCGGTGTCGTGGTGGTTGTGATGATGGCCATTGGCACCATAACGCCGCCTTTGGGCTTGAATTGCTTTGTGATGAAAGGTGCACTGGGCGATGGCTATGAACTGAAGGATATTTTCGCCGGCTCGTTGCCTTTTGTGTTCCTCATGTTGATCACCGTCGGCTTGATGGTTGTCTTTCCTGAGATCTGCCTGTGGCTGCCGGAACTCATGAAGTCCATGCGCTGAACCTCGCCTACACGAACACTGGAGCGATTCGATGGAAAAAATGATTGAAGCCTACGAGGCTTTTTACAAACGGTTCATCCCCTACCTGATTGCCATTCCCTTGGTCATCATGACCGTGGTCATCTTCATCAACGTGATTGGCCGCAAGTTGTCGATGCCCTTTCCAGTGACCGTCGAATTGGTGGAAGCACTGCTGGTGGTATCGGTCTATTTTGGTGTGGCCTTGGTGGCCCTGGAAGGTGGGCATGTGAATGTGACTTTCGCCACAGACAAATTGCCCCGCAGGACGCAATTTTTTGTCGAAGGCATGGGCAATCTGCTGGCAGCCGTTGCATTCATCTACCTCTCGGTGTCTGCTTGGTCCATTGCACAGGCTTCAATCCAAATGCTGGAATACCGATTGGCTGTCTTGCGTTTTCCCTTGTGGCCCTTCAAGTCATTGTTTGCGTTTGGATTGACATTGCTAGCCGTGCAATTGGTGTTTAATGCCATCAAGGCATTTTTTCTGGCATCGGGTCGCGAAAGCTATGCTGGTATCAGTTCGTTACCAAAGGCCCAAGACCCTGGCCTTGGTTGATTTCCCACTGTCCCATCCTTTTTTTTTACAGGAGTTCACATGAGACGTTTAATCTTGAAATTGGCTACTGTCGCGCTGGCTGCCGGCTCGATGGCTTTCTCGGCAACCGCACAAGAGTTGCAACAGCAGACCTGGAAAATGGCTGTGCCCACCGGGGAAAAGTCCTGGTTTGGCGAATTGCACAAATGGTGGGGCAGTGAGGTGGAAAAACGTTCGGGGGGAAAGATCAAGATCCAGTATTTTTGGTCGGACTCCCTGGTCAAGTGGGCTGACGCCCTGCCTGGCATTCAATCTGGTGTTGCAGATTTGGCTTGGGTCAGCAGTTCATATCACCCAGCTCAGTTGCCCAACTACATGTCCTTGGATCACATGTTCAACTACGGCGATAACTATGTCGCTGCCGTCAGAGCAGCCCTAGACACCATGGACAACCAGCCCGATTTAAAGGCGGAGCTGGCCAAAAACGATATCGTCCCCATGATGTCTCACATCAGTGGACTAGCGCCTGTTGGAACGAAATCGCCCTTGACCAACATGGACGTGCTGAAAGGTAAAACACTTCGTACCTACGGCGGTGCACGCACAGATTTTTATAAAAATCTGGGATGGAACCCAGTCTTCATGGTGTTTTCGGACATGTACCCAGCCATGGACCGCGGCACTATTGATGCACTTGGCGAACTGGTGATTTTGCTTTCCAACGTTTTCAAACTCAACGAAGTGGTGAAAAACGTGCATATGATGAATCCACCAGGCTTGAATGGTAACGGTGGTGTTGTTGGTTCTGCATTCTTCATGTCTGGCAAAAAATTCCGGTCATTGCCTCCTGCAACCCAAAAGATGCTGATTGAACTCCGTAATGAATATGGGGTTCGCTATGCAACGGAGCTGATGAAGTCTGAAGATCAGATCAAGAAAAATTGGGCTGATAAAAATAAGATCGTTTTCAACTTTTCCACCCCCGCTGATGAACAGCGAATCCTGCAAGCTGGAACAGCCGCCAACGACAGTTACCTGAAGAAACTGGAGGGCGAAGGAGCGACCAATGTTCGCAAAGTGGTCGCGTATTACACGGAGTCCCGAAAGAAGCTGGAAGCTGAAACCGCTAAAAAATAACGCCAGATTTCTTTAGAGCATGCTCATTGGGCGGCCTGAAGGGCCGCCCAAATTCTTTCTGAGGTAAAAGGTAGATCCAGCTTGCGTACGCCCGCAGGCCGCAGGGCATCCAGCAAGGCGCTGACAGCTGCGGGCCAAGCACCCGCCACGCCCGACTCGCCGGCACCTTTCACACCCAACGGATGCGTTGTGCAAGGCACAACGTGGTGATCGAGAACCAGTCGTGGCACCTGATCAGCACGAGGCATGGGATAGTCCATGTAACTGGCTGTGAGCAACTGCCCCTCTGAATCGTAGTGCAGAACTTCACCCAACACCTGCCCCAGACCCTGAACCACCCCCCCCATGATCTGCCCTTCCACACGTTGAGGGTTGAGCATCACGCCAACATCATCGACCGCCGTGTGCTGAATAAAACGAACCGTGCCCGTCATGGGGTCGATTTCAACCTCACTGACATGACAGCCATTGGGAAAGTTCAAGGAAGGCGCTTTGAACACGGTCACATTGTCCAAGCTGTGGGGAACATGCTCGGGGAGATCCGTTGAGTGCCGCAAGCGCTGCGCGACCTCCGTCAGACTCATGGTTTGATCAGTCCCGACAATGGTGAAATGTCCTGCCGCATAGGTCATGTCCTCTACCGAAGCTTCCAACCAATGTGCGGCGCACAGCTTACCGCGGCGAATCACTTCATCGCATGCCATCACGGTCGCCGTTCCTGCCATCATGGTGGTGCGAGAGGCGACGGTTGAAACAATGCCTGGTACTTGATCACTGTCACCCGTGACCAGAATAATGGAAGACAAGGGAATTCCGAGCTTGTCGGCCACCAATTTGGGATAGATGTCTTGCACGCCCTGACCCATGCCTTGGGCGCCTAGGTGCAGGGCAATGCGTCCATCCTCCAGCACGCGAATGTCTGCGGGCTCCTCCAGGATGCCGCCCGCCACCTCCAGAAAAGAACACACGCCAATGCCGCGCAAAAGACCTTGGCTGGCCGCAATTGCACGACGCTTTTCAAAGCCCTGCCAATCGGCCAGTGCCACCGCCTTGTTCATGACCGCCTCAAACTCACCCGAGTCGTAGGTCAAACCATTGGCCGCGCGATAAGGCATGGCTGTCGCAGGGACAAAATTTCGGCGGCGTAATTCAAGACGGCATAACCCCAAGGCGTGTGCTGCCTCGTCCATCAGTCGTTCAACCAGGTAAATGGCCTCGGGCCGACCAGCCCCGCGGTAAGGCCCACCGGACATGACATGCGTGTGAACCAGGCGCGAACGCATGGACACAGCAGGCACGCGATACACACTCGACAAACAGTTGTAGATGTTCATCGTGCTGACCACTGCGATATAGCCCGATGTATAAGCGCCAATCCCGCACAGCACATCGGCTTTCAAACCCAGGATGTTGCCCTCGCGATCAAATGCCATCGCACCCTTCAAATGGGTGTTGCGACCATGGGTGTCGGTGAGAAAGCATTCCAGGCGAGTAGCCGTCCATTGCACCGGAGCGCCGACCAGCCGACTGGCCAACAACAACGCCGCATGCTCGGGATAGGTCTGCGATTTCAGGCCAAAGCCCCCCCCTACGTGAGGGGTCATGACACGGATTTTTTCGGGTGCGATGTGGAAAACCTGATTCGCCAACACCTGCTGAACCGTCTTCACACCCTGCGTGCTGGCGACCAGCGTGTACCGATCAAGACTGGTGTCATAGTGGGCCAGTGCTGCCCGAGGCTCCATCGGGGAGCCCGTCAGCATCGGATCTGACAACACAATTTCTTCCACATGGTGTGCTTGACGGAACACTTCGTTCAAAGCCGCCGAATCACCCATCGCCCAATCCATGGCGATGTTGTGGGGAACGTTCGTGTGAACTTGTGGTGCGTTCTCATCGATGGCCGCCTGCAAGTCGGTGACACACGGCAACGACCGATAGTCGACAACCACCTGCTCTGCGGCGTTCATTGCCTGCTGGAGGGTCTCTGCCACGACAAGCGCCACAGGCTCACCCACATGTCGGACACGGTCCGATGCAAGCACGGGCATGCCAGAGGAATGCATGGGCTGCCCATCAGACCCTTTCATGATCACCAAGGGTGAAATCCGTCCCAATCCGGCAGCCTCGACATCCTTGCCACTCAACACACCCCGCACGCCTGGCATGGTGGCAGCCGCTTCGGTGTCCAGGCTGACTATCTCTGCATGTGCCCAGGGGCTACGCACAAAACTGGCATAGAGTTGCCCAGGCATGGACACGTCGCTGGTGTAACAGCCTTTACCTTGAACGAACTCACGGGCTTCGTCATGGTCGCCCGCTTGCGCACTTGAAAACTTAAAACTCATCGCACTCATGGTAAATCAGCCAATCTCAGAATGTGGAAATGATCGCAGGATCACCCCAGGGGCTCACCCGGGATAACACCAAGTTGTCGAAGTAATTTTCAACCGATCATCATGACATCATCCATTTTTCAGGATAACCCTGCACACATCATGAAAGACATCACCCTTGACCGGCAACCCCAGGTGGTTACCTTGACACTGACGCGTGAACACGCCGGCAACATGTTTGATCTGCCCATGATCCATGAGATGACCAGGCAGATTCAGGCGGCTGCCGACCATGCGCACTGTGTTGTGATTCGTGGCGCTGGCCCTGATTTTTGCCGTGGACGCGATCCCGGCACGGCAGGTCCTCACCCGACGCCCATGGCCTTGCGAGACAACCTGCTGTCCCCCATCATGGGCCTGTATGACGCCATCAAGTTTTCAAAAATTCCGGTGATCGCTGTCGTGCAAGGACAAGCACTGGGCCTGGGTTGTGCGATCGCTGGTGTCTGTGACCTGACCATTGCCGATGAAAGTGCTCTGTTTCAATTGCCCGAAATGGAGTACCACCTGCCCCCGACGCTGGCCATTTCTGCCATTCTTGACAGGATTGGTAAAAAATCCACCGCCTGGATGGCTTATTCACTGGACAAACTAGACGCTTACCGCGCCCGAGAGATGGGCTTGGTCAACACAGTGGTTCCTGTGGGACAACTCGATGCGGAGTTGCAACGTGTTTTGACCACGCTGACTCAGCGTGATTTGATGGCTGTCATGGCGGTCAAGGAATATCTGAACTTTGCCCCCGAAACCGGTTTGGCTGTTCGCTCCATGGCCAGCAACCTGTTGGCGCTGGCACTTTCCACGCAAGCGGCTCGCAAGAATTCCTGAGGCTGTCATGGCATCCATGGAATTTGTCCTCGAAGAGGCCACGATAGACGATCTGCACAAGGCGATTCGCGAAGGCCGAACCACGTGTACCCAAGTGGTACAGCGCTACATTGAGCGATGCCAGCGCTATAACGGTGTTGCCACTGTGTTGGTCACCGCCGATGGGGCTCCGGTGCCGAACGGCTTGACGGGATCCATACGGGCACACAACCCCTTGGCGTTCCCGACCCACACCATTCCTGTCTCAGAGGTTCTTCCCGATTTCCATCACTATCAAGGCCCCCCCCTGGATTTGGGGCACATGGACACCACAGCCTCCGATCCTCAGGTTCATCAGCAAATGGGGATGGTTCGAGGCATTCCTCGATCGGGTCAACTGAATGCGCTGTCGACGTTGAACATTCGAGGAGAGCGCTCGGTGACTTGCAAGGGTGAATTTGATCGCCACCCCAGCCTCGGCCCGCTTCCACCGGGTGCACCGCCCGCCTGCGACATCTTTCGACATTACCCCGATGCGCTGGAACAGGCGGCCGCCCTGGACGCCGAATGGGGAAGCCAACCCGACTTGCAGAAACTGCCCCTGTTTGGTGTTGTGTTCTCGTTCAAGGATGCGTTTGATACCAAAGACATGCGCTCGACAGGCGGAGGAGATGCCGCCTATGACATCGACTTTCCAGCCAGAGATCACCGTCTGGTGGATCAACTTCGCCAGAAAGGCGCCATCATCTTCGCCAAGGCCCTCATGACCGAATACAACGGTCGAGCGGGCGACCCTGGCGGGGATCACCATCCTCAAAAAGTCTTTCCATCGCTGTTGGGATTTCAGCGCAGCACCTGGGGGGGAACCCCTGTCAATCCCTATGACACCACCCGCTCCGCCTCACTGGGATCGAGCTCTGGATCGGGGGTCTCCGTCAGCGCCAATTTGGTCATGGCCAGTTTGGGGGAGGAAACGCGCATGTCCACCAGAGGACCCGCCAACCACAACGCTGTTGCGCTCATCCTCCCTCACAAGGCCATGTTGGGCTTTGACGGGGGTGCCATTGGCGCCGATATTTACTGCGACCGCACAGGCATTTTGTGCCGAACCCTGTCAGACTGCGCGAAAATCTTAGACGCGCTGAAAGATCCGGTCGATGGGTACTACGACGCGCGCGACCCTTACACGACGGTGCCACGCTCCAGCGTTCTTGAAAATTACAGCCAGCATCTGTCTTCGCAAGCTCATGCGGGCGCCTTACTGGGTCTTCGCATTGGTGTCATCCGGGAGTCAATGCTCACAGCAGGGAGTTTGGCTGCCCAACCCATCACACAGGCTGCGGCCCAGGAAATTCAAACGGTTCTGGGCGATCATTTGAAGGCAACGCTGGTCGAATCATCGGATCCGCTGTGGCAAGCCGACCCACGCTGCGAGAAAATGCGCGTGGATTATCGGCAAGCCCTGGCAAAGCTGGTACCCATCTTCATGCCCGATTTGCTATTCAGGCTGGACCCCCAAGGACAGCCGGTTTTCAAGGAATTTGCCGAGCAAATTGAGCCCACGGAATTTGCGCCAGGGATCTTTCACGGCACGGGCACCATGAAAGCCATTGACTACATGGTGAAGTTGTCAGATTTACGAATCACCCCCCCCTCCAATTTAGACGTCTCCACAGTTCAGCAACAAATACTGGCCAACGGCTTTCGATTTCACATCAGTCAATACCTCGCACGCAGAGCCGAAGACTGGCAAGCGTTGGGATTGCATGAAAGCCTGAACGATTGGTCTGCCTTGAATCGAAGGTCAAAATTTTGGGGTGATGATCAGCGTGCCGCTTTCCTCAATTGGGAAGATGTTTCCGATCCTCGAAACCCCTTGGGCGGCAGACAAGGCGTTGACGAGCGCATCATGCTGCGCGAATTGCTGCGCCGGGTTGACATGATGGTCATCTATGAAAACCGATTGGATGCCCTGGTCAGGCTCCACACGCCGCTCCCCCCAGGCGTCATTGGTGGGCCCGACGAGCCTGGTCTGATTGACCGGCTGCGGTACGAGCTTTTTTTTGGCCCCAACGCTGGACTCACTGAAATACTGGTCCCCGCCGGTTATGTGGATGTGGCCTATGACGCGCAATTTGCGCTCGCAGAAAACAAACAAGGCTACACAGCCGTCGCCAGTCAGACCCCCACACACCTGGCGGCGCCGGGCCTGCCCTTCTCGTTGGTTTTCCGCTCCGAGCCTGGCAAGGAAGACATCGCTTTGCGCATAGCCAGTACTTATGAACAAGCGTCCCGCCGGCGAATACCGCCGCCTTTGTTTGCTTAGCATTCACAAGGGCGAGCAAGGC
>JACCDK010419494.1_pt1 | contig 23497 bp, 22 predicted proteins | sample 7445871 | NCBI WGS metagenome assembly JACCDK01 (sample SAMN15323436, study PRJNA562643) | freshwater metagenome | isolation source: river surface water | place: USA:Blue River Watershed | collected 2017-08-15 | reverse complement strand
AATTTTGATAGACCAGGCTATTTGAAAAGAACAAAAAAATCAGTAGTTAAAAAAGAAACTACAATCATAAAACTAAGAATTTGAGTGCCAAGTTGACTTAAGTTCAACTTACGGCAACCTTAGTGGACACGAATCATTTGATCATTTTTGTAATATTTTAGACGAATGTACAAAAGATTATGGATGTTTAGTAATAAAAACATCTGATAAACAATTTTTTTGGTATAAAGCAAAATAAAATTTATAAATTATCATATTTTGAATTATCAAAGTGTGAATTTATAAAATTATTTGTTTCTTGGATTAGTTCCGCATCGTTGTTTTGTTCTGATACTTCATCAACGTTATTTTGTTCGGGTACTTCAACTATTTCCGAAATGTTACTTTGATTTTTTATTTGTTGAAATTGTGTATAAGCATCTTCTTGTTCTTCTTTTGTAAATTTATCAAATTTATTTTGTGATAAATCCACCAATTCTTTAATAGAATCTATTTTTTGTTGTAATTCTAAAATATTATCTTCGTATTGTTTTAATCTATGTACAATCGCCAATGGTTGTTCTTCTTTTGCTGATAATTCTTCTTGTTGTAATCCTTCTTTAATTGCTTCTTTAACCATATCGTTTTTTCGTTGAGTCCATTGTTCATTTGCTTTTTCTCTATTTGCTAAATAACTCTTGATTAAGTCGTTTAATTGCTGGTTTTCATATTCTACTTCTCCTATTTTGTGAGGATCTACTACCAATGGAAAGAATTTTCCAACATCAACTGTATAAATATCATAATTATTATCATATTTCATAATTCTTTGAGTCAATTTTTTAGCATTTTCTAATGAATCTGCTACTCCTCTCACTTTTAATCCAAAAACATCACACTTTTGTTTTAATGTTGGGCCTACAATACTTACAAGAGCATATTTTTGACTTTCAATAACTGGATCTTCAAATAAATAATCAATAATCTTTCCCTTTAATTTACCATTACTTCCTCCACGTAATCTTAATACTAAATGTATTGTTGATTCTTTTTGAATATTATAATCTGACAATGTTCTACCGTCTTCTAATTGTTTTCCAGCAAAAATTAATCTTTGCTGATCTGGAGCAATTCCTTCCTTATCTTGAATTTTTTGTTTGATATTTTCAATTGTATCAGATGACTCTGTTTCCAATGTAATTGTTTTTCCTGTAAGTGTTTTAACAAAAATCTGCATAATTATATTTTATTAAAATATTAAAATAATATAAAAAATAAAAATAAACGAATTATTATAAATAAATTATATGAGTAATTAATTCTTTTTAAATCTATTACTTCTAATAGACTTTTGATATTCAACTGCTTTTTTTTGATCATCTGATATTTGCTGATAATCAAATTCAACTACTTTTTTATCGGGGTTTTCGTTAGCAATAATATAATTAGGAATGTTTTTACATAAATTTTTATATTCTCCAAATTTGCCACTGGGTAAATCACATTGAGATTTTACTTTATCCCATAATTTACCACACCAATGATTTGTATCAGATAATCCTTGTCCAGTACAAGTTAGATATTTAACATTTTTATTAATTTTTGGATCATCAAGTGGTAATACACGTAAATTTTCAAAATCATTGTATATTTTAGAAATGTTTAAATTAGGATTAACTCTAATATTACGAAGACCATCAACCGATAAATAAAAATTAGCATTTTTTTTTGCGTTAGAACATGGGTATTCTTGCGGAATACCAACAGAATTTCTATCAATACAATTTAATCCATCTGTACTAAGACATCTGAAAGTTTTTGATTCTTCAAAATTTACTAACGGGAGAGAATCATCAACACATTTAGTATCAGAAAACGCATTTACAACTTGAGTTCCGTCAAATGTTTCTGTATTGGGCGAGCAACAATTCATTAAATAAATTACAAAAAATAATATAATAAATATATACAAGTATTCCATATCGTAGGTAGCTTTATTATTATAAAATAAATAAAAAATTGAATAATTTAGTATAAATAAAGATGTAAATGGATAGCGTAGCAGATCAATTGAGTGTAGGTATTAAAATAACAACTATAACTATATATATCTACAATGCTTTGGATAAATGTGATATAATAAACATTGGTAAATATATTGATATAGATGATACGATAGTAGGGTTAAAATACAAAAATGGAAATAATATTATTATTAGAGGTATATACAATAAAAAAAATAACGGATTTAATAATCAAGTTAGTATGGTTATAAATTATAAAAATAAATTATATAATGTTAAAATATTTAAAAATGGGAGTATTCAAATAACTGGTTGTAAATTAATAGAAGATGGTAATAAAATTAAGCAATTGTTAATAGATAAAATAAAGCCATTAATATCAAAAAATGATACTGTATTATTAATAAAGGACACCAACAACAATTATATAGATAATGATAATATGTTATATACACAAACAGGTATTCGCATTGGTTATAAATGTAGTGATAAATATGTTATAACACCATTAAATACAGGAATACAAAATATATATACGTTTGATAAAAATATAAACAAGTTTGTTATAAATTCTTCTTCAAAATATAAGAAAATTATAGTAAATTCGCAAGGTTATAATATAGGTTTAAAGTTGATAAAGATAAATCCAATGTATAAAAAATATTTTAATAAATCAATAATAGATGACAACATTGTTTATTATAACAATAAAATCATTGGAAGTGTAGAATACGTCGATTCAACTTTTGAAAACATATCATCACATATTTTTTCGCAAAGCAATAATGAACAAACTATGAATGAAAATTTCAAAGAAATAGATTACAATTGTAATCCATATTTGAGTAAAAATTGTGAAAAAGAAAGTATGTCAGCCAGTATAAATATTGTATTTGATATAAATTTGGTAATAAATGTAAAAGCGCTTGTAAATAATTTACGAGAATATAAATATATAACTATATATAATCCAGCGTCATATTCTGCTATAAAATTAATATATAAATACAGCAATGAGATAAATGATGGACTGTGTAAATGTGTATATAAATGTTTATGTAGTAATAGATCATTTATGATCTTTAAAAGTGGTAAAATAATAGGAACTGGTTTTAAAAATTACAACGAAGTTGCTACTATAACAGACAAAGTTATAGAAATTGTAAGAAAATATAATTAATACAAATAGATGAAAAAAATTATAATATATATTATATATAAGAATACAATAATGAATATTGTTATATATGATAAAATTACAAAAGAAATTGTAAATAAAAATAACGAACCTTATATATTGATAGATGACAATATAAAAACAATAAAGGAGAAATTATTTGGATTTTTAGGTATTCAAATGTATATGGGATTTTTAAAATTAGAGTATATATATGAAAATGAATATAAAATATATAATGACAATAATGAAAATAATATAAGGGAATTATATATATCAAATATAATAACAGAATTAGAAAATGAATATGATGTAGGAGAATTGTATTTGAAATCAGATGTAGAAATTGCTGAAATAGTAGAGAAATTAAATAATGAATATCAAGAATTAAAAAGTCAAGATTTTGTTATAGCATTAAAAACAGTATTATTAAAATCAAACCCTGATTTTTATAGTAGTATAAGAGATGACATACAAGAATTTGTAGAAAGATTATCTGGTATGAAAGAAGTTTTATATAAACAGTATGAGCCATTACAAAAAATGTTAATGAAATACTATAATGATAAAAATATGGATAATATAAATTTTGAGCACGCAGTTAATTGGAAAAGTATAAATATAAATATTTTACCAAAAAATAATAACGATAATACAAAACAATTTATAAAAATGGAACAGATATTTAATATAATACAATTAAGTGATACGATACCATTTATAAGTATAAATACAACGCAAGAAACACCTATAATAAAAATATATAACAAAATTATAGAAACCCAATCTGAAAAAGAAATAAAATCATGGATATTGAATGAAAAGAAAAAGGCTCAATTATTATCATATAAAATAATAAAAGGGTTGTTTTTAAAATATAAAATACCTGAAAGTAACGAATTGATGACAATAATTATAAAAAATAATGGGGTTATACAGTGTAAATTAAATACAAACAAATTAAAATTAAAAATAGACGAAATAATAAAAATTATGAATAAAGGAGTAGATAACGTAATTAATTATTTAAATAGTATTCCAAATGTATTTTTATATTCTAAAAGATTACAATTAACAAATAATTCGCAAATAAATATAGAATCGTTTTCTGGGGAATGTATTTTGAGTGGTGTGAAAATAGATTTAAATAAAATAACAGAATTATTAAACAATGAGATTGTTAGAAATAATTTATTCGAATTAAAAGATATCATGGCAACTAATATGCTTTCATTATTTTATAAAAAAACATACGATACAAATGATAGAGGAATAACGTTAAATGTAGAAGATAATAAATATGTTCAAAATTCAAGTATAATTACAGTATTTAGTATAAAAAAAGAAATACAATTAACAAATATAGTAAAACATTTATTATTACTTGGAAGTACTATAGATAATAAAAAAGTTAAAGATAAAAGTCATATAAAAGATCTTAGGACGCAAGGTGTAAAAATATTATCAACAAAATGTCAAAAGCCGCGACAACCAATTACTCAAAAAGAAAACAACATTTTTAACCCACAACAAAATAGTTATTCATTAGAATACGAAAATAATATATATATATGTCCAAATCCTGATTATCCATTTCCAGGATTTACGAATGAGAATATTGTTTGTTGTTTTAAAAAGGATCAAAGACATAGAGATACATATATTAGAAATATTAAAGAAAAAGTAGAAATAGACTTACAACAAATAATGGTACGACCATCAAATTTTAAAATCAAAATTAATAACGATTTAGAAACATATGTAATAAAAATAGTAAATGAATACAATGATAATTTCAATGAACAAAATTCTATACCTAGATATTATTATATGAAAATTGGTGAGCTGATAGCTATCAAAAATGAAAAATTAATAGCAAAATTAGACAATAGTAATATAAATTGGTTAGACGAAGTAGAATTATCAACATTAATAACTACACCACCACTTAATAAATGTAAAAATATACCAATTATGACATCACAAACCCCATGTGAGCATCATAAAAATAATAAGGTTTTTGGATATACACAAGAATCATATCCTTGTTGTTTTAAAAATGATCCTGAAGAAGTAGTAAAAATAAAAGATATAACAAAACAACACATTCTTACAATGGATAAAATATTAGATTACCAACGTATTGGTGTATTACCTCATGGGTTAAAACAATTATTTAATGAAAATAAAGAGACATTTTTTAGAATGGGTGTAGTTCAGAATAATTCAGCATTTTTAAACGCTGTTGTTTTGGCAAATAATTTGAATAATGAAAAATCATTTAAAGAAACTATATCCAAATATTTATTAAAAAACGAAAGAGATTTTGAAATGTTGAATGATGGAGATATTTATAACAAGTATAAAAATGTAAATACATATATAAATATATTAAAGAGTAATAATGTATTATACTGGTATGATTTTATAGATATTATTCAAAAAATATTACATATAAATATATTAATTCTAAATATTCCTTATCAATTAGTTGATACGCATAAAGATGTTGATTATAAAAGTATTAGAATACTTTGTAATCAAAAAGTAAAGAAAAACGATGGAAAATATTTGATTTTATTAAAAAGGGCAAACACATTTGAAATTGTTATAAATAATGACCAAAAGATTACTTATTTATATGAAAAAAATAACAAAATAGTAGATATATTATTAAATTATTATAAAACGTCTTGTATAAAAGAAGATGTATTTCCTGAAAAATATAATTTTGTAATAATGTCAGATATTAATACAGTTATTAAAAATTTGAAAGTATCTCCTTTTAAAATTATAGGACAAATTAAAAATTCATACAATAAAATAGATTATGTATTAACATCAAATAATTTATTAATACCAATAAAAGAATCTGGTATAATTAAAGATTTAAATATATCCGAAATCGTATTAAATACTATTGATAATTATATAAAATATTTACCTAAAATATCAAAATTATTAGGACAAAAATATGATATAACAGGTATTACTACAGATAATAATAATAATATTACAAGTTTTTTATCTTCGTATGGACAATTGATACCAGTATCAAAACAACATATTAAAAACATTGATAAACATTATAAAATATTAGATATAAAATATTACCAACGAAATATCAACGAATCTATTCGAAACCAACAAGTAATATTTTCTGATATTATGAAAAAACGCAAAGAATTTATTTATGATATAAAACGAAATTTGGGTAATGAATTTGAAAAAGAAAGTGGAAAAGTATTAAAAAATAATGTCATAAACATTATAAAATCTCACAATGACAAATTTGAAAAAATTGATAAAATTGTTTTGATATTTAAAAAAATATTACAAAATTTTAAATTTGATTATATATTAAAAATAATAGCAAACGAAATTATAAATGACAACATTGAAAATTTATTATTAAACAATATTATATTATCCGATACATTTGATCCAACTGAAATTATAAAACGAGATTCGGAATCAATATTATCAAATGCTAACGAAATACAAAAATGGTTTGTATTATTTAAAACAAACTAGCACAGAATGTTTGATTACTTAATTCGTTTCAAATAAATAATAAAATTATAATTATTATTTAAATGGTGATTAACAAAGAAGAATATAATAAATGTGCTAATATATGCTGGGTTGTGTATAATAAAATTATTGACAAACTACAAACCGAAAAAAATGTAAATAAATTATGTGTATTTGGAATGACATTGTTAAATGAAAATTGTAAAGAATATTCTATAAAAACTAAAAAAAAATGCGGTGTAGCATTTCCTGTATGTATATCATTAAATAATTGTATTGGTTATACAAACAAAGATGTAAATAACCTACCTATAAAGGATTCTGATGTAATTAAAATAGAATTAGGTGTATATATAAATAATTCTTTAGCTGTGTTAGGAGAAACATATACTATAAATGATAAATATAAACATACAATTGATTTCTTGGATGTATTGAAAAATACTATAATAAAAAATATTAAAGAAAATACTACAAATGATGATATAAAAATCAAAATAGAATCAATGTGTACAGAAAATAATGTATTTCCTATTGAAAATTGTTTTAGTTATCAAAATATAGGTAAAGATCTTAATTCTGAACAAGCTAAATATTTATTATTGAATTATATCCCATATTATGACGACGATGATAATGTATTAATTGATAATTTATGTTTTGATTTTGAAAAAGATGAAGTATATACAATAAATTTAATATTAGTCAATTCTGATGAAAGACTTTTATATAAAGATTTAGATTCTTGTATATACAAATTTAACGATTCTTTTTACAATTTGAAATTGAAAAGTTCAAGAGAATTTTTATCAAATGTTAAAAAAATACATGATACAAATGCTTTTTATATCGATGAATACAATACGTCTGCTAAAAATAGAATTGGTATCAAAGAATGTATGGAAAATTATTTATTAGATGAATACCAAGTGTATTCTTTAAAACCTAAATGTAAAGATGTTGATGACGTTATAGTATTTCATAAAAAATTTACCATTATTGTTGGAAAAGAAAAAAGTACTGTATTTTAATGACTTATTTAATAATTAATGTAAAAATTATTTTATTATATAATAATATAAATAAATAATGGGAAATTTGTTTTCTAGTCCTACACCAATCAGTTGTACATTTAATAAAAAAGATTTTAATCAGAAATTAGATATTATAAGAGATACTCATAGCGTTTTACAATTTTATGCCAATTTATTATTATTGGAGAAATTACCAATTGCTTTACCAGAATATAAAAACTTTAACCAAGCTACAGAAGATTCTTTTAATAGTAGAAGAAAAGAAACTATTGCTAGTCTAACATCTTTCAATCCAAAATTGGCAACTTATTATGATTTTTACAATGCTTTGTTAAATTTGTCGAAAGAATATGAAAAGCCTGATATTACATCACAAGAACGTAGAGCTAAAATTACAGAAATTTTCAATACGTGTCATGTAGTTTTAAAAGAATTAGTTGAAGAATTATGGACTAATTGTGAAACTTTTGGTGTAAAAAAATAAATTTTACTGGATTCAAATAGTACGTATTTTTTGATATAAAAAAATAAAAATTTGATAAAATATTTTATATTTCGTAATCGTATATAATGGATAATTTACCATCTGAAGTATTTGATAAAATAATATTACAATCAGATATAAATGATATACTATTGGTTTGTAATAGTAATAAAGAGATATATAATTATTGTAAATCAAATGAAAATTATCTTAGTAGAAAATTGTTTAAAAAACATATACCAAAAATTGTATTACCAAATAATCAAATTACACTAAGATCGTTTGAAATTATATATAACGGAATACAAAATGAAGATAATTTCGAGTTTGATAAAGCTGATAAAATAACTGTGGATATATTTTTATTAAATGATTTCCAAGATGATAATTTTGGTCATGGTGTATATGATTATTGTTGGATTATATACAATCAAAAAAATAATAAATTATTAGTAAAATATTATTTATATAAATATATTCAAAAAATTTCAACAAATCCAAATATTAATATAAACGATTATTCTTTTTGGATTTTAAATTGTTTATTATCACATGATTATGATGAAGATTTTATAATTAGTATATTTAACAAATTACCACAATTTGATAAATTAGAACCTATTGTTATAAATGATGAATATTATGAAACTATTAATGAAGATGACCCTTTGATATTAAGTATTGAAAAAGAATATTATAATTTATCATTGTTACTCATTAGTAAATATAATTTTAATAATATACATTATCAAGTATCAAACGTGATTGAATCGTTTATTGAAAATTTTCAAGAAATAGAAGAATTAACAAACATACAAACTACGCTTGTAAATAAGTTGATAGAATTGATCAGTATTCCAAATCTATGATATTTTGTTTAAATAATAATTATATAATAAATATAATATATAATTATGTCTGTGTTAAGTACAATATTTGATGGAGATTTTCTAATAAAAATACCAAGTGATGTTTCACAATTTGGAAATGGTAATTTAACAGTTCAAGGTAAAGTTATAATAAATAATACTGAAAACGCAAACGGAAGTATTTCAGCTGGAAGTTTATTAGTTGATGGTGGATCGCGTATTAGTAAATCTTTACATATTTTTGAAGATTTAAATGTATTATATGGAACTACTAATTTAACAGAAACTAATATAGATACAAATAACGGTCCTTGTAGTATATTTGGAGCAAATAAAGTTGATATTTCTGTAGGTCCAGCATCAAATTTTATAAGTACTGGTGGAAATTTATTATTAGAATCTCTTAATAATTCATTACAATTATACGGAGGTTTAAATTCTAATTTAGCTGTTGATATTATAGCTAATAATTCTGCTGGTGGTATTAGATTGTTATCTGGTGTTGGAAGTGGCGCAGTTTCATTTGTTTCTGGTAGTGGTGGTATAAATACATTTACATCAAATGGAAATATTATTTCTAGTGCTAATAATGGTAGTATTTCTATTGCTTGTAATACTGCGTCAGATAATCAAAATTTTGATTTATTATTGGTAAATTCTACTGATTCTCAATTGAAAATTGATAGCTCTGGTAATAATACTACTAAAACAGCTTTATTAATAAATACGAGTAATACAAACGGAAATATAGTTATTTCTAACAATAACGGTTTAGGAAATGGGAGTTTGACACAATTGGTAGGATCTGGTGGGTTTACATTAACAACTAATACATCAGGACCAATAAATATCACTTCACAAAACGCAACTTCTAATTATATCGTCAAAAGCAGTGGAGCTAATCAAAATCTAGTTTTAGATTTACAAGGTTCTACTGATTCTTCACTTATTATTAAAAGTGCCGGTAATAATATTACAAATACTGCTCTTGATATAAAAACTATAAATACAGCTGGTAATATTTCAATTTCTCAACCAGAATCCAGTATTGGTGAAATTAGATTATATTCTGGTAATAATGGTATTGATTGTTCAACACAAACCGGTGGAAGTATTAATATGAATGCTTATGGGGCAACTAGTCTTTATACAAATAGCACTCTATTAGATAATCAAAATCTAACTGTTAGCGTGTCTGGTAATACAAATTCTAAAGTTATTATAGAAAGTTCGGGTACTGGCTCTCAAGCTATAAAATTAGAAACTAATAATAGTGGTGGTATTTATATAAATAGTATGGACACAATTTCTATCCAAAGTAATAATTTTAGTAATGGTATAAATATAGGCACAAACAATGCTGTCCCTATTAATATCGGAAATAATCTTAGCACTGTTAATATAAATGGTAATTTAAATGTTCGTGGAAATACTTCTACTATTGATCAAGTAAATCTTACTATAGATGATAATATCATCGTTTTAAATAATAGTCCATTTAATTCTTCCGACAGCGGTTTAGCTGTAAAAAGATATCAATACGCAAATGATTCTGCTCTTGGTGATGTTGTTTCTGATATTACCGAAGAATCTGGTACAATTATAAATTCTTCCAATACTTCTACCGTCATTCATTTAGATTCAAGTAGTAATGCTAATAATGATTATTATAAAGGCTGGTGGATTAAAATAACTTCTGGAACTGGTATGGACCAAGTTAGAAAAATAAAAACTTACAATGGTTCTTCTAAACTTGCCACTATATATTCTAATAATGATCAAATTACACTAAATACTCAACCAGTTGAAGGCATGGATTTATTAACAATTCTTGACGATACTTCTACATATAATCTATACCCATGTCAATATGAATTAATGCTTTGGGATGAATCATTAAAAGAATTTTCTTTTGTTTGTAGTGCGTCAAATCCCAACGACAACGAAGATCCTATTATTAGTCATTATTCAAATTTACATATAAATAATTTAATAGCTAATGATATCGTTGTTAATACTCTAAATGGATCAGTGGCGGATATTACTACTTATGTAACTTTAACAAACAATTCAACGACACCAGTCAGTATTTCTGGGTTATTAAATAATTATGGTATTTATCAAGTCATAGTTAAACCAAACACTTTAACTAGTTCTTGTTATGCTATCTTCAATATTGGTAGGGCAAATTCTGGGTTTCCAGGAACTGTACATAGAATTATGAGTGTACGTGGATCAAATAACGAATCTATTGATATTCAGTGGAGTTCTGGTAGTATGCCTGAATTATTTTTTAGACAGGCTCCTGGTGGTGGTGGAAATACTATTTTTAAATTACGCTTTATTAGTTTATAAAAAAATGAAATTATATATTTTATAATTAATTATATATGAAGTGTAAATTTGAAAATTGTGGAAAACGAGCACATTTTAATTATCCAAATGAAACAAAACCATTATACTGTAAAGATCATATTACAACTAATAAAATGATTAATATTATAAGCAAAAATTGTATTTATATAAATTGTAAAAAAAGACCAACTTATAATTATCAAAATGAAACAAAAGCATTATATTGTAAAGATCATATTACAGATGAAAAAATGGTTGATATTAAACATAAAAAATGTATATATGGAAATTGTAATATAAGACCAAGTTTTAATTATTCAAACGAAAAATCTCCTATATATTGTAAAGATCATATTATAGATGAAAAGATGATAGATATTAGTCATAAAAAATGTTTATTTGAAAATTGTATAAAACAACCTACTTTTAATTATCAAAATGAAACAAAAGCACTGTATTGTAATACTCATAAAATAAATGATATGATTGATATAATAAATAAAAAATGTTTATTTGAAAATTGTAATATACAACCAATATACAATTATATAAATGAAAAAAAAGCATTGTATTGTAATATTCATAAGCTTGAAAATATGATTGATATTAAAAGCAAAAAATGTTTATATAAAAATTGTAATATACGACCAATATATAATTATTCAAATGAAAAAAAAGCATTGTATTGTAATACTCATAAGCTTGATAAAATGATAAATATTAAAGATAAAAAATGTTTATCTTGTAATTTATTTACAGTTTGTAAAAGAACTCTATATTTGTGTTCTTATTGTAATCCTATTAAAAATAAAAGAATTAAAACTAAAGAATTATCTGTAAAATCTTTATTAGAAGCTAATAACATCAAATTTATTCATGACAAACAAATTACTAACGAATGTTGTTTGAAATATCGTCCTGATTTTTTAATTGATTGTAATACTTATTATATTGTTTTAGAAGTTGATGAAGATGCTCACTCTCAATATGATAATGATTGCGAAATTATTAGAATGAATAATATAATAACATCAATTGGATTACCAACAAAATTTATTAGATATAATCCAGACAAAAAAAAGATATCTAAAAAAGTAAAAGAAGAAACTTTAATAAAAACTTTGAAAGAAGAAATGAATAAAGAACTTTTAGATGATTTATCACCTATATATTTGTTTTATTAATTTTCTTGTATAATATATATGGTATTATCTATTAAACAAGATAAAATTTTCGTTTCGGTAGCATCTTATCGTGATCAAGTTTGTACAAATACTTTGACAGAATTATATAAACAAGCTGAATTTCCAGAAAATGTTTTTGTAGGAATTTGTCAACAAAATAAAAACGATGATTCTGAATGTATTCCAGAAGATTTTCAATATAAAAATAATGTAAGAATTATAAGAATACCTGAACACGAAGCACGTGGTCCAACTTTTGCCAGGTATCTATGTAGTACATTATGGTATGGAGAACAATATTATATGCAGATAGATTCTCATTCAAAATTTACTAAAAATTGGGACACAAAATGTATTAATATGATTAAAGAAATTAAATCCTTGAATTTATCACAGAAACCTGTAATATCAGCATATCCAACATCAATTGATGATTATCGTGAAGATGATAATTCTAACCAAGTTCCAACTATGTGTAGAGCTTATTTTACAGATAGAAATATGATATCATTACAAGGTGCAGAGCATCAAAAGCATACAGATTATTATGAAACACCATATTTAGCAAGTGGGTTTTTCTTTTGTGAATCAATATTTTTATATGAATTACCATATGATCCTTACCTGGATTATATATTTATTGGAGAAGAAATAGAACATGCGATAAGATTTTATACAAATGGTTATAATATATATACACCAAATAAAAATATAATATATCATGAATATACACGAGCTGATAAACCAAAAATATGGACAGATCAAAAATATAAAGATGATGAAGCTTTTGAAAAAATCAAAATGATTATTGGATTAGAAGCTGATACTTCAAAAGTAAGTGATAAATTAAAAGATTCTATAAAATTATATGGTTTAGGAAATAAAAGAACATTACAAGATTATTATAAATTTGCTGGTATTGATATTAAAAATAAAATTGTTTATAAAGATTTCTGTAAAGAAAATCAAATAAACCCAGATTATCCAAATTATATTCTTGATGGATCTGGTAGTATTGTTGGTGTTAATTTAAAGAAAAGTGTTAATTGGTGGCCAAAATATTGTTTGATATATACTGGTATATTGGTTATCATTTTAGCAATAATAATTTTTATTATACTCAAATTTATGCGGAAATAAATTGTTTATTATATATATTTATTTTATTATATAAATATAATAATGAATTTGTCAGATTATAATCAAGAAATGTATAAAAATAATGCTAATTATAATACTAGATATACAGTTCCAACTGTAAGCGAATCAAATTTCAAAGATTTTGAAAAAAACAATTATCAAACTGTTTTTGATAAAGAAAAAAAAAATGGACTTAGCATTCAACAAGAACCTACAATTGAATATAATAAAATAGAATATTATTTAACAATTTCTTCAAAAGACCGTGATATAGTTAATTATCCAAGTTGTAGTAATTATATTACACATTTAGCAAAAGAATTTAAAAATATTCATTCTATTGAATTGATACAATGTATTATACCTGATAAAAATAATGTTTTACACGAACCTTTTCTTTTATTAAAAATTCAAGAATTAGAAGATGTAATGATTTCTAATGACATTCATATGTCTAATGCTTTTGCTATTTTACAATTAACTTCTGCAGTATCTACTGGATATTTTATAAATACTAATCATCACGTTCATGAAAATACTGTTAAATATTTTATTACACCAAAACATTCATTAAATAAAATGACTGTTAGCATTACTGATACTGATGGGAATATTTTTGATTTTGGTGGTTCTGGTAGCACTTCAAAAGAATATCAAAATACTTTTATTTTTAGAATTATATGCTTGGAAAAATCTACCAATGTATTACAGCATAGAAATGTATATTAAATAGATTTTATATATAATTATTTTATTGTTATATTATAATGTCTAGGCCAAGCCCAACCGAATCTGCTACTATTTTTCCTAGTGGTACTGTAAAACGTGGTAATGATGGTAATTTATGGATTGTAAAATTGACTTCTAAAGGATTTAATAGATGGGTTAAATATCACGGGGATTCTTCAAATAAATCAAATAATAATAAACAAACCCAAAAAACGACGTCAACCAGCAAATCCAAACGTACTCGTAAAAGCAAATCTAAACGTACTCGTAAAAGCAAATCTAAACGTACTCGTAAAAGCAAATCTAAACGTACTCGCAAATCAAAATCTAAACGTACTCGTAAAAGCAAATCTAAACGTACTCGCAAATCAAAATCTAAACGTACTCGTAAAAGCAAATCTAAACGTACTCGTAAAAGCAACTCTAAACGTACTCGTAAATCACCTACTCGCAAAAGCAAATCTAAACGTACTCGTAAAAGCGAATCAAAATCCAAACGAAAATCGTCCAAACGATCACCTACTCGCAAATCAAAATCTAAACGTACTCGTAAAAGCAAATCTAAACGTACTCGTAAATCCAAACGTAAAAGCAAATCCAAACGAACTCGCAAATCAAAATCGTCACAAAAAAAAACTTCATCTAAACGAACTCGAGAATTTTCATCTAGTTCTACAAGAAAAAGTAGTGGTAGTGGTAAATTTAAAGGAGTAATGTTGGCGCAAAAATATACAAATCAAGATATTATTGGTTATTATATTTCTGAAAAATTGGATGGTTATAGAGCTATATTTACAAAAAATGGGTTTGTTTCGCGAAATAATAAACCATTCAATGCTCCTAGTTGGTTTATAAATGATATATTAAATAAATTACCATCAAATATAACAATGTTGGATGGTGAGTTGTATACAAAGCGAGGAGATTTTAAAGGTATGGGTGTGGTAAGAAAAAAAAATCCAGTAGACGAAGAATGGAGAAATATTAGTTTTCACGTTTTTGATTTGCCATTAATAAATCTTCCATTTGAAGAACGATATGAATTATTACAAACGTTAAAAAATGTACCACATATTAAAATTGTAAAACATACAAAAATAAAAAGTATGGAACAATTTTATAAAATTCACAAAGATTTAGTTAATGACAATGCTGAAGGATCAATGTTGCGCGAACCTGGTAGTTATTATGAAAACAAACGTTCAAAAACTTTGTTAAAAGTTAAAGATTTTCTTGATGATGAAGTTAGAATAATTGGTCATAAATTTGGCAGTGGAAAATACTCAAACGTTCTTGGTGCTCTAACAGTTAAATGGGTTAAAAAATCATTGGGTGATAATGAATTTGAAGTTGGATCTGGATTCAATGACGATGAAAGAAATAATTATAAAAAAGAATTTCCTATTGGTAGTATCATAACCATAAAATACTTTGAAATTGATAATAAAAGCAAAAAAGCGCGTTTCCCTATATATTTGAGAAAATTTAGTCAATAAATTTACATTTGTTTATAGAATCTACCACTCATCCCTGATCGCGGCCAATTTTCAACACTTCTCAACGGATTTGGTACTTCTGTTCCAAATTTTTCATTAAACAAATAAAACGATCTTTCATGAAACGATGATTCTCGTGGATTTAATGAATTTCTATTAGATTCTGTTAAATTTCTCAAACCAGTTTCAATATCTGTATCTCCATGTGATGATTGGTATTTGCTTGGAATATTTAATGGTAATGCTCCAAATCCACTTTTTATATTACAATTTGTATTTATATTTCCAGATGTTCCTTGTATTAATGACGAATAATCATCCATTTTTTCTCCAGGTACGAATAAATGATCTCTCATAGTCATTCCGAAAAAATTATAATCTGTTTTAGCATTTATTAAATCTATATGATTAGTAGTTATGAATTTAAACTTTTTTGTATTATCATTATTTCTTTGTTGGATAGCACATGGATCATCTATTGTTTTGTTAAATTCTCTTAAAACTCCTTGGTTTGTTTCTCTGTTCATTTATAATTATACTTTATAAAAAAAATATATAATTATAATTAAATTATTGCTCAAAAAATGTTTTGGTTCTACTATACATACCCATAACGTAATTATTGATTTTTTCATATACATCATTTGTTTTTACTAAATGAATCAAAATGTTATAATTATTATATACTCCAATCGCCATCTTTTCAACAAGATATGGTTTATTTGTTAATATTGTTAATGATGTCGTAAAAAATATAAACAATGATAATATTAATATATTGTTATTTGATTTTTCTTTAATTTTTTTCGGTTCGTATCTATACTCTTTTTGTAAATTATCGTATTTATTATGAATATGACAATACATTGTATCAGTGCTTGTAAAATTCTTACAAAATTTACTATTTCTAATTATTGCTGAACATAATTTAGCCATTTGTTATAATCGTAGTTGTATTTATTTTTCATTTTTTTTTTAATAAACTACTCATTATCAATTCTGTGGCAAGCTCTTCCATTTTCAATACACCATATTTTTTCACTAAGAATGAGCAAATTAGCACTGGATTCTGAAACGGATTTACCATTAATATAATCTGAAATAAATGTAGTATTAAGATTGTTATTATTTATAATAATATATTGTAAAACATTTGCGTAATAAAACACATCATTTTCTCTATTAGAGCTTTTAAATCTGAAACAAAATACGTCATTGTAAAATATTGGGCATTTTTGGAAAACGATACTATTATCCAAAAAATCAACACGTGATATAGTTTTATGATTACAATTGTTTAAATTTGAAAATACCATCATACTTAATTCTACATCTTCATTATACATATAAGGAAAACGGTCTTGGTGAGTAATAATAATATCTACAACATTTTTAGAAAATACCATATTTGTACCTGAAATTCTTGTTTTGGAACCATCAAACCCATCTATTAAACTCCCTCCGAAAAATCCATAATTTACAGAAGTATGCGAAAACCATCCTTTCATTTTTTCAAAGTCAAATAGTGTTGATAAATTAGTGCGTAATAAAAAATCAAAATTAATTTTACTTTCATTTATGTATTCAAAAAATTGTAAAGTTTTTCTAAGCATGTTTGGGATAGTTTCAGTAATTTTATAATATATATCAGTATAATTGTCACTATTTACAACATTTTCGACATTTCCACCGTACACGAAATAAAAATCAAAAGTATTTTTTTTAGATTTTATATAATTTATATTTTTAATCCATTCGTTTTTAAAAGCATTATATTCTGGGGAATCAGATGCCATAATACATACAATAACTTTCATAATTAACTATATAGTTTATTTTAATTATGAAATTATAACTAAACAATTTTCCATTTATTAAATTGTTTATTGAATATACATTTAACAATTACACAAGAATCTTTTATAAACATATTTTTCAATATTTTTGATTCCTGAATATTTTTTACATATAAAACACCTTCTTTATTACCATTTTCTGTATTATACACATTATATACTTCTGTGTATTTTGTTTTTTCTAATCGTTTGTTTACAGCTACGTTATCTTTGTTATTTTTTAATAAAATTCTTGTTTTAGTCAAACCTTTTATGTGTTCCATAGATACGATTTCGTTTTTATATATAAAATTATTTATAAATATGTTTATATTTTGTGAAGTATTTATAAAATTACAATGAAGATTGAAATTTATAGTACAATTTTGGAAAATATTTGATGTTATTAATTTTTTTATATTTTTAAATCTGTTAGTGTATTCATTGATAACAACCGAATTATTGTAAAGTAAATCGCTTATTAAATAACTTGTATTGTCATTATACAGATATCCTTCAAATAATATTTCATTTTCAAATTCTAATGAAGTTTCAAAATAAAAATCAGTTAATGTATTATCATTTTGAAAAAAATATAAAATATTACCAGATTTGTATTGTTCATATTTTTTTTTATTAGTGATAAATAAAAAAAACTTGTTATTATTATTAGGAATTATATGATAAGTGTTGTCAATATATACATTATTAGAATCGTCAATAATACATTTATTATATTCTTCCAAAATAGGTTTTAAAGAGTTTTTTAAAATGCTTTTTATATCAATATTACGATTCATTTTGAATATAACAATTACCAATTTAAATTCATTTTTTTATTACCACATGAAATTTAGATAGTTAGTTATATAACAACTATTATTTTATATTTTATATAATAATGAGTGTTTCATACGAGGGAAATATATACATTGATGGAGGAGAAGCTCATAATATAATATTAGAATCTTCAAGTGTTGGTAATTCTGTTATAACAACGTCGTTAATAGATATGGATTTAGAAAATATAACAAATGTTAAAGATCCAATTTTATTACAAGATGCTGCGACAAAAAATTATGTAGATTCGTTGGGTATAGTATTATCAACTATTACATTAACAAATACAGATTTAACATTGATATCAACAAATCAAAGTGGTAGTTTTGTTATAACTATCACTAATTTAATATTAAACGGTCCTTCTGGAATTTTTAATATTACAAAAAATAATTCTACTCGTCTTGCTCAAATAAATCGTTTAGTATCATCTCCAGGATATTCAACAGATATTTCTTTAAATATTACTTGGCCAATTTCTGATGGAATTTATCTAAATAAAACTGGATCAAATTATGATGGAAGTTATAGAATAAAAATTATATAATTAACGGAACGTTATCACTCAATTCTGATAAATCAAAATCTGGAGCCGGCTCTTCTTCAGCTTTTTTATACGTTTGTGTAATATTTGGGGTAGGTTGAACTTGAACATTAGACGTACTTGTATTAATAAACGTGATTACTTTATGTAATAGACTTGCGTCATTGAGTGTAAAAGCACCTGCCTTTTGACCTTTTAAAATACCTCTAATAACAAAAACTTTAGCATTATCTTCCGAAATTTCATTATCTACAACTTTATTAACAAGGATGTCAATTGATCTTTTTAATACATCTGATTCGGCTAATTCAAAAGCACCTGCTTTTTGAGCAAGTTCAATATACTGAACTAAAAATTGTATAGAGTTTTCAGAATTTAATTGAATAACAGTAGGCTCTTGAGACATTTATTTATTATTATATTATAAAATAATTTTTAAAAATGAACACACCTAAATTAATTGTATATAGGTAGTATATTTTCCAATTCTTCTTGTGATAATTGTGTATTACAAATAAATTCCTTTATAAATACTATTGTTTTTTCATTGTTTAAACTATTATATATTTTTGTCAAATTATCTAAACTTCCACTAATAATATTAACGTGATTTTCAATAAAATATGATGTATTGTTTTTTTCAAAGTATATATTCAATTTCCTTGGATTATTTCCTATAATTCTATTTATTAAAATAAATGGTCCAGTTTCTAAATATTTATGGTCGTATTTCATATATTGTTTCTTTTCGTCGGATTCATTTGATTCATTGTCTCTTAAACTCAAAACTCCATTTTTTATATTTGTGGCATATATTAAAGGATAACAATCTTGACATTTATTAATCAAGTATTCTTTTTTTTGATTCCATACGATATTACCAGTTTTCACTTTACAATTTAATAAATTTATCGTAGTAGTATTATTAAAATCTAATTTATCTTTGTTTTTTACAAAGAATATATTATTATTTAGAGTTAATGTAAATTTATTTATATCGGTAAATTTGTTTACATTTTTATCTGGAAAAGATGTTTTTTGTAATTTGAGAATAATAACAGATTGTAAAGCTCTTGAAAATAAATTAACATTATCAAATTTTATAATATCAATTATATTACATTCTTTTACTATAAATTCTCGTAATTTTGAAAAATATTTACCAGATAATATAGTTGACGGAATTATAAAGGATAATATTCCATTATCTTTTAATAATTTTATACATTTATATATAAATAATGAATATATATTTGTTCTACCATACATAATTTCTGAAAATTGTGAATCTATATTTTTATTATTAATTTCAAAATATGGTGGATTACCAATTATCAAATCATATTTTTTATCTGATTTTATTTTTAAAAAATCATCGTTTATAAAATTAATACGTGAACCATATTCTTTAAATATTGGTAATACTTTTGTATATATATTTTTATCTATTTCTATACAATCAAAGTTTACGTTAACTCTCTGAATTGGCATATCACATTTTTTTAAACATTCATTTAAAACCATACCAGTACCGCAAGATGGTTCTAATATACTCATATTATCATTAAACTCTAATTTACTTAATAATTGTTCTAATAAATATTTATCTAATGTAAAATATTGTCCATTTTTTTTTAATATTTCTTTATCAGTGTTTTTTGTATATTCATTTGATAATTTTATAATTGAAGTTTCCATTATAAAATTATCAAATATATTTATTTTCATTTATTTGTATTTAATTATGTCATTTGTATTTAATTATGTCATTTGTATTTAATTATGTCATTTGTATTTATTTAAAACATTATTAAAATATTCTTCAGATTTACTAGCATCTAAATTTGATGTTTGTACAAACATATTTCTAGCATATACTCTCATTTTATAAGGATTTTCCAAATCGTTTAATTCTTGTAATTTCGCATTAATATTATTCTGTAATTCTTTGTTTAATAACTTGTATTCTTCTAATATATTTTTTACTTTGTCTGTAACGATTTCTTCTCCGTTAAATATTATAGTTTCTAAATCACTTTTATTATTATAAATATATATTATATTATCACTTTTTGGATAAGTCGAATTCCACATGGGTTTATAATATTTTTGACAACTTTTACATTCTATATCTACAAAATCATCATTTCCATAATATACTCTAATATCTGGTGGATTTTGTTTTCCATTAGGGTGCAACTTGTATTTATATCCATGTTTTTTTATCAAATTTTCTAAATTTTTTTCATGTAATCGTGTATTAAAATTATTCTTATTATAATTTAACAATTTTAACGCATTTAATAAATTGTTCATAATTGTATTTGTGTGATATGTAATTAAAATTCAATTTTATTTTATATTTTAATTACAATATCACAAATATGTCTTCACTATTAAGTGATCTTACAAAAGATACAATAACATTATTATATAATGAAACCAAAAAAATTCATAATAAAAAAAAAATCACATATATGATTAATTTATTAGTAAGTATAGCATTAGAAAAAATACAACCTTATTTATATGCTATTATGGCAATTTTAGTAATCATGTTTTTAATGAATATTTTCCAATTTGTTTATTATATTAAAATTTCACGCAACGGAAATAATCTTTAGGTATTATGGTAATTTATATTTGATTTTCCATTGATTATATACTTCATTTCTTTTATTAATAGAATTTTCTAAAATTTTATCATATTGTTTTATAAATACAGAGTCATTTGCTAATACAATCGCTTTTTTTAAAAAAGAACATTGTTTAAACGTTATTTGAGAATTTATTTTATACAAATTATTCATAAAATCTATTGGTAATTTTTCAAACATTCTTACAGATATATATTTATGTTCTCCGCTTAAACGTTCCATAATACATTTTAAAAATGTTATCAAATCATTTTTGTTATCTTCATTTATATTGAAATTTTTACAAATTATATATTTCTCAGAATTTGTTGGTCTGCTTGTTGATGGTTTGTATATTGTAATATTATTATAACACAGTGATAATAAATATAATAAATGACAACTTGTTTCTGTAAATATATCAAACATTTTCAATATAAAATTACCATTGTTCTTTTGTAATATCAACGCACACAATATTTCACTAATGATTAATTTATAATGTAATTGTTCTTTGTTATTAAATTCTATACCTTCATCAAATCCTCCATCAGCAGTTATAAAATTGAATTCTTTATTTTTATTTTTTATATAATATACATTGTCTATATTATTTATATCTCCTGTATTATCTTTTCCATATGTTATATATACATTTTTAGTAATTACATTCTTATTATACGTTGGTAAATTATATAGTTTATATTTTTGTATTTCGTTATTTAACGATATGCTATATATATTCTTTTCAATCTTTTTTTTATATACCAATGTAAATTCTTCGTTGTCGTCTGTTTTGTTATTTATATCTATTTTATTGTTTATATTATAATACATATTTGTTCCTTGTATAAATCCTCCAGGAGCTTCTGCGCAATGTAATACTTTTTCGTTTGTATCTATCAAATCAAATGTATAAATCATTTCCCAATATTTATAAAATGCTCTGTTTATTATAGGATCTCTAACAATAAAATCATAATCATTAATATACCAACGTATTCTTTTCCAATCTTCTTGATTGATTTTATCTATTTTATCTCTATATTCATTTAACGTTTTTGAATAATTAAAAAATTTTAAATGTTCTTCTGGTGTAATTAAAATTTTTACAGGATCTTTATTCAAGATGTAATCTTTATTCGATTTTTCAGATACACAATACATAATTATATATTACACTAACGTTTAATTTTAAATTCACTTATTTATAATTCGTCCATTCCAAGTGATTATACATATTTATATTATTTCTTTGGATACATTCTAAATAATTCTTTTTCATCAGAATTATACGTATAAATTAATTGTGCTTGTTCTAAACATTTTTAATACACATTTCTACTATTTGAATCTAAAAACATTGACATTGGGTGTGATTTAAGGTGTCCGTTTTACGACTTGAAAAATAAATACATCAAAACATTTAAAAATAATTTTATAAATATTTATAAAATTATCAAACCAAACTTTATTCAAGTCGTGTCAAATCGTAAAAACGATATTTACAACTAAGGTTGCCGTAAGTTGAACTTAAGTCAACTTGGCACTCAAATTCTTAGTTTTATGATTGTAGTTTCTTTTTTAACTACTGATTTTTTTGTTCTTTTCAAATAGCCTGGTCTATCAAAATTATT
>JACCDK010237524.1_pt1 | contig 23506 bp, 21 predicted proteins | sample 7445871 | NCBI WGS metagenome assembly JACCDK01 (sample SAMN15323436, study PRJNA562643) | freshwater metagenome | isolation source: river surface water | place: USA:Blue River Watershed | collected 2017-08-15 | reverse complement strand
CTGTAATTTTATACCTATACACATGTACATTATTCAATCGTGATTTAATTTCACCAAATACCCAATCCTGGCTAATATTCTTCATATTAGACTCTTCAAAGAATGATTCCCATTCACTCCTGTTGATTTCTTCTAGTCTTAAATTCATCAAATAAAGCTTTTTCAAGTTTTACAAATTCGTAATCATCCATTAAAACTTTATTCTTCGAGTAAATATCTGATGTCACTAGATATAATGAAGTTTTAATCGAATTCACATTTGTCAACAATTGTTCCTCAAATAGCTCTGCAAACTCCTGCTCAGGCCATCTTACAACAGGGATCTTAAACTTCCTTAAAATTTCAAACGTAGTATTTGCATCATCGACATACCTAAATTTGATACCAAATAGATGGGAGCCAGTTTGAACGTTTGGGAATTTTTTACATTCAACAAACTCATTCAATAATATAACTACCTTATTCCAATCTGAATAAACACCAATAAGACGTGGCCCGTAAGATTGAATGCCAGTTCGGATTTGTTGGAAATCAAATCGAGATATACCAAGGGTAATATTACTTAGTATTTTAATTGATCCATTTCCATTTGTAACCTTTGATTCAAATGTCGCTTTTAAGAACATTCTATGCTTAAATAATCTGACAATATAAGACTTCAATAACCATACTAAATCACCTTTAAAATTACTAAATCTCGAGGAGATAGGAATCTGCTCCAAAAAATCAATCAAATTTGATGTATCGAAGTCCTTTGGGGCAAATAAGAATGCTCCTTCTGGTGTTGGAAAATGTTTATAAGGGCTCCATATCATATACTCATTTTGATGATCTGGATATACTGAAGGCCTTACTGAATGAGTCTCATCAAACAACAAGATCATATCCCTGTTTTTGGTAAATATCCTTGCAGCTGCCACATCTGAATTCATTCCGAAAAAACTAACCAAACAAAATATATTCAAACTGTTACTAATATCTGCTGCTTCTAAATTATTCCAATTAGGATTCAAACTGTTGTCAATATCATAAAATTTTATTACTACCTTATCATTGTTTATCATTGCAGCAATTTCCCAACAATATAATTTGGGAAGCCAAATCGTAACGGTCTCACCATACCTACTATAAAAGTAATTGATTAATACAAATAGCGCTTCTCTTGAACGTTTAAATGCCACTGTAAAGAAGCTATCATCCAATCTATCCTTAGGATAAACAATAGTTTCCAGAAAAAAAACTGCCAAAAACTTAATTAGTACATTAATCTCTGGAAGCGGTCTGAAATATTTCAATTCTTAGAACTCTTAAAAAATCTATAAAAGAAATATGCAATAATGTAGAAAACTTGATACAACAATATTAAACTTGAAACATAATTCCTATATCGATAATAAATTATTAACATATTCTTAAGTCTTGAAAGACTCTTTGTAGTCGATATATTTCCTTGTCTCTCATAATACTCGCCCAGTACATTTTCAATAAAGCATGGGTCCATAAATGGAGCCAATCGTAACCACAATTCATAATCTTGGCTTGACATTAATTTTTCGTCAAACATCCCATGTTTAAGTAGTAATTCCTTTTTACATACAGTGGCGGAAGTAGAAAATGGATTTATCCTAAATATAGACTTTTTAAATTCAATATTATTTACAACGTATTCTCCATAATTCAACACGCGTTTCTCACCACTTAATTGAACATAGTTTTCCGAATGACAGAGAATATTAATATCAGGATTTATATTGATTTGCCTATCCACTTCTAATAACTTGTGGTTGTACCATAAATCGTCGGAATCTAAAAACGCAATCCACTCTGACTTTGCAGCGATAATCCCTTGATTTCTTGCTGCACCTGGACCATTATGGAGACAATGCAAAATCTTAATTACTACAGGTCCTTTGTATTCTGATCTAATATCCTCTAGGACTTTTATCGTAGAATCTCGTGAACCGTCATCAATGAGAATCAACTCTTCTGGCAACAATTCCTGATTCAATACACTTTCTATTGTCGCCCTAACAAATTCAGCTGAATTATATGTTGGGCAAACAACTGAAAATTTATTATTACTTAGCATGAATATCTAACCACTTATTTAAAAAATACAAATTATAAAAATTTTCAAAAGAACTATTTTCTGTATTGCTTAAAATTAATCTCTGAAATTCATCAGGGTTAACTGAATTACCCAAATATTGAATTGTATTTTTAAGTATGTACTTTTTCATTTTTTCAACTTCATTTGGCTTAAACCATGCCTTAATTGGCGCATTAAAACCTTCCTTTTTTCTGTACAATATCTCATTAGGAACATATGGTTTAATAACTTCCTTTAGCAACCCTTTAGGTTCATTATTATGGAAAATGACATTCTTCGAAAGCTTAAATACATATTCAACCAAACGATAATCTAGAATCGGGAACCGACCTTCGACAGAAGCTGCCATAGTTGCCTTATCACTTAGACTTAGAATATTATCAACTAGGTAATTTCTCGTATCATTTAACATCCGTGAACTTTCGTACTCTTCCCTTTCCATTGATATATCATCATATTCACTTAGTGTTTTATCGAGTACCTTTTTAAAACTACTAGGGTATAATACTTTTGATAGGTATGTATAATTCAAACCATTGATGTCGCTAGCAAAAGCAAGCTTCGGTAACATTATGCGGAGATTATTTTGATCAGGTCTAAGCAGATTTAATGCCCTAAAACCTATCTTTCTCAATACATTTGGATACAACATAAGCGCCCTTGTACTATCATACGATGGATAAATATGTCTTTGATAACCTCCGAAAAGTTCATCACCACCTGCCCCACTTAGCATCACTTTTATTCCTCGTTTTTTTGCCTCATAAGAGATAATGTAATTAGGGATTAATGCGGAATCGGAAATAGGTTCATCCACATATGGTAGGACTTCGTATATATACTCTAAAAAATTATCTCTTTTCAAATTTATCGTTAAATGATTTGTACCAAACTTTTTAGCAATCAAATTTGCATAAAACAAATCTTGAGAATCATATTTTCCATCGTAACCAATTGAGATAGTATTTAATTTTCTGGTGTACGACATTGACGCGTAAGCTAAAACTAAACTACTATCTATTCCTCCACTTAATGAAATTGCAAATTCTGCATCCGATCTTAATTGAATTCTATTGGATTCCAATAATAGCTCGTGAATATGTTCTATTGCATCTTGACGACGTATGTTTAAATCTATATTTGAGTCTAATGACCAATATCTGTAGTGTTTTATCTCATTAGTTCTTATCAAAATTGCACATCCCGGCATTAGTTTAGAAATACCATTATAAATACTAGCCGGTTTGGCAACGTAAGATAAACCAATGTAAGAAAGTATCGCATCTTCTGAAATATTCGCATTTACAACTTTGGATAAGCCGTTTAAATCCGAAGAGAAAACCAACTTATCTTGATCTTGATAATAGAATAATGGTTTGATCCCTATCTGGTCTCTAAATATAAAACTAATATTATTTCGTAGGTCAAATAAAAATATTGCAAACATTCCATTCAATTTCCTAACGAATTCAGGGCCAAACTCCTCATATAAATGGACTAATACTTCTGTATCTGAATGAGATTTGAATTTATGACCCTTTAGCTTTAATTCCTGTCTGAGCTCTATATAATTATAAATTTCACCATTCATTACCACCCAAATATCATCAGATTCATTTGAAATCGGTTGTTGTCCACCATCTATATCTATAATAGACAATCTTCTCATACCGAATATACAATTTGCAATGATTTTCTGCCCATATCCATCCGGACCTCGGTGTAACATGCTGTTAAGCATAAGTCCCAAATTCCTCGATTCAATATCGGTCACAACATTACCTTTCAAGTTTATTATTCCGGCAATCCCGCACATACTATTAGGCTATTTTCAATTTAAAACTTTTAATTTTTTCCGAAGAAATCCATTTTGCAGCAACAGTGTCGCCTACATTATTATAAGCAGGGCAATACTTCTCGCTTTCAATTCTATCAGTCTTAGTGTAAGTATATAATTTAAAATGAATCCCACTCATATTTATCGTCATCTCTTTTTCTCCTCCATCAACAAACCTACATGTTGGGCCAAAGCATAGTTTATAGTCAATATCAATAGTCGTAGTACATGACGACTCAATATAATCGTTAATTGTTATCGATTCATCATCTACTATTACTTCTCTATTAAACTTAGAGTCTATATCAATTAGTACACTTCTGTAACTACTCGTGCTTATTTTCAATTTAAGTTGTTTATCAGACATCAACTCTTTTTTAAATTCGCTCTTGTAATATTCAAATGGAAAGTAATATTTAAGAGATTCTGGCATACCTAATGAAATACCATTAACAACTCCTATATTATGTGATTCTGAAGAACAAAATACATTTTTTGAAGGCGGTATAAGATAACTATCTCTACCCGGATCAATAACTAATTGATTACCTTTGTAATAGACTATTATATTCAAATTATCATCATGCGCATGATTAGGAAAAAAGCCAACCGCCTCTAATTGATGTTTCATGAAAACTATCCAATCACCTTTTGAAATTTTAGTGTAGTTCAATAGTGAAAAAATTTCAGACATAGACTCATAATAGATATGCTCCCTCAAATCAAACTTACTCTTCAGCAAAGTTGCATAAGTTTTAGCAGATGCAACATTATTCATTATTTCATTGAAATAACTCATTAGCCAATCTGGATCAAAATCCGGAGATATATCGCCAAATAACGGAATCTTGCTTTTTGGCATACCAAGAATGAAAAGAGAAACCCCCTTTAACATTTTAATTGTAAACACCACTAACCTATCTTGCAACTCACTTTCATTCGACTCTTTTAGAAAAAACTCAAGTTCTAGGATCCATCGCGTTACAATTAAATGATAATGGCTAGACCCTTCTCTTAATATGCCATCCCCATCAAGAACTGATTCAAGCTCGAAAATCAACTGATTAAATACTTCATCTTTAAGCTTTTCATCTTCTAATAATATCGATGAAATTAATATACCTCTTAAATCATTTACTACATGGTTATAAGAAATACCACCTGGATAATACTCAAGCGACTCTAAATTGTTAATGATTGTATTATTAAATAAACTTTTAATGTTATTGTCTTTTCTAATATCATCTTTTAACTGATCAAATGACCCTTTCAATAAAAAGGCAATACAATAACTGACTACTCTTTCCGTTGATGAATATGGATGCCAACTAACTTCGTTTTTTTTATATTGATTTTCAAATATCCAAGTTTTAATTAGGTTGTTTAAATCCGAAGTCGTTAATTTCTCAAATATACTATAATCATATAGGAACCAATAGCATCTATGGAGCGAATTAACTTCCTCCTCATCTCGAAAAGAACTTATCTCAAGATACCAATCTTGAATAGCTATTTTTGTAGAGACAAGTGGTGTATTGAAAATAAAATCAATTTGTTTAAAATTCGATGGTTTTTCTGAAAATAATATATTGTAATTCTTTGAATAAGAATACAATTTCATAATTCGATGGGGATAATTATGAATTGCAGACTTCAATATCCTTTTTTTAATGGTTAAAGCTATAAAGTTACAATAGAATAAAAAACTTGGAATAAGTATTGATCCTCTTTTCAGGCAATGTTTAAGAAAAAGAACTAACTCAATCTTAAACATTGTCTTGGATTGAATCTAAAATATAATTCGAAATTAGCTCATTAGAATCATGACTTGGGCTAAAATAATCAGCATAGATTTCATTTATACTATTGAAACTTGGTCTATATTGTTCATAATTTTTAATAATATCGGCAATTTTCTCCCTCAATTCAACAACATTAGAAACAGTACTAACCCTAAGATCACCGAACAACGGACTACCTTCAAAATCAAGTGAGGCCCATTGAATAACCGGAATACCCATTAACAATCCTTCTTCAGCAACTGTCGAATAAGATGAAATAATCAGATCTGTCCTATTAAGATCTTCCAGTAATGAAACCGCGGAGATCTCAATAGTTTTCAAACTCACGTGAGTCCCTACCCAATCATTTTTACTTATGTCGTGATACGGATGATTCCTGATGATAATATCTGCATTAAGAAAGCCTTTCATAGCAGTATATACAGCCTTAATCAAATCTATGTGAATCGACTCTTTAATCGAAAGTGGCAATAATACATTAAATCTATTTCGCTCCAAAGGCTTTGAATGCGTGTTTAATATTTCATATTTATCCTTATACCTTAAGGAACCGAATTGTAGTACATCTTGATCTTTATAACCAACTGATTGAAATAGCCTTTTATTACTCTCGCCCATAACAATTATTTTGTCTGGGTGTGGTAATACTAAACCATCAATATTAGACGGTATAAATTCATGAATAGGATCAACATAATAAAAAGTCTTCCCTCTTGAATATGAAGCATGTTGCATTGAAATAATACTAAACCTCCCTTTTGCAGCCAAACTCAAAGCACGCGTATATGGGTAATGTTCAAGGAAACATAAAAAAAGCTTAATGCTGTTATCTTTCTTGAAGTAGCGACTAAAGGCTTGTTGAATCAAGGTATACTTAAAAACTTCAAAAGATACTAAACTGCTAAGCAGATCCATCGAAATTAGTGGAACTACAGAATAATTATTAATCTTTAAATTATCTTTCTGATTAAAACAACTGAGTATTTCAAAAACATTAAAATAGATCGTAAAGGACTTGAGATAAGATTTAATAATATCATAAAACTTTAACTCAGCATTGACCAAGATTAAATCTTGATCAGTATTAATTGACTTAATTAGCCCTATTAGGTTAAAACTCGTATTAGGAATAGTATTAGGCTCAAACCAACATAAATAACTGTAATTAATTTTCTTTCTCTTAAAATCCTGACGTAAATCTTTGAAATATTTATCATCCTCGATTTTATAGTCTTTATCCAACTTAAACGACCAATCGTAAAAAGCAGATAACGCTATTCGACCTAAATCAGTCGAAATTCTTGGCCTATGATAATAGACTTTAAATAGAATAAAATAAAAGGTACTTTTTAAAAAAAGTAAACCATTATGTACAATACTTTTGCATAAAATTGCAAATACGGCTTTAAAACTTAATTTGTATCCGGCAGAGTCAGATGCATTATAATCGAAGAAGTCAGATATGATAGCGGGCTCTCCATATAATACTACTCGGTCGATTCCCAATAATTGTTTAACATGCACAACAATATTTACTATTAAAATATTTTTATACACGTCAGAGGCTTCACAATCTCTAAAGCTCAAGGGATTAAAAAACCAATCTGAACTTTGATTTACATCATTAAATAATATTTCTCTTAAATTCTGGCCATTACATAGTGGAAGGAGTGACAAATTTGTTATTAACGCTTGATACTTACTTGCGGTGTCTTCGTGTATCTTCTTACCAATATCTCGTGCAAGATATATCCTGTAATTGGATAATTTATTTTGTAAAATTACCTCTACATCTGGATCACAAAAACTAAGAATAACATCGCCAACTTGAAAATCGAAATTTAATTCAGGCAGTACCCACAAAACAACTAACCTCATAATTTATCTAAATCCTATTGATTATTAGCCATGTAGTTAATAAAATTTCGGATTAGTAAGGTAATAATGCATTTACTTTACACATTGACAGTCTATAAATTGGAAATAGCTAGTATTAACTTTTTTTGCATGTTATCATCATATGTGAACTCAATCCATTTGCAGAAATAAAATCTTGCAGTACTTCGAGTTCTAATTCAGATGAATATTGCAAAATGTTCTTCCAAGATGATTCTTGAATCAAATCAATATTATTCTTAAGAATATCAACATCGAGTTTCCCTGGCGTTATTGCTTCCAAGACTTCAAATCCCTTGGATATCAATAGTTTAGTAATAGCCTTCGGATTTAAAAAATTCAGATGATGAGGAGGAGAAAGAGACTTAGAATTCTCCCTCAGAACCTGAATGTCTATGCCAATACTACTTAGTGTCGTAAAAATAAACAAATCATTTTTTTCCATGTTTCTATAAACAGTATCTAAAAATACTGAAGTATCATGGAGGTGCTCAAATAATTCAAAACTCACAAAGCACTTTCTACCTTGAGGTAGATCTCCCTCAACTAAATCTTCCATAAACTTTTCTACAACGGACAAATTTTTCTTCCTACAAATTTCCGCTAAATAAACTGATGGTTCAATAATAATTGGTGTAACGTCCATTATTAACTTAATTTCTTCACCAAATACTCCATACCCACCTCCAATATCAACTATAATATTAACTTTATCAGAATTTTGAAAATCTTCAATTCTCAATTTAATCAAGTTTGCCTTTGGTTTCCATAACTTCTCCCTTCTAGAATTTTCAGTTACCTTATAAAATGTTGTTGCCCAATACTCAGTAGAAGGTGAGTCGGAATAATACGCATCAAACGCCTCCTTTACAGGCCTTGGATTAACATATATACTCTTACAATTTCCACATTCATCATAATCAAATCCACTTTTTCTAAACATGAAACTACCTTTTGTATTACATGCTGGACAATTAATTTCAACTCTCTCCACATCGTTAAAATAAGTCCTTGTATCTAAATTTGTAAGTCTAAGATATTCATTAAAAATATGATCAGGTCGAATATCGTTTTCTGTAAATTTCATAAAATTTTTGTTAGCAATGAGTCCTTAAAATCTTTAATTGTGATTGTGGATGAAGGGAAAGTTATTTCATCACTTAAAATACCAATAAAATCCACCCCAGTTCTTTTGGCAGCATTAAAATCTGTCATGGCATCACCGAAAAAAATAACTTCTGTATTTTTAAGATGGTACCTTTTGAGTATTTCACTAATTATCTCAACTTTCGACTGTGGGGATCCATATACACCTTCGAAAAACCTAAAAATATTTTTTCTTTTTAGAATTACATGTATTTCACTGTCAGGCGTTCCAGTACAAATAAACTGTAAATAATTCTTTGAATGTCTGGTTAAAAACTCTTGTGCATTCTCAATATACCGTGCTTCAATTACTTTTTGCATAGTTAACTCAGAAAACTCTTCACCCATCGACCGAACTTGTTCTTCTGTCAAATCAATACCCAAATAATTTTTATGATAATATTTAAACTTTTCATATCTAGAAATGCCGCCATGTTCCTTATGATATTGAACTACATTTTGAACTACCTCTGAGCCATACTTTTCATACATACAAGCAAAAGCAATCGTCTTGACATTTACCGAATCGCAAATAACACCATCGAAATCAAAAATAATAGCTTTATATTTTCTCACCATTCTGCAATTACTGTTACAGGTGATCCATCAATATTTTCAACTAATAATGGGAAACAAAATATTCTTGATGGGATGAAATTTAATTCATCTAATTTCATGTCTTCAACAATCAAAATATTATTCTCACCTAAGAATTTCCTGTGGGCTATTCGTCCTAGCTCTCTCTGCTGAAAAGAGGTCAGTGAAATAGTATCCATCCCTAATACTCTTAATTGGGGACATCTACGTCTAAGCCTATAAGCTAATTCAGGTGCAATTCCAGGGTTTGTTTTCCAAAACCGTTCGTCGTTCCTATACTTATAGAAACCCGTATTCAATATGAGGAAATCAGTGTCAACCGGAATCCTTTCTAAAATATCATCTGTAAAATCTATTAATTCAGATTCCGCTATTTCAACAATTAAAACAAATGGACGATCAAAAAACCAGAAATCAGCACTATAGTCTGAAGATTGCTTTCCATCGATAATGAAATGATTTGGAAAATCGATGTGTGTCCCGCTGTGATTATGAAACTCTAATCGTTTTGTATTTGAAGTATCCCCATCCTGCATACTTCTATCCTTTGTAACAGTGATTCCCTTACTGCCCCCGTATAATGGCGTATTAGAATTCAGGAAGTACGAAAGGTAAATATACCTAGGATTCATTGTCCTTAAAATTATACTTCATAGGTCCTTCCTTTTGTTTAATTTCTTGATATATTTCGTAAATGCAATCTAAAATCCCTTGACCTAAATCATGATAATACTTTGGAACTAATTTCACTGCAACTTTTGGCTTAAAGGAATAGGGAGTGATTTGATAATGGCCTTCAAAATTTCCATCAAGATATTGTATATCTACCTCGTTGTGCATTATTTCTTTGATCATCTCTAGTATTTCTTTAACCTTCATAGTTTGTGGCCCCGTAATCATGACATATGAGTTAATGTACTCACGAGAAAGTACTTCAACACTAGCGGTTGCGGCATCTAGCACATTAATATAATCTCTTACTTCATTACCATCACCTTTCCGCCGTATACATTTTTCCTGTAGGGCTTCAAGAATAACATTACGAATAAAATTGAAGTCATTTGCTCTCGGACCATACAAAGAACCATATCTTAAAATTGTAAAATCAAGATTGTATTCTTTGTTATAATTTTCTATGAATAATTCACACGCTTGTTTTGAACTTCTGTAAAAAGATCCATGGTCGCTGTATACATAAACGGTACTAGAGTAGACAAATCTGCTTATTTTATACTCTCTACATGCATCAAGGACAAACATTGTTCCTATAACATTGAAATTTGCCGCTTCAACTGGATTTTCTCTAGCCTCATTTATATCTGCCATGGCTGCAAAATGATAGACATAATCTACACCTCTTACCGTATTTCGAACTAAATCCCTATCCAAAATATCTCCAACTATCATTTCTTGATTCGACAGCAAATAAGGAGACTCTTTTCTATCAAAAATGATCACGTCATGCCCATTTTTAGTTAACTCATCTGATACATGACTCCCTAAAAAACCAGAACCGCCAAAAACTACGACTTTACTCATTTTGTCTCCATGTATAAATGACTTAACAAATTTTTGACTGCCATGGTGCCTTGACGAACCACACTTTCATATGTTCTAGAACCAATGTGAGGGGTGATCATAATATTATTATACTTTAAAAAAGGGTGGTTTTTGACCATTGGTTCTTCATCTAAAACATCAGTTAAATATGCTCCAAAAATATCATTTTCAACTGCATAAATAACATCTTCCTCTTTTAACAAACCTGCTCGTGCCGTATTAATAACTATAACACCACTACGACATTTGTTTAAATTCATCTTGTTAATTATACTTTTCGTTTCAAAAGTTAAATTTAAATTAAGACTTAAAATATCACTGTTTTCTAAAACTTCATTCACCGAACGACATACTTTAACTGCATACGTGTGAACAAAATCTTTATCAATAAATTTATCATAAACGAATACGTTTAAACCAAATGCTAAGGCTCTTTTTGCCACTTCTTTACCGATACTACCTAATCCAATAATCCCTAAATTCTTTTGAAATATTTCTACCCCTATTAATCTTTTCCACTCTTGTCTCTGAATGAAATTAGACTCTTGTACGATGTTTTTCGTATAACTAAGTAATAATGCAAATACGTGTTCCGCTACAGTTACATTATTCACTCCAGGACAGTTTGTTACAGGTATGCCAAATTGATCCGCAGCACCAACATCAATCTTATCCAAACCAATACCATACTTTGAAATAATTCTTAATTTAGAGTTCTTTCCTTTTTGAATGACCTCTCTTGTAATTTCATCATCACCACAAATTAATCCATCAATATTCTCAATATAACTTAACATTTCAGCTTCCTTAAAAGGTCCTCGTAAACTAATTACTTCAAAACCCTGACTAAATAATAAGGCTTGGTGGCTTCCGGGAGTATCTTGGAATGAAGTAGAGGTAAGTAAAATTCTCATTTTATTTTAAATATTTTTCTAGCAATGGATCATTCTTCATTCTTTCATTCACATTATTAAGATCAGCCTTTGTATCTACCGAATAAGTTTCTTCATCTCTAAGCACCATTTTTATTTTGATGTTATTCTCCAGTAATCGATTCATGTCCACCGATTCAATTATTTCAAGAGGAGTCTGTTTCATCTGATTGTACTCAAGAAGAAAATCACGTCTGAAAGGAATTATACAAACTTGTTTTAACATTGGAACTTCCTCTACACCCTTTTTTCTTGATGGGATTGGCTCGCGTGAAAAATAAAGTGCAAAACCACTACTATCAACAACCACTTTTACTTCAGCAGGATCTTCATGCTCTTCTTTTGATTTCATATATGCCATCAAATTTGTAATTTTTAGATTCTTTTCTTCTAATAGAGGACCGATACTAGCTGATATCATTTCTGGAGTCACCATTGGTTCATCACCTTGTATCATTACTACGATATCAACCTTTTGATTTGTCATTTCCTCAATCTTTAACAAGGCCTCAGCAGTTCGATCAGATGCTCTTTCATGCGTATCTTTAGTCATTATAGCCTTTCCACCAATGGTCTCTATATAATCAATTATTTCCTGATCACAAGTAGCTACATATACTTCATCTAATTTATCACTTAATTTACTACGAAGATATACATGTCCCACCATAGGCATTCCTAAGATATCTGCCATTGGTTTATTAGGTAATCTACTAGACGCTAATCGAGCTGGAATTATACCAATTACATTCATAATTTTTCATTTTAGTTTAGAAACTTGTTCTCTTGCAGTTTTACCCAGAAATAAAATATCGATACTAAACGCAATAAAATTATATCCTAACTTGTGCTTTTCAATGACTAATTTATAATCTGGTTGAATAACATGAAAACCAATGTATTTTTTATATTTTTTTACTACAGTTTCATAGTGCTTTAGGGCATCTATTACATCCGGTTCATCCCACATTCCTGGCTTACCCATGGATCCAGATAAATCATATGGCCCAATAAATGTACCGTCTACGCCTTCAACATTAATGATGTCTTCCAATGCATTAATCGCATCAATATGTTCAATTTGTACGATTAATGGAATTTCTTTTGAACGATTATCTCTATATGACTCAAACCCAAATCCATATTCTTGGGCACGAGCAAGTCCAACGCCCCTTGTTCCAACTGGAGGGTACTTTACTGCCTTAACAGCTCTAATTGCCTCTTCCCTTGAACTTACAGATGGTACAATCACACCATCTGCACCAGCATCCAAAACTCTCTTTATAATGAGAGGGTTGTTCTCACCAACTCTCACAAATGCTTTCAACCCTTTTCCTTGAATGGCAATCATTAATTGTTGAGCTTCGAAATAATCGGTAACTGAATGCTCCATGTCTATACATAGCCAATCAAAACCGGCATCAGCCATTATTTCAGCAATTGATGGATGATTTAAGGTAATCCATGAACCTAAACTTAGATTAGTCATATTAAAACTATTATGAATGTGAACGAAGTCGAAATAATATGGCTGTAATTAAAACAGACAAGAGAAATACAATAACTACAATACGTTTTAAACTATAATTCGCCAATTAATAAACGATTATGTCAGTAAAATAATTAGACGTCAAGTAAACAATTATCAAAACAAGTTGCCAATATTTCAACTAACTTCTCAAAAATATACATTACAATTTTCTTGTTTTAATGAGTTCAGCAGGTACCCCCCCATATATTCCAAATGACGGCAAGTCCTTAGTAACAACAGATCCTGCAGCGATTATTGAATGTTCCCCAATTGTAACATTTGAAGTAACTACAACATTTGCAGCAATCCAAACACCATCTCCAATTACTATTTCTCCAGGGGTATGTCCTTGAACTTGAATAGGGACATCGATACTAGAATAACGATGATTACTTGCCCTAATAACCACGTTCTGAGCTATAAGGACATTATTGCCAATTTTTACTCTTCCTCCATCTGAGGCAGAAATTACTGTATTTGAATTTACTGAGATATGATCACCTGTTACGATGAACCCGTTGTTTTCAGCAACTAGTGAAGTAAATCTGGAATATCTATTATTATTTCCTAAAGAAATCCCTCTTACACCTAAGAAAATAGAACCATAGCCAAAAATTAAATTTTTACCAGCTTTTCCTCCTTGAATTTCAAAGAACTTTTTTCTGATTCTTACACCAAAAACAGTGGGCATGTAAAAAATTAGATCAGAAATGGATGAGACAAAACTCTTACTCGTCATAGGATCTTGAAGGAATGTTTAATAGTTCTTCCCTTTTCTTTTCTGTATTATTAAGGTATTTAGCTTAAACAATCAATGACACTTTGTTAACGACATCAATCTTCGAACCTTCTTTCCTTCTTGTAAAAGTAAACAACTTCTACAACATTGCTTTTTAAAGTCAACATACTCAAAATCTACGGTATTTTTTGAAAAAAAATTTACTGATTATTGTTGATAAAATAGCAATATCCGACAAAAAGGCACCACAATAAACATCTATGTAATCGATCTACTTTTCTTAAAGAAATCATAGATATCTTTTCTTTTATTCAAACCAATAACTTTTGGAAATATAAAGATTATTAAAAATATAGAAGAAATAAATAAAACTGAGAAACTAAGGCTACCTAACAGCTCATCCTTAAGAAAATAATTTATTGTCATCTTTTCAATTAATCCAACAATAAAAACAGACAATATAATTTTTACTTGAAACCAAAAAATATTCCAAAACTTCAAACCTAAAAACTTCATATTTGAAAAAAGTTGAACATTTACAACTAAAAATTGAATGATTAACATTTCATAAATTAATCCTTCGGCGCCAAGACCTAATCCAAAATATTTCGATGGAGCAATGAAAAAGAATGATATTAATAAACTTAAAGGCATAAATAATACTCCAATATTACGATAATTCCTTGTACGATTAGTTGAATAAAAAAATGACCCATTTAATTGTCCTAAAGTCTGGTGAATTGGATAAAAAGCCATTAAACTTACCAGAACTCCCGCTTCCTCATAACCTTTTCCACCTAGAATAGAAATAATGAAATTTGCATTTAACGAGCTGAAAATTCCTAAACAAGTAGCTAAAAAAAATAGTATTTTAATGTTTTTAATATACAAGCTTTGCAATAATGACATATCTGAATTTCCAAATAAAATCGCAAATTCCCTTGTTAAAAGGGGAATCATGGCACTTGTGAATAAAAAAACAAAAGCTCCAACCTTAAAGGACAACCCAAAGAAGCCCTGTTGAATGGAGCCTCCAAAAATCTGCAATAACCATCTTTCTGCTATTCCAACAAATAGACCGATAAAACTATAAATTATTAATGGGTGCGAGTATTCCCAAAACGATCTTGAATATTCCTTTATATCTACACTAGAAAGTGTAACAGAAGGAATTACCTTCTGATCATTTAGTTTTAAAACTTTAATGGACCCAATAATTAGAATACCTATAAGTACAACTTGTAAAAAAAAAAATTGATCAAGATTCAACGTCTTAAAGACCTTAAGTGAAAAATAAAATACAACTACTGAGATCACTAATTGTATCATTCGATTCCATTCCCCATGTACTGTTAAGCTAAAGGCATCAATCATTTTAAGTATCGAGTTTGATACAAATGTTATAACGCCTAATATTGTACTTAACAATATAAAATTAAATTCTTGATTCGGCCATATGTAGCGATACATCCCACTTATGTAACTTAAACAAACAAAAGCAATATAAAGTAGTGAGATAAAGAGTACTATCCATGCAAAAAATTTTACAAGTTTTAATTCCCCTGGTTTATGAGAAAGTCTTGTATAGAACGCTTGTGAAAAACCAATATCAAAAAAACTAATAATTTTATTTGAACTATCTACTAAAAAATCAAAGTTGCCATATGCTTCGGGGCCGAGAATTCTAGGGAAAAGTGATTGTAGTACAAATGAAACAGGAATGCGAATGAAATTAGTGAATAACTTATAAAAAAAATGTATCTTTAATTGTGAGTTAACCATTGTTTATAAGAGCTAATTAAGCACGTCACGCTTCAATTGTATTAGAATTGCATCTATTGGATCCCGAAACTCGACAGGCCCCCTGTTATACAAATAATTTTGTACAAAATTTTTATATTTTTGATCATCAACAACAGGATATGACCATTCAAAATCCCTGTCAATATAATGTGTTTGTAATCCCAATTCCTTTGCAAATTTGCTTAAAATACGGCCGTAGTAATGGTTCCTAACTTCTACAAACCCAATTTGGAGTATGGGTTTATTCATTAAAACTGCAAATGAAAATGCCGTAGACGCATGGCCAACAACAAACCGAGAGTAATATACAGATTCCATTGTACTTTGGTATATCAAAGGGAAATTATAGGGATTTATGGTATAATCTGCTCTAGGGTGTACTGCTATCCTACATGGCATATCTAAATCAGTTGACAATCTTTCAAGAAAATCATTCACTTTTTGATAGTAGTACTTTGGATTTATAAATATTTTACCATTTAAATCTGGATGCACAGGATAATATTCATCTATGAATATTATTTCATTATCAATACTTCTATTAAATTTAACCTCTTTAGAAAATCGCTCATATGTGTTAAAATCAATACTAGCTGAATGAAGAACTTTTGTCTTTCTATTTCTTTTAACCCCCGTCTCTAACATTGCCATTTTACCCGCTACTACCAAGTACTCAGCGGAATTTATTTGATACTTGACTATTCTATACTTGAAAAAATAATAAAGTCTTGATAATAATATCCTCAAATTTGATTCCACCTTGGGTAATGCCCCAAGCTTGAACATCACATAAGAAATATTCAATCTTGATAAAACTTTGAATATATCCTCAGTGTAAGGATACAAATGAAAAAAACAAAAAATCGTTCTTATTACTTCTTTCTTATTTTGAAGACTTTCCTCTAATTGTTGAATTGATTGAATCCGAATAACATAGTTATCTCTGATTTCGTTAAGTGGAATAAAATTCTCGTTGTATTCTTTTGGTCTAAGTATAGGGCTAAAATCGTAGACCATTGCTTCATAACCTGACAAGATCAATTTATTAATTCCAAATCTATCATAATCACGCAAATCAAATTTATTTTGCGTGAAAATGATAATTATTTCTTTAATATTTATTCTCAAAATATTGGGTAAAAATAACCAAATTTTTCAATTCATTATTATCTGTAAGTATTGGAATAAGTGTTATTCCCTTCTTAAACCACCCCATAATTTTATTATGATCATGATCAAACAAATATTTAAAATTGGTGACCATTACGTTCTTAATTGGGGATTTAATACTCACACCTTTTAAAATAGCTCTTAAAACATCACCTTCACTTAAAACACCCACAACTTTGTTATTGTTATTTATAACAATAACACAACGTGAATGATTTAACTCAATTAACTCTATAGCTTGCTCAATTAATTGCGTCTCCGATATAGTAAATTTTCCTAATTCCATTACTAATATGTAATATCTTTAACAATTAGTTTGTTATCAATTGAAGTGCCCTTGATAATATCCAGAATTCTTTCCGTACTTTTTCCATCCCCATACGGGTTTACACAGTTTGTGTCTAAAAATTCTCTAAACTCTTTACTTAAAGCTTTTTGTAGAGCATTGTAAATTTCCATTTCTTTGAATTCTGCATTAATTACATTTAAACCCTGCTCCCTACCCATTTGTCTCCGACCAATATTAACTGCAGGTGTTTTGAACGTGGGTGCTTCTAATAGACCTGAACTAGAATTTCCAACAATTGCTTTACAATTCTTCAACATTCCCAGATAATCCTGTCTCTTTAAATTTGAAAACAAATAATGCTCACCTGTCAAATAGTTTTCAATACCCTCTCTAACCTTTACAGAACCAGCATCATTATTAGGAAGTATTACAATTTTAGGCATATCAAATTTATTAATAGCCTTCATTGTTTCTGCAATTTGTAAATGTGCTACATCGTAATCTTCTGTTACGGGGTGCTGAACAACCATTAAAAAATCTCTACTCATATCTATGTTGAGATTTTCCTTGAGCTCTTCAATACTGCTATAATATCCACTGACTAATTCATCCAACTGAGGAGCGCCTACATTATGAATTCTAAATTCTTCTTCCCCTAATTTTCTCAATCTCTCATAAGCATCTTTATTTGATGCAATATGAATATGTGAAAACTTCCCAATGGCATGTCGTGCCATTCCATCAATATTTCCAGACCGCTCACCAGCCTGAATATGCAGAACCGGAATATAAGTGTAGGCACCACCAATCGCTCCCATCAATTGTTCACCCCTATCACCCGCCAGAATAATCCAATCTGGCTTATCACTAGCTAAAATATCTGCGAACGAAACTAAGAATAAACCTAGAGATTTAACTTGAGTAATATGGCTATAACCATCTAATGACATATTTATTTTATAGTCTACCTTAAATCCATCCGATTCGATTTCATTTACCGATTCACCAAATGCCGGAAGGAGATGCATGTTGGTGACGCACAAGCTATAGGTGAAATCATCTCTTGTCTCAATAAGTTTAAGCAATGGTCTAATGTATCCCCACTCTCCTCGAGAACCTGTAACGAAAAGTAGTTTTTTCTTTATAAAGCTCATTTGTTAGGCATATTATTCAAAATCTTCCCATTTTAACAACACATTGTTCTCAATGTTTTTAATAGCTTTTTTTCCAATTACCTCATCCATTCGGTGAGATGGTATTCCAGTTCCAGGTCTTTTTGTCCAAATCATATCAGCTGTAATAATTTCACCAGCAATGATTTCTCTTGTACTAACAATACTTCTAAATGCCCATTCTCTAATCTGTTCTTCTCTATGGTGAATTTTCTTTTCAGAACCCATAGCTGCCTCAACTTTTCTAATGCCATCACACATTTCCCTAAATTCTTCGAAATCTAATGATACACTTTGGTCCGGGCCTGGCGTTCTTTTATCCAGAATAACATGCTTTTCAATTATTGCTGGTCTATGAACTACAGAAGCAATGCAAGTGAATATATCTGGAGTATGATCAGAATGCCCAATAATTGCTTCAGGAAATCTTGTTTTCATTTCAGAAATCACTCCAAAATTTACATCATCATATTTTGGTGGATATTCAGATACACAATTTGTCATGGCAAGGTTAACACCATAATCAATTAATGCTTTATAAGTTCTATGAATTTCTTCATAACTACTCATTCCTGTTGAAACAATCATTGGATTACCTAAATCAGCAATTTTCAAAAGTGAAGGAATATCAGTCATTTCACCTGAACCAATTTTAAATATATCTAAACCGATTGATTTTAACTCGACAGCGGCTTTGTAGCTGAAAGGGGTACACATGTATTTAATGCCAATCTCTTTACAATACGCCATAAGTTCAATATGATTTTCAAGTGTTAAAGCATTCTTCTCCAGAAAATCATAAAGTGGAATTTCAAAATTATCACTCATGGGGACATCTCTCAACATTTCTTCATAAGGTAAATGATGTTGAAATTTAACAGCACTAGCACCAGCCAATTTAGCTCTTAAACACATTTCTTTAGCATCAACCATATTACCCATATGATTGTCTCCTGCTTCGGCAATAATAAAAATAGGATGATTATATCCTATATTAACTCCATTAACTTTAATTTCCATAAACTAATAATTAATTAATAACCCTCTTGCTAATCTATATTCAAATTCAGTATCAATATCAATCAATGAACCTTCATTCATTTCAAGCAAAATTGAATTTTCATCATAAAATACTTTTTTTTCTAAGAAGAACTTACTTTCTACTCCATAAAAAGCTCCGTTGTTAAAATAAACTGGAGGAAATGATTGCCGAGGCTTAGATGCAAACTCAGGCATTAAGTATCTTATCTTATTATCCTCATCTCTAATCAAATAATCTGCAGGATGATGCATAACCCTTGACACACCTAAAACAGATTGATTACCATCAATTAACAATTTATATCCTTTCACGACCTCTTCAATCTTACGGAAAGGGGATGTGGGTTGCAACAAAACAAAATGCGTAATTTCAATGCCAATAGCACTATAATAATCAAGTACATGTTTTACAACATCAAATTGTGAAACCTCGGATCCACATAAATATTCTGGACGTATAAAAGGGACTTCTACTCCTGGAATTGTTTTGGCTATTTCTATTGCTTCTAAAAAATCACTAGTTAAAATAACTTTGTCAAAAACATTTGAATGAACTGCAACGTCGAAAGAATGTTGAATCAACGGAATTCCACCTAAGTCCAAGATGTTTTTCTTTGGAAGTCCTTTAGAATTTTTTCGAGCTGTCACAATTGCTACTACCATTAAATACCCTTCAAGATTTTATTGATTGCCAATACATGCTTCTCTAGTTCTTCTTCACTAGTCTTAACATAAATTGGAATAGCTATTGAACGATTCAATAATTCTGCTGTCCTATCCCAATGAGTTCTCCATGTATCTCTATATGAAGGAGTATTTACAAACATATGATTCCATGTGCCGGCAAAATGCCAATCAATCGCATCAGGAATATTTTTAGTACTATAACCAGCATCCTTATATGCCTCAAGAAATTTTTGCGTATTCTCAGAATTTTCAAAATTAAAAATTAAAGTGTCGCCCAAATCACCTTTATCATCGGTAATTGTTCGAAACTTAATTTTTTCAGGGTTTATATTTGACTTTAAAAACGATTTATTTTCTCTACTCTTGGAAACGATATAATCTAATTTTTCCAATTGAGCCATTCCAACGGCTCCTTGCATTTCTGACATGCGATAATTCATGCCAATAACACTTCTAGTATCTCTTCCTCTTGGAAAATCAGGATTACTTTCATGCCCATGATCATGATATTCTTTAGCATATTTATAATATACATAATTATTCGTAACCATTAAGCCGCCTTCCCCAGTAGTGATTGTTTTAGCAAAATCTAAACTAAAAATACCAGCATCACCAATAGTTCCTAATAATTTACCGTTATAGCTTGCACCTAATGCCTCACATGCATCTTCAAGTACTGGGATGTTATTTTTTCTACCAATGGCTAAAATTTCATCCATTGAAGCCGGGTTCCCCAACATATGAACAGGTACAATTAATTTAGTTTTTTCAGTAATTGCATTCTCCAATAGTTTGGGATCCATATTGTATGTATCATCTACATCAACTATTACTGGTACTGCACCAATAGCTAATATAGATTCTACAGTAGCCACAAAAGTATGGGCTTGAGTAATTACTTCGTCTCCAGCTTTTATACCCATTGACAACATCGCTACTAGTTGTGCGACAGTCCCAGATGTAACAGCTTGGGTATATCCGCAATTAAACTTTTCAGAAAATTTCTTTTCAAATTCCCTTACTCTATATCGATTATTCCTTAGCGCATCAAAACCATGTGGGAATAACACACCATTGCTTGTTTCAAAGATCTCATTTAAAGCAAGTTTTTCTTCTATTCCAATTATTTCAAATCCTGGCATAATCACATTTTCTTTAAAAGTTCAATAACTTTATCTTTTGTAAATATCGTCTTCCAATCTTTACCAAAAGCATTCTCGAGTGGCCTTTCATTTTTTAGAGTAGCTTCTGCCATCCTATCTAAGTCAGCATCCGAAATACTATCATCAATAATTTTTGGAAGAACAATTCCATACTTCTCTAGAATAACTTTAAATTCCTTTACTTCAGGATAATACTCTTCAAGTTGATTAAAAGCAATACAAATAGAATAACCGTGGTGCAATCCTAAAACTAAACTCAAACCATATGACAGTGGATGACAGATTCCTACATTTGAGTTAGCTACAGCTAATCCTCCCATTGCAGATGCTACCATCAACTTTTCAGGATTCATTTCATTAAGGAATATTTCTTTTAGGTTTTCTAGAGACTTTTGTGCAAGTGCAATGGTCATTGCATCATTTTGGCTTCCTCTTAATGATTCAACATTATGAACCATACAATCCATTGCTGTATAAATAAACTGATCGTTTGGTACCGTTTTTAACAAATCAGGATCCATAATAACCTGATCAAATACACTTTCATCGGAATTAATCCCTAACTTCTTGGTTGAGCTAGTCATTACAGCTGTTCTCGTAAACTCAGCACCAGTTCCTGCAATGGTAGGAATACCTATTTTATAAACGGCTTTATTTTTTACCAAATCCCAACCTTGATACTCCTCCGCTTTACCGGGATTGGTTAACAAGACGGAAATTGCTTTAGAAATATCCATTGTACTTCCACCTCCAATACCAACAACTGCGACCGGGAGATTGGATTTGGATTTTACTTTATATACTAAATCATCGATGTACTCTGCTCTTGGCTCCTCCGTAGTATCTGCATAAAGGACTAAGTCATTTGAATTTGCTGAAGATAGATCCAAGATATTTTTATTCTCGAAAAAATGGTCTATTACATAAACCACAAAGGAATTAGGTTCTACTCTTTTAACATCTAGTAAACCCCTTAATTCTTTAATAGTTCCATTTCCAATAAAATAATATTGAACGTTTTTTGAGTTACGCATATTTGTTTTGTGTTATTTGTGATTATTTATTTTAAGTGTTTTAAGCATGTTAAACTGCCCGCCTAAATATGTTGCTCTAATTGATGTTTGACGTTTTTCATGGGAGCTTGCATAATAAACATTTAGTCTTTATCAACACATCAACTATTTACACAATTGCCAAAGTCCCCTCGTCGGGCTGGACTATGTTATCAAAATTTATTAAAAGGTATATAAAATTAATAAACGTTTCTACAGTTGATTTAATGCAATATTTAAAATACGAAGAACAAGCTAAATTCTAAAAACTAAAATCTCGAACTATAAACCCACGCTTTCCTCAATATTATCACATTAAATATTGCACACTAAACTGCGCACCACCGCATCTGAATTTGACTAGTTCCAAGGTAGAAAGTGTTTATTTTTTTAAATAACTGTAAAACAGTTGTTTATGTGTTTTGTAGGAATTGTAAAATTACCATTCCGATCTGGACCACACTAATCAGATTAATCTCAGATTTGCTTCATCAATGGCAACTGAATCGCCAGTATAGATTCGGTATTCAATCTTCCGCTTGATCTTATTTGCAACACGTTCACACAAGTCATCAAGTGCCGACACATACAAGTCTCCAACAAGCACAAGTTCAATAGTTCCAGAGTCGACGCCTTTCGCGTAGTCTCCGACGACGTAGGCCTCTTTGAGATTGCCGACCTTTTCAAGAACGTTTTCAATAAGCTCGTCAAAACCCATATACTTCGAAACCATAGAAACAAGGTCTGAGTAAAACGGATTGGCTTTATTCACTCGGTACACCACCTTTTGTCCTTCGGTCTGGCCTTGGAGCAGGCCTGCCTCTTCAAGTTTGTTGAGTTCTATACGCACAGCGTTGGTAGAATCACCAAACTCCTCGGCGAGTCCGCGCAAATGACCGCGGGCGTCGGGGTGGGTAAAGAACTTGAGCAAGAGCTTTAGGCGGGTCTTGCTAGTAATGAGAGAGGCTAGTATGGCTGT
>JACCDK010307136.1_pt1 | contig 23544 bp, 23 predicted proteins | sample 7445871 | NCBI WGS metagenome assembly JACCDK01 (sample SAMN15323436, study PRJNA562643) | freshwater metagenome | isolation source: river surface water | place: USA:Blue River Watershed | collected 2017-08-15 | reverse complement strand
GGATCACGCACCCGCTGACGACGGTGCACCGGTCTCGATTTTCGAGAGCGGTGCGATCCTGCAGTATCTCGCTGATAAAACCGGCCAGCTGCAGCCGGCTGACTGGCGCGGCAAGCTCGCTGTCCAGCAGTGGCTGATGTGGCAAATCGGCGGTCTGGGGCCGATGCTGGGTCAGCATGGTCACTTCAAACTCTATGCACCCGAGCCGCTGCCGTATGCGATCGAACGCTATGCGACAGAAACTCAGAGGCTTTACCGCGTACTCGAGACCCAGCTCGCGCAAAGTACTGCGTATTTGCTTGGCGATTACAGCATCGCCGACATCGCGATTTTCCCGTGGATCATGACGCATAAAGCCCAAGGTTTGACGCTGGATGATTATCCGGCCATCAAACGCTGGTATGCGCTGGTAAGAGCGCGCGATGCCGTACAGCGCGGGCTTGCAGTGGGCAAGGAGTCTCGCCAAAAAACTCTGGATGACGAAGCCCGAAAAAATCTGTTCGGTACGCAAGGAACCACATGATTACCTGCTACTTTGACATTTCCAGTCCGTGGACATGGCTGGCGTTTCGCCGACTACAGCGACTGACCGCCGAGCTCGACATCACGGTGGACTGGAAGCCGATACTCGTCGGTGGCGTCTTCAACGCCGTCAATCCCAGTGTGTATGAATTTCGCGAGCGTGGCGCACCGGCCAAGCAGGCGTATCTGCGCAAAGACCTCGCCGACTGGGCGCGTCATGAAGGCATACGCATTCTTTTTCCGCCCACGATATTTCCGGTCAATAGCGTCAAGGTCATGCGTGCCTGTTTATGGTTGCAATCAAAACTACCGGGAAAGCTTGAACCCTTTGCCGCTGCTGCGTTTGAAGCATACTGGACGCACGATCAGGATATCTCGAGTGACACGGTACTGCGTGAGTTGTGCGAGCAGATCGGCATTGATGCCGCAGTACTGCTGGAGGGTATTACCGAGCCTGATATCAAGGCCCAATTAAAAGCAAACACTGATGCACTCATTGCGCGCGGTGGCTTTGGCTCGCCCACCTTTTTTGTCGGCGACGATGACATGTACTTTGGCAATGACAGGCTGGAATTGGTTCGCGATGCAGTGCTAGCTCGGCGACAATAAAAAAACGGCATCGCCTTCGCCGAGGTGATGCCGTTCAGATCCATCCAATTCAAGCTCAATCAAGACGCGCAAATCCTCGCTTTCGCCTCTGCATACTCGCGCTGAAAACGCGCTACCAGTGCCGCCGCCGGCACCACTTCACGTACAACACCTATCCCCTGCCCGCAGCCCCAGATATCTTTCCATGCCTTGGCGCTGGCACCGCTTTCACTGGTGCTGAAATTCATCTTGCTGGGATCACTTTGAGGCAAATTATCCGGGTCCATGCCGGCGTTTTTGATACTGCCTTTGAGATAATTGCCGTGCACACCCGTGTAGAAATTACTGTAAACAATATCATCCGAATTGGATGTCGTGATCATCTGCTTGTACCCATCAACGGCGCGCGCTTCGTCGGTGGCAATAAAGGCTGAGCCGATGTACGCAAAATCAGCACCCATTGCCTGCGCTGCCAGGATGGCACCACCCGATGCGATAGAACCCGAGAGCGCCACTGGACCACCAAACCAGTCGCGAATTTCCTGGATCATTGCAAACGGACTTTTCACGCTGGCGTGGCCACCTGCGCCAGCCGCAACGGGAATCAAGCCATCAGCGCCTTTTTCAATGGCCTTGTGCGCGTAGACGTTATTAATCACGTCATGCAGCACCACGCCGCCCCAACTATGCACGGCCTGATTCACATCTTCGCGTGCGCCGAGGCTGGTGATCGTGATGGGTACCTTGTATTTTTCACAAATCTGCAAATCATGTTCGAGACGATCATTACTTTTGTGGACGATCTGATTGATCGCAAACGGTGCAGCAGGACGATCCGGATGCGCTTTGTCATGGGCCGCCAAAGCCTCGGTAATTTCAGCAAGCCATTCATCAAGCTGGGACGCCGGCCGCGCATTCAAAGCCGGCATCGAACCGACCACCCCGGCGATACACTGAGCGATGACGAGCTTGGGATTACTGATAATAAAAAGCGGACTGCCAATGACAGGGAATTCAATCTTCTGCAGAATTGGCGGCAGACTACGAACAGGTGCGGTCATATTGTCTCAATAAGCAAGTTAATAAAAAATTCAATGGGGTCAGTGCCTGGTTAAAAATCGGCTGCAAGCTCATATTGCCAGACCAAGTCTAAGCTCGACAATACTTGTAGTTGCCCAAGCCTTTCCAGCATCCGGTCTCGACGATGGACATGGGGGTTATTCGCCATGCGTACATCTTGTCCAGATACAGGGGTTTGATTCAGCATACATTACCGAACCAGAATAAAAGAATTTCAGTTTTCACAGGCAATTTGCAGCTCTTCTTCGGCAACTGTTTCAGGCTTGATCGGAAGCCAGTCCAACTCGGACTCTTTAATCTTTAATTTGTGAATCATAGCGCCCGTCGCAAGCTTATCGGCGTAGAAAAACGCCTGAATCAACGCATGCGAATTCTTATTGCAGTCAAATGCATCGTAGGTCTTGATGGATAAAAAATCCCCGAATTCATCGCTCTTGACCTCAGGAAAATCAGTCATCGTCCACATTTTGACGATATTTCCTTTCCTGACCTTTGTAGTCTTGTCGTGATAAACAATTTGCTCGGGTGCACCCGAAGTTATCTCCCATTCAGCCCACGACACCGAGCAGGTCATCATTAGCCAAGAGCATAGAATTCGTTTCATATTCGCTATCCCTTGTATTTCTATAGACGCGATGATTACCCTCAACAGCTTTTGTGATTGAAAATGGCGCAAAGCCTTTGATGTTCAAAGCCACCACTTCGCACGGCCACACTGACTGCTCAAAAATATAGACCTCTCGTGAGATAGTTATTTGACATTACTTGATTACTGTACAAATATACAGTAATCTCATCTCATGTCAGATTTATCGCAAAGCCTTGCTCTATCTCCGTCCAGCGCCTCAAACGGCGCTGCTGATCTGGTTATTGGCGCTAAATCAGGTAATTCCATCACATCACCAGTAACGCTGGACGATCTGCTGATACCCAAGCCAGCATCAACGGTTATCTTCCCTGTCCGCGACGCTGCCGCAATTCACCATGAGCTCAAACCCGGTGATCTGCTTATCGTCGACCGGGCCACCAATCCCGTCGATGGGCAACTTGTTATTATTTCGGCAAATAATGAGCTACAAATCAGCCGCCATAATTTGCAAGAAGCCCAAGCTTCACCGAATTTATCAGACGCGCCAGAAATCGGATGCAAATCGCTTCCCATCTGGGGCGCAGTGACCTACATTATCCGGAAACAGTAATAGCGCACAGCTGGGCCACCCGCCAGATTTTACCGGCGTAAAACATGACGACGGCTGCAGACTGATTCCGCGTATATGATTTTCAAAGACTATGAGCGCGTTAGTTCGATTTAGGGAAACGCCGAATAAATCCGGGTTTTATGGTGTTCCAGCGCAGCTGTGCGCAATGCCGGCTTGGCGCGTCAAAGCCTTGACGCCCCTTTTTCAGCCCCAAAAATTTGCCGTGTTATCTCATCTGCGCTTGCTGGCTTACAAGCTATTGGCTGCAACAACACTGCTTGCCATTTTCTTTTCTGCACACGCCGAGCAACTGAAGGAATACCTTTGGACAAACAGGGTCATCGTGACCTTTGTATCTGAAAAATCGGCGCCTGAGCGGCTGTCGATTATTAAACAGATTGCCGAGCATCCCTGTGAATTCAGAAAACGCGATATGGTCCACATTGACTTGATCGCTGGCTCAAATGATTACCAAGCACTGAGCCAAAAATTTTCCATAACCGACAAAGAATTCAAATTGGTTCTGGTGGGCAAAGATGGCAAAGTCAAATTAACTTCCAACAGCCCATCAATAAAAGAGCTCTTCGCCTTTATTGATTCAATGCCATTACGTAAAAGAGAGGTTAGCACCGAGAGGTGTTAGTCAAATCTGTATAGGCGGTAATTCGAGAAGATGAGCATGCAGCGCATGTCATAGTTTTGACTACTCGTAGCGGCGCTATATAGATTGATCTTTTACTATTTATTCGGATGCTGATATTTGTAATTCAAAAAATCCGAGATATCCACAAGGATCAAGCCTTGCGAGTCGACAGAGCACAAGCTGAAAAGTAGTATCTAGTATGCGGCCTTCCATTTTTGCACTGCCGCTACTGATATGTTTAGTGAGTGCGCCCGCCGCGGTAATCTGGAGACGATCTAGCAGAATTTTGTACGATACTCACGGAATAACTATTGGACGGTGGCAACTTTGCGTTGTAGTGCTTATTTCCAGCTTGCTTTGCCTGTACCAACACCGCGTCGCAACTAGGTGGGCATTGGTCAGACTCTTTTTGGAGCACCCCCATCACCAGCTGCTCTAGCCAATCCGGAATATTTTTCTTCAGTGTGCGCAAACTCGGTGCAGCTTCAGTTACATGCGCAGTCTTGATGTCGTAATCCGATTCCGTGCCTGATGCATCCTTCTCGAAAAAAGGCGGCTGACCGTCGAATGAACTGTACTCACACTAATCTGTAGTTGTTTTTAATCTGCTTGATACCCATGTCGTTTTCTGACAAGAAACTTTTTGAATTAGAGTTTGAGCAGCTCATCACTATTTACTTTTACTGAATTAATTCAAGATGCGCAAGCCGATGGGTGTTATGAAAAAAATTATTGAACTGTTTTTAATCATTAGTTCACTAGTTTTTTGTCTACCTTATGCACATGGGCAGAGCAGCGATACTCGACCCAGCTACAGCCAGGTAATGCAAAGCCAGTCGCGTTGAAGGCAGATAAAAATGCATACCCAGCCAATTTCACCGTTATTACTGCATCTGCAAATGACCAAATCTCTAGTTCATCACCTGAACTCAAGCATGGAATTTTCAGCTTCTATCTGAGGAAAGGTATGGAGGGTGAGGCAGATACCAATCAAGACGAAAAGATCACTGTCGGTGAGATGCAAGACTATCTGTCAGATAAAGTAGCTGGGCAAGCTACGATACTCGGTCGCAAGCAGACCACTCAGTTAATTGGTGATGCTGGACGGGTTTTGGTAGCCAAATAGTTTAATGCAATCAGCTGGCTGCAAATTCCCTTGTTCTCGTGTTTTTTTCTGCGAAAGTAAGAATTTTTTCAATTAGATTTTCAGTATAAAAAACTGGATGCTCTTTGCCGCAGATTGCTATAAACTCCGGCTTAGGATCGACTAATAACATAGATTCTATGACCTTCCAATTAACAAGCTGTGACTCCTCTGAGTGAATCACCAGTATTGGTGATTTTATTTTTGAGAAGTGCTGTTCAAAGCTCAGACCAAAAGAAGTTTTTTCGAAAAGTAAATCAGCATAGGTTGGCTTTAAAACTGATACGACGAGTCTTGGATCAACATTTAAGTCTCTTGCAAGAAACTTCGGTCCTATTCGAATCGTGCCTTCCACATTAAAAACCGCATTTGTTCCGATTATTCCAATTAATGAGACGAGCCCAGACCACGGCAAAATTGCACCTACATCGTTCAAGATAATTGAGCTAACCACGTTTGGATAATTAGCGGTAAAAACTACAGCCAAAAGTCCACCCATGCTGTTTCCCACTAAATGAACAGAAGATTTTTTCCGACTGAAATCATTTTCCGGCAAACCTCTTTTTTCATTAATTGATACCTCAAATCCGATGATGTAGCTAACCACGGTGGCAATATCGGTTAGACAGCTGCTCATCTTGTAAGGCTGTCTGCTAGGAAGAGGATCAGATTCCCCCCTGCCCGCATAATCAAATGTTATTACCCGATTATTTTTTTCGACTAGGCTAGCAAAAGTATCAAACGTTCTTTGCGTTTCCAATAACCCGGGTAAGCAGACATAAATATCCTTAGAGTCAGGCGGACCAGAGTCCGTTACGCTGATCGTTCTCAAATTTCCATTATCGAAGGCTGGAAGGCGTACTTTAGACTTTCTAGAAGTCATACTGGTTCCCATATCGAATTAATAGGTGGAATAAGAAATCCATAATCGTCGGTATATATTTCGCTTCGATGACAGCTGTGTTTCAGGTCTAAATTTTTGATTTTCGCAGAAGGGAAAGCCTACAAAATGAGCTGGCAGTCATTGAGACGAAACAAATTTTTTATTTAATCTAGGCTTCTGAATTTTTTTGCATCCCCATGGAAAATTCTAATCCTGAGTCCCGGCGAAACTCATTAATAGCTGAATTACAGAAAATGAAGAGGTTGGGATTTTTTGTGGTAGATGAGGCTTTTGATGTTGTGGCTTCAATGAATGCGGCAGAGATTGAGGAATCATCTGTTTCTGAAGTGGCGCTTATTGCCAAGGAGAGAGGATTTGTTCAGTACAAATCAAAAATAAGAATCCCGCCTGACAAAAGATAGTCAAACTCTCTAAAAATCGGGTCGTCTTCTTCAAGCTAAAAGTTTTAGTTAGATAACAGAATAAACCGTCCCTACCCCGATCTGCAACTCCCGTGCGATCTGCTCCATACCCATACCTTTTTCACGCAGCAGTTTCACAGCAGACTTCATCCCATCGTTCATCTTGCTAGGTCGCCCCAATTTGACCCCATTTGCTTTTGCTCTTTGCTGACCGGCTAGCACACGCTCATGAATCAGATTGCGTTCAAACTCACCGATAGCACCAAAGACGCTGAATATCATCCTGCCGCTGGGTGTAGATCTATCCATGCCTTGCTTCTGAAAGTACAGATCGATCTTGAGTGCTTGGAGTTTGTTGAGAATCTCTACGAGGTGCTGAAGTGATCTACCGAGACGATCGATGCTCCAGCACATGACCATATCGAATTTGCGACTTTTAGCGCCTGAGATACCACTGTCGGTATATTCCTGAACGATGGTGTAACCCAGTCGTTCACAAAGGCTGCGGAGTTCGATGAGTTGATTGTCGACCGTCTGCTTGTCAGTCGAGACACGAGCGTAAATAGCCATTCGTTTGGTCATTATTTGCTTCAGTAGTTGCTTTCAATTGATTTGAACGCACTGCTGTTAAATGGCGCTGAATCCACCTAGAAGACTTCAACACATGTGGTGAAAACATGTGTTGAAAGCTTTTTTGATAACTTACGTAAACCATTGATTTTAAAGGATTTTTTAAGCTAAAGATACTACTGGCGGCCCAAAAGGGATTGTATGAATAACGTGCTCAGGTCAAGAAGCATCGTTTTTTGGTGGGGTCGGGGATTCGAACCGCTCGAAATCAATTTATAGCCGACTGCAATCTAGCCTTAGCCAGAGCACGAGAAAGCGCCGAGCTGTTTTTATAACCAGCGACTCTGGCCGCCTCTTTAAGACCCTGCCCCAAATCGACAGCACGTTGCGCCAGCGCCAAGCGAATGGCTGACAAATATTTTCCTGGTGGACGCCGCATCGCTTCATGGAACTTGGTAGAAAACGCGGTTCTTGACATGCCCGCCTCATGAGCAAGCAGCTCTAAATTCCAGTCAAATGATGGTCGCTGGTGCATCGCCACCAATGCTTTGGCGATACGGGGGTCGGCCAAGCCATTGAATAGTCCAGCTCCTGTGGCCACTGGGTGAGCAACCAGATAGCGTAAAAGTCCGATGAACAGAATGTCACCTGCTCGGTTGAGCAAGGCGGGTTGACCACAACGCGGCGCATTCAACTCGGACTCGATCATTGCTATAGCTAAGCGCAAGGCAGGCTCGTCTTCAGCTAGTGATAAGGTTCTCGGTTGTGCAAACTCCTCCAGAAAAAGAGTGGCCACTGGGCCCGTCAATAGCACCTGGGCGCAAATCAGACGATTGGGGGCACTTGCCGTGAATTCGTGGAGCACAAAGGATTGACTGGCGTGGATCGCAATCAGGGCAGGAGAGTCGACATGCTGAGAAACAGTCCCGACCTGTAGCTCGGCAGTTCCGCAAGTCAGAAAGTACAGCTGTAAAGCACTGTCGTTTTCCGGATGTGGCACACCTTGCAGACGCCTTTGCGTTGACAAGCCGAGCGTCACTACGGGTGCCAAACCTTCCAGTAAAGCAGAAAGTCGATCTAACTTGGTATCGCTCATATTGTACGAAATGCAAATTTTTATGAATTTTTGATTGCAACTCATACATCATACTTCAGTCCATCTGATCGATCCGTCCAAAGAAGGCACCTATTTTGAAAGGACTTAACATGAACACCCTCGCTTTGACCCCGCGCCAGCCTGTCCCTGCATTGAGCGTTCCTCTGGTGGGGGGTGGACGCTATGTGCTAGGCGCCACACCCGCACCCACGTTTGACCTTGTCGTGTTTTACCGAGGCCTGCATTGCCCAATTTGCGCCAAATACCTGATGGAACTCGAACGCCTCATGCCCGAGTTCGAAAAGCGTGGCGTGGGGGTGATCGCTGTCAGTAGCGATAGCGCCGAGCGTGCCCAGGCTATGGCAGACAAGATAAAAGCGGAGCACCTGCGTATGGGCTACGAACTGAGCCTGCAAAGCGCACGCCAGTGGGGCCTGTATATCAGCGCTTCCCGTGGTCAGACCTCAATTGGTATTGAAGAGCCTGATCTGTTCAGCGAACCCGGTGTGTTCATTGTTCGCCCTGACGGAATCCTCTACTACGGTTCCACACAGACCATGCCCTTTGCGCGCCCGCAATTTCAGGACCTGCTGGGGGCCATCGACTTTGCCGTGGCCAAGGACTATCCGGCGCGTGGCGAATACACCGGCGCACTTTGAACAGAAATGAGTTCACCCATGAAAATCCTGATCCTGGGCGCCGGCGGTATAGGCGGCTATTTCGGTGCTCACCTCATTCAGGCTGGCGCAGACATCACCTATCTGGTGCGTCACAAGCGCAAAGCGCTGATCGATGCACAAGGACTACGAATTGAGACCCCACGGGATGCATTCGCAGTGCAGCCAAGAACCCTCATAGCAGAGCAGATCCAGCCCGATTACGACCTCATCATCTTGGCACCGAAGTCCTATGACCTAGATGACGCCTTGTACTCATTAAGAGGCGCTTTGGGCAGAGGTACGGTGCTGCCCTTTTTGAACGGACTGGATCACCTGGGCAAACTGGATGCTCTGCTCGGCAAAGAACGGGTAATGGGTGGCGTGGCCCACATCGCTGCCACGATCACCCCCGAAGGCGCCATCCGCCAACTGACCGAAATGCATCGCCTGACCGTTGGTGCCAGACACACATCCCATAAAACACTCGCCTCTGAGTTCATCGAACTGTGCAAGAAGGCCTCTTTCGACAGCGTCTTAGCTGAGGACATTGAACAAGTGCTTTGGGACAAGTGGGTCTTCCTTGCCACTCTGGCAGGCATGACCACACTGTGTCGTGGCTCGGTCGGAGACATCGTGGCAACGCCTTATGGCAAAACGACAACGGTGCAGATGTATGAAGAATGTTGCCGAGTGGCCCATGCGTCAGGCCACTCCACCAGTGCAGAGGTTTCTGCTAAGGCACTTGAGATGCTCACAGCGTCTGGATCAACATTCACGGCATCGATGCTCAGAGATTTGCTGGATGGTCAGCCAACCGAGCACGATCACATATTGGGTGCCATGATTCGCCGAGGTCAAGATCTTGCCTGCCCAACACCGCTTTTGGAAGTGGCGTATACGAACTTGGCGATTCAAGCTGGTCGGATTGCTTCAAATTGAGTGCATTCGAGTCCCTGGCGCCTTCAACCCGTATGGATACTGGCTTCCTGCAAAAGCTCCTGACTTTCTCGGGAGAGTACGGCAACGAGGGAGTTTCGAAATCGGCGTAAGTCGTTGTTCTTGTTGAGTTTTTCGAACTCGCTCAGTCAGGAGCTGCTGAGCAGAACAGCGTCTCAATCTGCATCGTGACCCTGTGTGAGGCCACTTTCTTCAATCGCTGGTCAGGAGCTGCTGGACGAAAGTCCAATCAAATCAACATCTTGCCGATGGAGATTGAAGAATTGAAACTTTGAAGAAAGTATGCTTGGCGGGCTAGTAGATACCGCATCAATAACCCGCTCTTGTCAGGATACATCGTTTTTTGGTGCGACCGGGGATTCGAATCGAACGGTGCAACCCAGAACCGCTTGCGCCCCTGAAGCGCCTGGAACTCCTGGGCGAACAGCTTGATGGCGGCAAGAAGGAAGTTCGACGACGGCGACAGGACAACCGCCCAATTGCAGGCACTCGCCTAATCCGGGAGTGGCAAGGAAACCCCTGCGAAGTGTTGGTCGGTGTCGACTACTTTGACTATCAAGGGCGGCGGTATAAATCGCTCTCCAGCATAGCTAAAGCCATCACTGGCACAAACCGAAATGGCTGGGCCTTCTTCGGGCTGGTGTCGGCAAGGAGCACGGGATGAAGGCTGAGCGACGTTCAATCTGCGCGGTCTATACGCGAAAGTCCACCGAAGAAGGCCTCGACCAGAACTTCAACTCGCTGGATGCCCAGCGGGACGCCTGCGAAAACTTTATTGCCAGCCAGAAGTCCGAAGGCTGGGTCTTGTCGCGGGAGCGGTATGACGACGGCGGATTTTCGGGCGGCAACATGGATCGCCCCGGCCTGAAGAAATTGCTTGAAGATGTGCGCTCGGGCTTGGTGGACATCATCGTGGTCTACAAGATCGACCGGCTCTCCCGCTCCCTGGCTGATTTCGCCAAGTTGGTCGAGATCTTCGATGAGCACAAGGTGACTTTTGTGTCGGTGACGCAGTCATTCAACACCACCACGTCCATGGGACGGCTCACTTTGAACATTTTGCTGTCGTTTGCCCAGTTCGAGCGTGAACTCGCAGGCGAACGGGTACGCGACAAGATCGCTGCCTCCCGCCAACGCGGCATCTGGATGGGAGGCATGCCCCCGCTTGGTTACGATGTAATCGAACGAAAGCTCATCCCCAATCCTGCCGAAGCGCAGATCGTGCAAGAGATTTTTAAGCGATTCGCCGCTTTGCCATCGATGGCTACATTAGTTCGGGACTTGCGAGTGAAGGGCGTGACCTCAAAATCATGGACAACCTCCAAGGGTATCGAGCGCAAAGGCAAGCTGATCACGAAAGGTTTTGTCTACAAGCTATTCAAGAACCCGGTCTACATCGGAATCGCAGCATACAAAGGAAACCAATATCCGGGTGAACATCAGGCGATCATCGATCAGGAATTGTGGGGGACCGTGCAGGAACTTCTTAGAGCCGGCGACAAGCACATCAAGGGCGGTATCGCTCCGAGAAAAACTAAAGCGCCATCCATCCTGCGAGGGCTGCTATTTTCGCCGGAAGGTAGGGCGTTCACCCCTGGTTGGACTAGTAAAGGATCAAAACAGTATCGGTACTACATCAACACGGATGCCATCAAACTCGGCAAAGAAGCGTGCGAAGTTCGCCGCATACCAGCAGGCGAGATCGAAGGTGTTGTAACCGAGCAGATTCGCAGCATCTTGAAAGCACCTGAAATCCTTGCCTCTGCCGTCCGTGAAGTGACCATGACTAGGTCGGACATCAGCGAAGCAGAAGCCATCCAAACACTACAAGCGATAGATCACGTCTGGGATCACCTGTTCCCAGCAGAGCAGGCGCGCATCGCGCAAGTACTCATAGAGCGAATCACCGTACGTAAAGATGGCATAAGCGTCCGATGGAACACAAACGGGATGCCAAAACTTCTACGTGATTCGATAGCCAAAACTGCAATAAGAGAGGCAGCATGAAATCCATTAGTACCGCAACTGATACGACGGATATTCCGATGACATTTAAAACACGAGGTGGAAAAACTGTCATCGTCCTACCGGACGGATCTCGTGGATTAGCCCGACGCGAAGCCATCGTTGACAACAGCATGGTCAAAGTAATCGCCCGGGGTTTTCGTTGGCAGCGGCTGCTTGATTCCGGTAGGTACTTGACGATTGAGGACTTGGCGGTTGCAGAAAAAATTAATGCATCTTATGTCAGTCGCATTCTTCGTCTGACGCTCTTATCGCCGCTGGTCGTTAATATAATCTTGGACGGCAATCAGCCTGCATCATTAACCATGAAACACCTCCTTACCCCGTTCCCCTTGAACTGGCAAGAACAACAAGCTTACTTTCTTAATAGAGTTTGAAGTAGAGCTGTTTTATGACACTCGACAAGCCGCCGTCAGCCGCTATTAAACGGTCCAAAAAATAACTGTTACTTTCGATCAAACCACACCGTCTGAATGTTCATGAACTCGTGTACGCCGTAGTCGCTCAGTTCGCGTCCGTAGCCGCTCTTTTTGACGCCGCCGATCGGCACGCGCGGATCCGACGCCGAGAAACCGTTGACGAACACGCCGCCGGTATCCATCCGCCGCGCCAGCTGCTTCGCCAGATCGCGGTTGCGGGTCCACAGCGCGCCGGACAGGCCGAACTCGCTGTCATTCGCCAGCGCCAGCGCCTGCTCGACGTCGTTCGCCTCGATCAGCGCCGCCACCGGACCGAAGGTCTCCTGCGCAAACGCCGGCATGCCCGGCTTCACGCCGGCCAGAATCGTCGGCTGGAAGTAGCTGCCCGGGCCCGCCACCGGCGCACCGCCCAGCAAGACCTGCGCGCCTGCCGCGATCGTGCCTTCGACCTGGCGATGCAATTCGTCACGCAGGTCGGCGCGCGCCATCGGGCCGATATAGGTCGACGGATCCAGCGGGTCGCCCATCTTCAGCGCCTTCACTGCTTCCACAAAACGCTCGGAGAACTCGGCCGCGATCGGCTTCTCGAGAATGATGCGCTTGGCCGCGATGCAGATCTGCCCGGTGTTCTGGAAACGCCCCACCACTGCAGCCTTCACTGCCCCTTCCAGGTCGGCATCGGCCAGCACGATGAACGGATCCGAGCCGCCCAGCTCGAGCAGGCACTTCTTCAGTGCCGCACCGGACTGCGCCGCAATGGCCGAGCCGGCACGCACGCTGCCGGTTACTGCCACGGCCGCGATGCGGTCGTCTGCGATCACTTTCGACACCTGGTCGTTGCTGATGTTGACCGCGCTGAACGCGCCCTTCGGCACGCCCGCTTCCAGCATCACCTGCTCGGTCAGGTACGCGCAGCCCATCACGTTCGGCGCGTGCTTGAGGAAGTAGGCATTCCCGCCCAGCAGCATCGGAATCGCGCCGCGCATCGACTGCCAGTACGGGAAGTTCCACGGCATCACCGCCAGGATCGCGCCCAGCGGATGGTAGGACACATAGGCGTCCGAGCCGACCGAGGTCGGGCGGTCGTTGAGGATCTCGGCGCCGTTCTCCGCATACCAGTCGCACAGCACCGCACACTTTTCGACTTCGGCCTTGGCTTGCGTGATCGGCTTGCCCATCTCGCGCGCGGCCATTTCGCCCAGCTTCTCGATGTCGCGGCGCAGGATCTGCGCAATGCGCGCCAGCACCGTGACCCGCTCGGCCACCGGCGTGGCAGCCCAGGCACGGAAGCCGGACTGAGCGGTGTCCATTGCGCGATTCAGCTCGGCATCGTCTTCGAAGGGATAACGGGCGATGACTTCGCCGTTGGCCGGGTTTATGGAGACAGAACCAAGATAGGAATGGGTCATAGGAATGTTGAGAGGCTGAATTAATAAAGCGGCTACGCGTTCGGAGCGGCTGCACCATTCTGAAGAATCGATACCAGTTCTGGCACCAGAGCATCGGCACCACCCAATTGCATCGCACTCAGGAAGGTATCCTGCACTGCCGTGGCAATGTGATGTACCGCAGCGCTTTCCTTGGCCATCGTGGTGAAGTAGCCGAGGTCTTTGTGCGCGTTGCCCATCGCGAACCGGAGCGACGAAGGATCTTGTGCAAGCAGATACGGACGAAGGCGATCCAGCGCAGCACCGCCGCCACCGCCTTTCGCCAGAACGTCGACGAACACCTGCGGGGGGATGCCATCATCAAGCGCACAAGCGGCTGCTTCCGACAGCAAGGCGACACATCCTAACGACACATAGTTGTGAAGCAGCTTCATCCGGTGCCCTGCCCCGGCGCCACCCACGTACGTGATGTTCTCGGCAAAACAGCGCAATACCGGCTTACAGACATCGAACAGCCTGCTGTCGCCGCCCACGAGAAGATTCAGCCGCCCTTCGGCCGCCTCTTTGGGCGTGCGCGTCATTGGCGCATCAAGAAATCCACAACCTGCAGCGTTGACGGCTGCAGCGATTTTTTGAGTCGACGAAGGCACCGCCGTCGAGCAATCAATAACCGTTCCGCCTTCCTGAAGCCCGGCGAGGACACCGTCGTCCCCCATCAATACCGCTTCCACCTGAGGCGAACCGGTCACACACAGGATTACCAGTTCCGCATCGGCGGCCACCGATTTTGGCGTCTTCGCCGTCCTTGCACCGGCCGCCAACAAAGCGTCCAGCGGCTGGTTGCCCGCATGTTCGAGCACGACCAGCTGGTGACCATGCCTGACGAGGTTGCTGGCAATGCCGTGGCCCATCAGGCCGATGCCAATCATTCCGATGTTCATACTTGTCAATTTCTATAGCAGTTGATTCACGAATGCTTGTTGATTAGCGATTCACCAGATGCTTCGGCACCGACAGCGTCAGCAACGCGCCGACGATCATGCCGCAAGCCAGCATGTACACGCCGGCGTCAGTCGAGCCTGTCGCATCTTTCAGCAGGCCGACCGCATATGGGCTGACGAAGCCTGACAGGTTACCCAGCGAATTAATCAGCGCGATGCCGGCGGCGGCGCCCGTGCCGGCCAGAAAGGCCGTCGGAAGGCTCCAGAACAGCGGGAGCGTGGCCATGATGCCGGACAGACCGAGCGTCAGCGCCGCGATCGCCAGCGCCGAATCCTTGGCCAGCACAACGGACAGTGCCAGGCCAGCAGCGCCCACTAGGCCCGGGATCGCGACGTGCCAGCGGCGCTCGCGCGAGCGGTCGGCGCTCTTGGCCACCGTCAGCATTACGATCACAGACACGCTGTACGGAATCACCGAAACTAGGCCGATGTCGAGCGGATCCTTGTAGCCCATCGCCTTGATGATGGTCGGCAGGAAGAACGACACACCGTACAGGCCCATCACGTAGCTGAAATAGATCGCCGCACACAGCCACACCCGGCCCGACGACATGACCTTGAATACCGATTCTTCTTCCTTGTGTTCGCTGTCGGCGGCGATATTGCGGATCAGCAGATTACGTTCGTCGGCGCTCAGCCATTTAGCGTTGGCGATGCGGTCTTCCAACATGATGATCACGATCACGCCGAGAATGACGGCCGGCAGGCCTTCGAGCAGGAACATCCATTGCCAGCCGCTCCAGTCCATCGCGCCATCGGCATATTTCATGATCGCACCCGACAGCGGGCCACCGATCACACCGGCACCCGCAATACCGGTCATAAACATGGCGGTCATGCGGCCACGGCGATGCGACGGATACCAGTAGGTCAAGTAGAGGATGATGCCGGGGAAAAAGCCGGCTTCAGCAATACCGAGCAGAAAACGCATCGCGTAAAACATCATCGGCGTGGTCACGAACATCATGCAGGCCGACAGGACGCCCCAAGTGATCATGATGCGGCCGATCCAGAGCCGCGCGCCGACCTTGTGCAGGATGATGTTGCTCGGCACTTCAAACAGGAAGTAACCAATGAAGAAAATACCGGCGCCAAGGCCGTACACCGTTTCGGAAAAATTCAGCTGGTCGAGCATCTGCAGCTTCGCAAAACCGACGTTGACGCGGTCCAGGTAGGCGATGATGTAGCAGATCAGCAGTAGCGGAATCAGGCGCAAGGACACCTTGCGATAGGTCGCCTCCTCAAATGCGTCATGCGCGCCCCGACTCATAACGAATGTCAAATGTCTCCGGTATTTTATTTATGTTGAAATGCCTCGCCAGGCAATTGAATTTGTATTCATGCAGCTTCTTGTAGACATAAGGTTCCCGCAATCATGTCGATGAAGCCGTTGGCGAAATTTGGCAACGCGATGGCTTTTTTTACTACCAGACTGAGCTTCTGTCGGGCCCAGTCATCGGTCAATTCGACGCATTGAATCCGCATCAATTGCGCGTGCCGGGTTGCGACGGACTCTGGCAGAATCCCGACCGCTGCATTGGCCTCGGCAATCCGGCATACCGCTTCGAAATCGGCCACCGTGGCCCGAAACCGCATCGTCAGCTGTGCCTCGAACGCGACCTTAGTGAGGAACTGGGTCAGGGCGCTGCTTTCCTTGAGGCCAACATGGTCATAAGCCAGCGTACCGGCGAAATCGATCCTGTCTGCCGAGCACAGCTCGTGATCAGGCGAGCAAACGAGCATTAGACGGTCGTCACGACAAGGAATCAACTCCAGACCAGAATGCTTGACCTCGCCACACACCACACCGATTTCGGCCGCTCCCTCAGCGACCGCACGCACGATGTCCCCATCCTGACGCTCAACCACCTCCACATCGACGTCCGGATAGGCAGTAAGATAAGCGGGCAGCAAAGCCGGGATCATCTCCATCGCCGCTGTAGTACTGGCAGCAATACGCAATGTCCCTTTCAAGCCATTCACGTATGGATGCAGCTCCCCGCACATTCGCTCCACCTGCAAACTGACCAGCCGTGAATGGCGCACTACGACTCGACCTGCCTGAGTCAGAGTCAAGCCCTGAGCAGTCCGATTAAAGAGCTTGATCCCAATACTTTCCTCCAGCCGCCGCAGCCGGGTACTCGCAGCCGACAGTGACAAAAAGACCTTGCCAGCACCACCGGTAAGGCTGTTCATTTCAGCGACATGTATCACCAGCCTCAGATCGTTCATGTCGAAATGGATTGCCATGCTCAGCCTCCCGGTATCAGTTCACGGATCCGTGGTGTTCAAAAGTTGGTGACCGCCACTTTTCCGAAATGCGCGCCACTCTCCATGTGTTTGAACGCTGCTTTGGCATCGTCGAGAGAGAACACCTGATCCAGTACCGGCTTGATCCGCAGCTGATCGATCGCACGATTCATCTGTTCAAACGCAGCTTTCGACCCGACCGCAATACCCTGCACGCGAATCATCGGTCCAATCAACTGGCGCAGTGAAATCGTTGCCTCATATCCCGCGACGAATCCGACGATGGCGACGACACCGCCGAAAGCTGTGGCCGATAGTGACTGTGGCAGCGTCGAGCCACCAGTCTCGACTACGATATCGACACCACGCCCACCGGTCGCGTCCTTCACTTTGTTTTCCCAATCCGGATGCTTGCGGTAATTGATAGACACATCGGCGCCGAGCGCCTTCACGCGTTCCAGCTTCTCGTCACTCGACGAGGTGATGACCACCCTCGCCCCCGCGGCCTTTGCGAATTGCAAGGCGAACAGCGACACGCCGCCAGTCCCCTGCAGCAGCACCGTATCGCCCGGCTTCACCTGCCCTTCCTGCAATGCGGACCAGGCGGTCAGCGCTGCGATCGGCAGCGTCGCCGCTTCAATATCTGATAGTGAGGCCGGCGGCGCTACCGCATCGGCCGCTGGGATCGCGATGTATTGCTGCAGCACCCCAGACAGCGGCGCGCCCAGTGTCTGCCGAGCACGCTGCTGCGGCGTCGGCTTGCCGTCATGCCAGCCCTGTGTGTAGATCGGCGTCACGCGGTCGCCGAGCTGCCATTGCGTCACGCCTTCGCCGAGCGCGACCACGGTGCCGCAGGCATCCGAAGCCGGTACCAGAGGCAACGGCAGGCCGACAATGTAATTTCCACCTAGGACAGCGAGGTCGCGATAGTTCAGGCTGGCTGCCGATATCTTCACGAGTATCTCACCACGTTTTGGCTCAGGTACGTCGAGCTCGATCGGTGCGATCGCATCGAGAGAGAAGGCGGTGGCCGCCATGGCTTTCATTTTTTTCGGCAAATTCGTCATGTCACTCTCCAAATTCGTTATGGTTTGGCCAGATGAAACGCTGCTCGCTAACGAGCACGCCCGTGAGCTTCTCGGTGAAATTTTTCGCGTCGGCCAGCAGCTCCACTCCCTCCGGACTAGCAAACGCGGCATCGTGTGCCTCGACGCTGTCGAACCACAATTCGCTGAAGCCGTCGAAAGGCAACTGCGGATAGTCGCGGCGGTCGATCACGTTGATCGCATAGCGCTTCAGGCCGGGAATGCGCTGGCACAGCACCGCGTGAACACCTTTCCAATGCGCGACAAATTCTTCGAAACTCAGGTCCGGACGCTTATTGACGTAGCCGATGCGTTTCGCGTAGGTCTTGTTCATATCGTTGTGTCTCTCTGATATTGGGTTCTTCTGGAATAACGCGCTCCCTCAATATCCAGAAGGAGCATTGGTCATTCGGACGTGCAATGTGGCGCCAATGTAAGCGAGCCGTTCAGGCGGCAGGAAATAGGATTTCAAATAGAGGCTATTTGTTTTTCCTATGCCCCTCCTTAAATGTTATTAACCACCCTGCTCAACTGGACTGTCACATCGCAGTATATCCGCCATCGATGACCAGGCCCTGCCCGCTATAAAAACTCGCCCGCTCCGATGCAAGGAACAACACCGAATCGGCCACTTCGTCGCTGGTGCCGATGCGTCCCGGCGGGGTGCTGGCAGCGAAGCCTTGCTTGGCGTCTTCATTGCCCCAAACCCGGTCCTGAAATGGCGTATCGATGATCCCCGGGCACACCGCATTGATGCGTATTCCCTGCTTGTAGTACTCGAGCGCTGCGGTCTTGGTCAAACCCATGACTGCGTGTTTGCTAGCGATGTAGATAGCCAGATTGGGAAAGCCGATGAAGGCGCCCATCGAGGCATTGTTGACAATCGAACCACCACCGTCCTGCAACATCGCCTGAATCTGGTACTTCATCGACAGGAATACGCTCTTGACGTTGGTGTTCATGACCAGGTCATAGTTATCCGCTGTTTGATCGGCAAGCAGTGCGGCTGCCCCTTCGGTACCGGCATTGTTGAAAGCGACATCCAGCCGACCGTAGGTGGTCACAGCGGTATGAACGACATGGCGAATGTCGTCCTCGTTCGTCACGTCGGCGCGCACAAAGACTGCTTTAGCGCCGAGGCGACGTGCTGCCTCGGCAATTTTTTCGCCTTCCTGCTCGCGTCGTGCCGCAAGCACCAGTTGCGCACCTTCGCGCGCAAACGCCAGAGCGGCGGCTTCTCCCATGCCGGACGATGCGCCGGTCACGATCACTGATTTTCCCTCCAGAGCAAATGTGCCCATGGTGTCTTTCTCCAAGCTGGGTTGACTATACTGACGCAAAGTATGCAACCCTCTACGCCGCCCGTATATGGAACAGTTTATGTTTTATAATTCCCATAATTGGAACAATTGAAAATCATGTGCAGACTGAAGTCTGCGGCTGAAATGCGCGTTGATTCGAGGAGTTGTATTGAACAAGATCGATCAGTTGAGAGCCTTTTGCGCTGCCGCCGAGCTGTCCAACTTCCGCGGCGCGGCCGTGAGGCTGGGCATGTCACCACAGGGAATCACACGCGCCATCAAGGACCTTGAGCTGGCCTTCGGCGAAGCCCTGTTTCACCGGAATACAAGACAGGTCCGGATCACCGAATTCGGCAAGAAGCTGTTTGAACGCGCCCGCGATACTCTCGGGCAAGTTGACGACCTGCTTCAACTTCGGGCCGATGACAATCAGTCCAAAGTTGGCGGCTCGGTTCGAATCACGGCGCCTGGCGCGCTCGGGCGACGCTGGATGATGCGCACGCTATCGAAGCTCAGCCGTGCACATCCGCACCTTGCCATCGACCTGCGACTGAACGAACAACTGGCGGACGTCGTCGCAGAAAAAGTCGATGTCGGCGTCCGGATCGGCCATCTGGACAACCCGGGCTTCGTCGCCCGAACGGTCGGCCACGTCCCCTTCTTCGTCGTGGCCACGCCAGGTCGCCTGCGGAAGAGTGGCGAACCGCAGAAGCCTAGCGATCTGCGGGACTTGCCAGTAACGGCCCTGATCAACTCGAACACCGGACGCGCATGGCCGTGGGTATTTGCAAATAACAGGCAATTCCATCCATCGGCACCGGCCTTCTCGACCGACGATCCGGAAAGCGAGTGTGACGCAGTGCTGAGTGGGCTCGGATTTGGTCAGCTGCCGGGCTACCTAGCGTTGCCATACCTTCGGCAAGGCAAGCTGCTGCCCGTGTTGCAAAGCTATGCGCCACCGCCGTGGGAGGTACATGTATTCCGCCCCAAGCGTGCACCGACGCCAGCGCGCGTACGCCTGGTCTTTGACGCGCTGGTGGAAACACTGATGGACGACGATGCGTTTCCATTAAACTGAGAACGCCGATCCGGTCAGGCCGGGCGAAGGCGAATGCCTGTCCAGGTGCCCAATTGATACAGCTCTTGGGTCAGTGCCGCAATTTCGTGTCGCACTGCGATCATCGCCGCGTTTTTCGGCAGCGCATTCGACCAGCAAATGCTAGCCGGCCGCTGGATACCCGGTTCCGACAAGCGTCGTATCACCGGCCAGCTTCGCTTCGGCAGCAAGGCCAGTGCCGACTGTGGAAGGATGGTGCAGGCCATGCCTTCGCGCGCGATGGAAATCAGCGTCGGGAGTGAATCGATGTCGGCAACAACATTCAATTCAATGTCGGCCGTGGTGAAGGTCCGTTCTACCAGCAAGCGCAATCCCTGCGAACTGCTCGGCAATGCGAGCGGCAGTCCGGCGAGACAGCGGATCGGGCACGCCGCTCGCGCTGATAAATCCTCCAGCCCGACATTGCCGAGCACGCACAAATCCTCATCGAACAAAGGCTGGAGCGACACGCCTCGACTCTCCGAATCCCGGAACAGCAGCGCCAGATCCAGACGCGAGTTGGCCAGCAGTTCGCTCAGATAACCGCTGAAACTCTCAAAGATCTGCAGCCGAATTCCCGGATAGCGCTGACGGATGCGCCGCAGCAGAGGCACCGCAAGGACCGACGCAACCGTGGTCGGCATACCAACGGCCACAGGCCCCGACTCCGACAGGCAGCCCTGCTTGATCTCCTCTTTGGCTTGCTCCATCTGGCGCAACATCGTCCTTGCGTGTCGGTAAAGCACCTTGCCCGCTTCGGTCGGAACGACACCTCTTGGCGAACGGACGAGCAATTGCTTTTTCAGGTCCGCCTCTAGCCCGCTGATTACTTGGCTCAGTGAGGGCTGCGCAATCCATAAGCGCTCCGCCGCTTTGGAGAAACTTCCTGCGTCGACAATCCCGACGAAATATTTAAGCTGACGGAGGTCCATGGCCAGATCTGTTCAAACTGGAATGACCGCAGTTTTACACGATGTTCGGCAGACAGTCCATCAAGCCATAGGCAACACCTATAGCCAACACGATGATTTCGTATTTCAGGCCGATACCGCTCCGGAAGTAAAGTGCGTTGGCATGTCCACCTATCCGAGCAATGGAGCGATTACTTGAATCCAGCATCGTCACAACAAGAAGCCATCACGATCCTTTCGCCAACGGCGATTCTGGGATACGGCTTCCCGGAGGCCTCGTTCGAAGCCGGCATGAAGCGTCATCCTGACGCCATCGCCGTCGACGCCGGCTCATCCGATCCCGGCCCTTGGTACTTGGGAGCTGGAGTGCCCTTCACCGACAGAACGGCGGTCAAGCGCGACCTTCGCTTGATGATTTGCGCGGCACGCAAGGCCGGCATCCCCGTCATCATCGGCTCGGCCGGCGGCTGCGGCGCGTTACCGCATTTGATGGAAACGGTGTCGGTCATTCGGGAGATCGCGGATGAAGAGCAGCTGCGCTTCAGGATGGCAATCATCCCGGCTGACGTCAGCCAGGCGCAGGTACTGCATGCGCTCCAACACGACCGTGTGCATGCTATGCCCCCGGGTCCTGATGCGAATGCCGATGCAGTGCGATGCAGTACCCATATCGTCGGACAGATGGGCATCGAGCCATTGATGGACGCACTGCGCGACGGTGCCGACGTCATCGTCGCGGGCCGGGCGTACGATCCCGCGGTATTTGCGGCGCTACCGATACTACGCGGATTCGATCCAGGGCTGGCGCTGCATATGGGGAAGATCCTCGAATGTGCCGCCATTGCGTCCGTTCCCGGTAGCGGCAGCGATTGTATGCTGGGTACGCTGCAACGCGACCATTTTACCGTCGAAACGCTCAATCCGGACCGGCGCTGCACCATTACGTCAGTCGCTGCGCATACGCTTTATGAAAAGACTGATCCGTATGCCTTGCCCGGCCCCGGCGGTGTGCTGGATCTGCGCGCCTGTAGCTTCGAACAACCCAGCGACACCGTCGTGCGGGTCAGCGGCAGCCGCTTTCTTCCGAGCGAGGTTTCCACCATCAAACTTGAAGGCGCGCGGCCCGTCGGGTTCCGAACCGTCGCCATCGCCGGCGCACGGGATCCGGTTTTTATCGAGAAGATTGACGAGATCATCGACGGCGTACGCGCCAGGGTAGCGGACAATTTCGCGAACCTGAACCAATCAGACTTCCGGCTGGGCTTTCATGTGTATGGCAAAAACGGCGTCATGGGCACGCTGGAGCCGGAGACACGCACTCAGCCTCATGAGCTTGGCATCGTGATCGAGACGGTAGCTGGCAGTCAAGTGCTGGCCGATACGATCTGCAGCTTCGCACGTTCAACCATGCTGCATTTCGGCTTTCCTGGACGCCTCGCCACTGCCGGCAATCTGGCGTTTCCCTACTCCCCCTCGGACCTCAGTGCAGGACAGATATTTGAGTTTAGCCTGTATCACCTGATGGAGATCGACGATCCGCGAGCACTGTTTCCCATCCAGCTACTGCAGGTACCCTGATCATGCCAACCAGACTGATTGATATCGCCACTGTAATTCGTAGCAAGAATGCGGGCCCATTTGAACTAACATTGGATGTCATCTTCAAGAGCGAATCAATTTATACGGCCGTGACGGAATCCAATCTGCTCAACGCTTCGCTCTTGTGTGATCTGTATAAAATTGCACCAAAGGATGTAATCAGCATCGTCTATTTCAAGCCTGCAAACGCTGTCAAGATGACGATCCGACGGCCTATCGTTTCTGGTGCGGTCGGTGATACTGATATCTACGGAGCACAGCAGCATGCGCCACTTTTAAACATCGAAATTAATTCATTAATTGATTTCTGACCGGTACAGCGTTGCGCTACCACATCGACTCACTAATGCATCACAGATCTCTACTCTCCAAATGGTCTCCGTTTTAAGCCGACCTGAAATTTAATTGGAGAATTCACTTCAATGAAATCGATCGCAGTTGATTGTAGCGGTGCCTTCGTACGATAACGTGGGATCACAATTAGTACGGCAATTAAATCCCCAGCATGGCCAATTCTCTCCTGCCGTACCATGACCAAAAAGTCAGGAGGTTCTGAGACGGGACAGGGTTTGAGACGGATTTCAGAGGTGTGTGGCCGTGGGGTCAGTCAGGAGCCAGAAGCAAAAAGCCCCGCATGGCGCGGGGCTTTTTGCTACTTACAATTCGCATGAGCGAGTTGTAAGGGTTTGTCTTGGCGGAGAGGGTG
>JACCDK010347968.1_pt1 | contig 23554 bp, 16 predicted proteins | sample 7445871 | NCBI WGS metagenome assembly JACCDK01 (sample SAMN15323436, study PRJNA562643) | freshwater metagenome | isolation source: river surface water | place: USA:Blue River Watershed | collected 2017-08-15 | reverse complement strand
TCTGACTAAATACACTTAATGCGACAAACAGGCCAAGTTTTCGCAAATTAAACTGTGGTAAACCAGCAAAGAGCCGTAAAAACGGATGCGGAGCGATCCAAAATTGGTTAACCGTGAAACTCGGGGTTATTAGGAGAGCAAATGGCTATTGGTCGTATTTCAGGGCCGCTCTTAAAGCAGAATCTCATCAGAGATGGTGTGAATCTAGCTTTTGAGACCGACCTTCTCTATCTTGATGTAAACAACTCTCGCATAGGCGTAAACAATGCCTCTCCAACGACAGCCCTCGATGTAGTCGGAACTACAAGATCAACAACACTAACAGTAGATAATCAACTTGACGTTGGTAATTTACACATCACAGGTAATACTATCAGCAGTGATTTACAAACAATCACATTTCAACCAGCTGCTGGTAACCCAACAATATACCATTCTAAATTACAAGTAGATGATCTGCAATTCAGCGGAAATACGATTTCTACTACAGTGTCTAATTCTAATTTAGAATTCCGTCCTAACGGCACAGGACAATTAACAGTAGTCGGAAATACAAATATTACAGGAAACTTATACGTTTCTGGTAGTATTCAAGCTACCGGTAATATTACAATCGGTGGTAATATCACAATCGGCGATGCACTAACTGATAGCATCACAATCAATGCCAGCATACGAAGCAGTCTAATTCCAGAAGTCACAGATACCTGGGATCTAGGTTCCGCATCTTTTAGATGGAGAACCATGTATGTTGATGACATGTATGCTGACACTTTAAATCTTCCAACATTAGATATTGGACAGTTAGAATTTAGAGATAACAGGATTACCACAAAGTCAGGACAAGATTTATACATCGACGGCAATTCTGCTGGCGGTGTAAGACTAGGAAACTTTAAAATTGCAGATAATATTATTACTAACGTAGTAGTTAATGCTGTAACACAGATTGTTCATACAGGCAATGGCTATTTTAAAATAGCAGGAACTAACGGATTTGTTCCACCAATCGGTTCCGACGCACAACGACCTACTGCGTATGCTGTAACCGGTATGACACGATATAACACAAATTCAAAAGCCTTGGAAATCTGGGACGGATTGGCCTGGGCAAGTCCTGCAGGTAGTTCGGGTGCTGTGTCTGAAACAGACGCTAACGAAATTGCAGCTATATATTCAATTATTCTAGGATGATTAACTATGCCAACCGTATTTAGAATGATTACAGCCACAGACGTAGGAACAACACCAATCGATGTTCTACAGATTGCCGAAGGTGTTAGAGCTACTGTAATCGGATGTAATCTATCAAACACTACAACATATGATACTGTTAACGTAAATGTTTATGTAGTAGATGAAAACTCAACCGCAGCTACATTTGTTAAAAATGTTATTATTCCGCCTAACACTGCGGTAAAATTAATCACAGGCGGTGAAAAACTAATATTACCCGAAACAGCAGGTCTTAGGGTAGAAAGCTCAATAGACAACAGTGTAGACGCTGTGGTCAGTTATGTTGAGATATCATAAGGAGCGATAGATGAGTTACTTTGGAAGAACCCCTGCAGACATATTAGGAAACAGTCCACAGTATTTCTATGCTCTGCGCAGAAACGACGAAGGCGAATTATATTTTATTCGCAGCGATCAACTTACAGATAATGATACCGTGGTGATCAACAATCCAGGAGCATCAACTGATAACTTTGATGATTTTGAAGCAGGCGTTGATTATTTCGAAGGAATTGATGCAGAACATAATATAGTATTTGCCAACATGAAATATCCTCAGTATCGTTGGGATAATAGATCAATGTTATACTATATTGACGACGAAGGAAGATTAGTTCAAAGAATCAATAAGACATACGAATACCCTGCAGGTATTTCATCAAACGGATAATGGAATTAAAATATGGCAGAGTTTAAGATTAATAAATTTGCTTACACTTGGAAAGGAACCTGGACGAGTGGAACAGCATACATTAGAGATGACATTGTAAGATACGGTGGTAAATCATTCGTATGTGTGAGACAACATACTGCACAGTCAGATTTTTATTCTGATCTTTATTATGTGTTTCCTGGAGATACTAGTCAAAGCCCAGCATGGGTAAAAATGACAGATGGTTTCTCATATAGAGCGTTGTGGACTGCTACGACAAAATATAATCTTGGCGATATCGTTCAATACGGCGGTCGTTTATATTTGGTCATCGAAGATCATACATCAACAACCGTGTTCGATGATAATATCGGAAAACACTCTGTATATGCCGAAGGTTCTGCATGGAATAATAATTGGTCTCCAGCAACACGTTATGGTATTGGGGATTTAGTAAAATACAATGGTATTGTTTATAGATGTATTACCGGACATACTTCTGCAACAACTTCTTTAGGATTAGAATCTGATCAAGCAAAATGGTCTACTTATTATGAAGGTATAGAATATACCGGCGATTACACTTCAGGAACAAGATATAAATTAAACGATCTAGTTAAGTTTGGCGGCAGCATTCTACGTTGCACACAAGGGCACACCGCTACGGCTACTATCAACAATACATATTGGACCATAGATTTACCAGGAAATAATCCTGTAGGAGATTGGGTCGTTACCACACAATATGCTATCGGTGATATTGTTAAACACGGCGGCTACATGTATATTGCCAAGACAAATCATACAGGAATAAGTCCCGGCAACGAAGATTTTGGTGCAGCTAACTGGACTGTAATTTCAAAAGGTCAAAATTTTAGAGGGCCTTGGGATCCAGAAGCTACTTATAAGACGGGGGATGTTGTTCAACGTGGTGGTCAAGTATATGTTGCAACATTAGATAGTTCGACAGACGGTAGTTCATTGGATTATCTAGAAGCTGGTTCGTGGGAAGTTATAGTTCCAGGAGAAAATTGGAGAAACTATTGGGCCTCTGATGCAGAATATGCTGTTGGCGATGTGGTTATATTTGATGGTTCGTCATATAGATGTAACTATGCCCATACAGCTGATAGTCAAAACTATCCAGGGGATAATGGTTCGGGTTTTGTTTACTGGACATTGTTATTACAATCAGGACCGAATATCGGTCTAAGACAGCGAGGCGATTTATTAACATACGACCTTCAACGAGGATTTGCTGGTGATACTAGCACATTTGGTCCGACTGCTGTTGAAATTGGAACCAAAACACACCTATTAACAATTAACGAAGAAGATAGTTTATACTATAAAGCATTTAACGAATTAGCAAGAGAGTTATACGTAGCTCCAAACGGATTCGATGAGCCTGGTCGAGGACATAGTATTTTTAATCCTTTCAAAACTATTAGATATGCCTGCGAACGTGCTGAAGAATTGGGCGATGCTGTAGAAACTAATATCTACGTAAGAACCGGAAGATATCAAGAAATACTTCCGATCATAGTTCCAAGCAAAACATCTTTAAAGGGAGAAGAAGTTCGCGGTGTCGTTGTTGAACCAAACGAACCAATAGCAGCACTAGCTAACGATGATACTTTCACTTTAGACATCCTTTCAAGGATGAGAGAAATTTTACCGGATATTATCAAAGGCGATTTAATAACACCAACTACAGGCAATAATATCGACCAAACAGTATTGTCAGGACTTAGCGATGCCTCAACCGCAGTTACACTAACTGGATTAATCGATGATGTAAGTGATTATATCAACTTTAAATTTAATAACGGACAAAGTAATCCAACAGTAACTGGTTCTAACGATCCATCGACAGATTCGATGGTTATTAATGCTACCTTACAATTAGAAGCAAATATTGAATTCTTGCAAGAAGAAGCAGTAGCATTTATGAATTATTATTATCCTAATTATACATTTGATTCTGATCTTTGTAGAAGAGATATTCAAAGATATGTAAATGCATTTGTTTATGATTTAACCTACACAGGTAATTATAAATCTGTCATGGCAGCTAGATATTATTGCAATGCTATTACAGGCTCGAACCACGAAGACATGTTCTATGTTCGAAACGCCACTGGTATTAGAAACATGACACTTCAAGGCTTAGTCGGAGAATTAAGCGAAGAATTATATAATGGATTATATCGTAAACCCACTGGCGGTTCTTATGTTTCTTTAGATCCGGGATGGGGACCAGACGACGAAAGATGCTGGATCACTTCGAGATCATGCTATGTTCAAAACGTGGCCACATTTGGTTACGGTGCTACTGGTCAAAAAATTGATGGTAGTTTACACAACGGCGGAAACAAATCTATCGTTTCTAATGACTTTACACAGGTTATCAGTGACGGTATCGGTGCTTGGGTTCTTAACGACGGCAGAGCAGAATTAGTATCAGTATTCACTTATTATTCTCATGTGGGGTATTTGGCAGAGAATGGCGGTAAGATCCGTGCTACTAACGGTAATAACTCATACGGAGACTTTGGATCTTTAGCAGTCGGTAACGATCCGTTAGAAACTCCAAAATATGGAAATATTAATAATAGAAATAATGAGGCTACAGTTTTATCAGCATTTGCAGGTGAAGTCAACGACTTTATTCTAACACTAGAATTTGAAAACGCAGGACAAAACTATACACAGGCTAACTATACTATCATCGGTTCGGGAACAGGCGCTAGTGTAATTCAAGACGACTTTAGAGATAAGGCCGTATTTTATCCTAAGCTAATAAATCCTCAAGATTCTTCTTTACCAGGAGGATCTGGTTTTATTGTAGTTCAAAATAATGCACAGAGCGGCGGCCCAACATCGATAACTATCGCTTCCAACGATGCAAATGATGAATCGACCTATTTAGGTATGCGAATAGTCATTACATCGGGTGTGGGCACAGGGCAGTATGGTATTATCACCAGTTATAATACCCTAACTAAAGTGATTACTGTCAAGAGAGAAAGTGACGATCAGCCTGGATGGGACCATGTAGTTCCGGGTTATCCGATAGCACCATTACTGATCAATTCAACAACTTATAGGATAGAAGCATTAGTAACATTTGCAGCTCCTCCTTATATCACGCAAGCTATTACAATTCCAGTAAGCACATATTGGAATAACATTGTGTATGGTGAAACTAGAGAATCCTACACTAATGTTTTAGGAACAGCGCCATCAGGAACTACAATTGAGATTCCTGTATCTGTGGCTGCGTGGAATGTGATTAAAAATGGAAGAACATATACTGTAACACTAGGAGCATCAGCAGGAGCAGGATATGCACTAGGGCAAACTGTGGTATTGACTGGCGATGATGTCGGCGGTGTCACACCTGACAATGACATTACCATCACAATCACAGGTATATCTAACGATAGCACAAATTCAATCACTAGTTTTACCTATGAAGGAATAGGAGCTAGTGGTAGATTCGTAATGGTTCCGTCTACAGGAACCAGCGGTATAGCATCAACCGATGGTATTAATTGGGAAAGTTCTACATTACCTGCTAGCAGAGTATGGAAAGGACTCGCAGCTGGCGGAAATAGATTTGTAACGATTGGTTACAATTCTGCGTCAGTGGCTCAGTCAACAGATGGTAAGACTTGGACTGAAAGATCTATTGCAACTAGATTCTGGAATGCCGTGGCCTATGGCGATGGTGTATTTGTTGCGGTGGCTGGAAACCTAAATAGCTCGGGCAGAAGCACAGATTTAGGAACAACGTGGACAGTTTCTAACAATCTTCCTACATTGGGAGATTCAACAATCAACGAATGGGTTGATGTTACTTATGGTAAGGGAATGTTTGTCGCTATAGCAAATAGCAATAACGTTTATGCTATGAGCAACGACGGTGGCGCAACATGGACTGGCGGAATCATGGATGTGATCGCAGATTCGAGCCAAAAAGATTGGGTAGCAATTGCTTACGGTAGAGATCGTTTTGTAGCAATTAGTAGTCAAGGAGATATCGCCTATAGTTTTGATACTGTTACTTGGTATCCTGCTACTATGCCTACACAAGACGGATCTACGTCGATGAACTGGAAGAACATCAAATACGGAAACGGGGTGTTCTTAGCTGTTTGTGATACAGGCAGTAAAGATATTTTCGGAGATCCTACCTCCGGACCAACAAACTTCATAGCTACTTCTGAAGATGGTATTGTATGGACCGGAAGGGAAGTATCTAGTTATCAAAATTGGGTAGGTGCAGCTTACGGTAATCCAGATATTACCTATGACGATTCTACAGTTAGAGATGTTGGCAACAATACACCAACTTGGGTTCTAATATCAGGTGATCAAACAAACGTAATCGATGTAGTTAAAACCGGTGCTAGGGCTAAAGGTCGAGTAATTTTAGCCAGCGGCAGAGTCGGTGGTATTAAGTTGTGGGATCCAGGTTCAGGCTATGTCAGCGGTGGACCAGATGTTACTGTATACGACCCGAACAGAGCAGCTGATCCATTCTTTAATAATAGAATCGGTGACGGTGTTCTAGGACAACCAAGTTGGTTAAACAGAGGAAGCGCATATAAGACTTCGACAACTAGGGTTACTATATCAGGCGACGGTTTCGCAGACATGATACCGGCTAATAGAATCATAACAATTAGCGGAATGACGCAGTATCCAACTCCTGGTGCGCAGTTAAGATTTGACGGTAATCCGAATCTGTATACCGCTGTTATTGTAACACCTATCACAGGAACAACATTTGATGGATTAACAGCTAGATTCCAGATTCAGCCATATTTTGATGTGGATAATGGACCTGTTCATAATACTCTTGTTGAGATTAGAGAAAAATATTCACAATGTCGTATCACTGGACACGATTTCTTAGACATAGGAACTGGTAATTTCTTAGAAACTAACTATCCAGAATTATATTCTACAGGAGACTTCTTCAAAGCTCCTGAAAATGAAATCGCTGAAACTGATGGCGGTCGTGTATTCTATACATCAACTGACCAAGATGGTAATTTTAGAGCTGGTGAATTGTTCGCTGTTGAACAGGCAACTGGTGTTGTAACAATCAGTGCTGATTATTTTGACTTAAATGGATTATCAGAACTGAGATTAGGCGGAGTTAGATTAGGCGGAACAGGCACTGTTATTAGAGAATTCTCAACAGATCCTCTATTCAGTGCTGATAGTAATAATGTAATTCCAACACAACGAGCTATCAAAGCATATTTGGCCAACCGACTAAGCGTTGGTGGTGCAGATATTGCTACTGCTAGCTTTATCGCTGGAACAGTTAAAGTCGGTCCCGGCGAAATTCGCAGCACAATTAACGGCCACACAGTATTCCCGCAGAGGGCAGACTTCTATGGCCCAGACGCAACTGGTAGAAATGGTTCGGTCACTGGAACAATTTTAGCGCAAACGCTGTTCTATAGATCGTTTAAACACAGATAATAGTTAGTGATAAATAATGTAACTTGGAGCATTTAAATGGCAGAATTTAAATTAGGTAGAATTAGATTTGTATGGAAAGGTAACTGGACCACAGGGACTGAATACTACAAGGACGATGTGGTTCGTCAAGGTGGTAAAACCTTTATCTGCACGGTAGGACATACCGCAGCAGCAGATTTTTACACAGATCTAAACTTTGTTCCTACAAAATGGAACCAAATGACCGATGGTCAAGAGTGGAGAGGAAATTGGACGACATCTACTTCTTATAAAGTAGGTGATCTAGTCAAGTATGGTGGAACTGTATACATCTGTAATACCTCACATACATCCGCTTCTACAAGTGCTCTAGGTTTAGAAAACAGTATTGCTAACTGGGACATATTTGCTGAAGGGTTTGACTGGAAAAGCGATTGGGCGATTAATACAAGATACAAGCCCAACGATGTGGTTAGCTATGGTGGGATCACTTATATCTGCGTAACAGGTCACACATCTGCAGCTACAACAACATTAGGTCTAGAAGATGCTTCTGCAAACTGGCAAGAATGGAACACTGGTTTAGAATATAAGGGTGCGTGGAGCGGTTCTAGCGTTCGATACAAAGTTAACGACATTGTTAAGTATGGTGGCGGAACATGGATCTGCGTAACAGCACACACTTCTCAAGCAGCATTTACCACAGACGAAGCCAAGTGGGCACAATTTAATGAGGGTATCGAATTTGAAGGCGATTGGTCAAGCGCCACAGCCTACCAAATTGGTGATATCGTTCGTTATGGTGGTAATCAATATGTTGCTAAAACAAATAATACAAACGAAAATCCAAGAACAGAAACTGCAGAATGGGATTTATTTGCAGAAGGATTTAAGTTTAGAGGCACACATGCTCTAACTACAAATTATTTAATTGGCGATGTAGTAAGACATGGCGGACAGATTTATCTAGCATCAACTGATTCGACAGCATTGCAATATACCTGCACTAGCACACTAGGAGCGTCGGACAGATTCGTAATGTCTACACCAACAACAGCAGTTCAAGTAGGACAGGCGGTTCGTTTTTCAGGAACAACATTTGGCGGCGTATTAGCAGGAGCTACCTATTATGTTAAAACCGTAGTAAGTCCCACAGATATTACAATTTCTACCACTCCAGGCGGAACAACCTTCGATATTCCAGGAAACGCATCTGGATCAATGACAGTAGATATTGGCTGGTTACCAAGTCAAGCCGCAGCGTCTAGCGTTTGGACTAGATTAAATGGTGGTTTATCATGGTCGGGCGAATGGTTAGATGATACCGAATATGACATCGGTGATGTTGTTCGTTACGGATCTAACGCCTATGTTTGCGTAGCCCGTCATAGATCAGAAGGCGACGACGGTTCCACAGTAGGAACACAAGGTGGTGGTCAAGCAAATAGCCGTCCAGACCGAGATTCCACTGGAACATATTGGAACATTCTATCGATCGGAACTGAAACTAGCCTACTAACCACAAGGGGTGATTTAATTTATTTTGGTGGAGCAGGTCCAACACGCTTACCAGTGGGTGTTGAAGGACAAGTTCTTCGTGTTAGCGAAGACGACATTCCAGAATGGTTTACTATCGGTAAGGTCGATCATGTTTACTATGTGGCCAATCACGGAACAGATCATCCTGCCCCGATTCACGGTTTAACTGTTGACAAACCTTGGGCTAGCATACGTTATGCCTGCGAACAGGTATTAGCTGGTCCAAGAAATTTAAATGCAGCAAGGTTGCTTGAACTTAACAGAGCATTTATTCAAAGAGAAACTGTTGAATGGATTGATTATCAAGTAACAAATAATATCGCTCCATTTACAACTTCGTTCACTTACAAAGATGATCGTTGTGAAAGAGATATTGGTTATATCATTGACGCAGTGATTTGGGATATCCGCCACGGTGGAAATAAGAAAACTAGAGAGTCTGCATTATCATATGTAAATGATGCACCAGCTGTTTACACACTGGGTCAAGAAACAGAAACAGTAGCAGCTATCAATTATGCATTGTCTGTAATGGATAATGTATTGGATCAGACAGCTCCGGCTGCAAATTATCAGACATTAAACGGTGATAACTCTACAGCAATCGTAGCACAATGGACCGATGCTGCTATCGCTGCGGAAACAGGAGTTAAGACTACAGTAGCAGGATTAGTGGAAATCGTAACAGATGCTATCACAGCCGGAGTTGATGATGACATTCCAGCAGAATATTTGCCAAACACTATCATCCATGTTAAGACAGGAAGATATCTTGAAGAGTTGCCAATCATTGTTCCAGAAGGTTGCTGCTTATTAGGCGACGAAGTTCGTTCAGTTAATGTAAGCCCAACTTCAGGCACAACTAATATTGCCGATGCATACTACTCATTACAGTCTCTAAGTAGAATGGAATCTATTGTTGGAGATATCGTAGTAGGATCAACAGTGACTAAGACTTCAGGAAATACCGCTAGCCAGTCACAGCTATTCCCGTATGCTGATACAGCTCAACAATCAACAGTTAAACAGTTAGTAAGAATGATTCGTCATAACATTGACTGGCGTTTAGGCACTATGAACTTAGCTTCATATCCTGATCCTACTAACTACAATTCGTCATATTTGGTAGGTTACGGTGATGCTAGAACACAACTACTATTAAACAAAGAATATTTTAAAGTAGAAGTTACAGCATACATCGATGCAAACTATCCAGACGTATACTATAGCAGAACTAAGTGTCAACAAGACGTTGGCTATATTATCGATTCATTAGTTTATGACTTAACCTACGGTGGATATCAACAGTCTATTAATGCTGGTCTAGCATACTTCAATGGTGCAGGTGGCGCAATGGCAATTGATTCAGAAGAATTAACTGCAACGATCGCAGCTATGAATCATTTGAAAGCTATGGTGCAAGATGCGATAGCATTAACACCAACCGGTGGCGAGCAAAACGAAATACCACAGTGGAGAACAGGCACAGCTGGTTCGGCAGGATCTATCACATTCGTTGGTCAGGCTATGGATTATATTATTTCTATAGTGACAAACGGAACCACAGGTGCTCCTAGTGTAACAATCACAACAATAGCCAGCGGAACAACTATTACTACATCTACTTCACATGGTTTACAAGTCGGTGATACATTTACTCCTAGAACCAGTGCTAATGGCCTAGTAAAAGGAGTAACATATTTTATTAAAACAGTGCCTGGTGTGAATCAAGTAACATTAGCACCAAGTTTTGACGGAACAGCTATCACATCTTTAACTAATGGAACAGGATTAAGTATCGTCTGTGATATTGTTAACTGGCCTGCAACATCTTGGGCAACCGGCACACAGGTAACCGCATTTACAATCCTAAGTGCTGCACAAGAATCTATCATTCAAAATGTTATTGATGATCTAAATGCAGTAGCATGGCATACTGATTTTGTGGTTGATTCAACATCATTAACAACTACACAATTCCGTGTTTATGTAGGTAAAACAGATCTAGTCCATACATATGTCAGCGGCGGAACAGTGACTAAGTCAGATGGCACAGAATTAGCTATTACAGGATTTACCTACAACGAATCAACAGGTTATGCTGTAGTAACTACAGCAACACACGGTTTGTCAGCAGGTGACATTGTTGATATCGAAGGTGTTATTGTAACCTGCACATCGGGTGGCGCAAGTCCTACGACACAAACAGCTACTTTCCCAAGCGGAACTGGAACAAGAAATGGTGTAACTAAAGTCAGCTACATCCAGAATAAGTGTATCCGTGATATTAGAATCATCCTAAATGCTGTTGGTTACGATGTGATGTTTAACGGTAATTATCAATCACTAAGAGCAGCTTATTCATACCTAAGATCTACTGCTACAGAAGTATTCAGCCTAGGTCAGAAAGCAGTAACTAGAGATGCTCTAACTAATGTCAAGACAGAAGCTAAGGCCAATGTCGGTGGTGATTCAACAGCTCAATCACGCATTGAAACATTGATGACTCTAATAGACGACATTATTTTCAGCGGATCTACAGAAGGTAGCAATCAAACTACCGGTTCTAGAAACCTACACTACGCTGCTCGTCAATTAGAATTAAACAAGAGCTTTATGGTTGCAGAAATTTCTGCTTACATTGCTGCTACATTTACAGCCACAGCAACAGCCACAGCAGCAGCTACTGAATATATCACTTGTGGTAGCACTAGCTGGTTAAAGAGAAATGCTGCAATTAGATTTACAGGCACAACATTTGGCGGTATTATGACCGGAACTACTTATTATGTAAGAGAAATTGTAAGCTCAACTGTGTTTACAGTATCTCTAACACCATACGGTAGTGCTGTAGATCTAAGCACAGCAACAGGCACAATGACCTTTGCACTGTATTACGATTCAGCTCTATGTTTAAGAGACGTAGAAGCATACACAGATGCTCTAAAATATGACCTAGTATATCCAGGTAATTATAAGTCAGCTATGGCTGCTAGATATTACGCTAACTCCGTAAAAGGCAGCTTAGAAGAAGACATGTATTATCTAAGAAATGCTACCGGTATAAGAAATATGACCATGGAAGGTCTAACTGGTGACTTAACTTCTAACAATGATTACGGAACACGCCGTGTAACTGCCGGTGCATACTGTTCGTTGGATCCGGGTTGGGGTCCAGACGATGAGAGCACATGGATTAGAACACGCTCACCATACATCCAAAACAACGCAACATTTGGTTATGCTGCTATCGGTCAGAAGATCGACGGAAGTCTACACAACGGTGGTAATTGTTCTATCGTTTCCAACGACTTTACACAGTTGATCAGTGACGGTATTGGTGCATGGGTAACCAACAATGGTAGAGCAGAACTTGTTTCTGTGTTCACATACTACTCACACATCGGCTACCTAGCTGAGAACGGTGGTAAGATCCGCGGCACTAACGGTAACAACTCATACGGTGATTTTGGTTCTGTAGCAGAAGGGTTTGACGCTACCGAAACTCCAAACACAGGTATTGTCGATAACAAATATCAGTTTGTTGCAACAGTAGGATCTGCATTCGCAGACGGTGCTAGTGTTTTACAATTAGAATTTGATAACGCAGGTTCTGAATACACAACAGCTACTATGAACGTAACTGGAGCCGGAACTAGCGCATCTGTTGAAGCAGATGAATTCCGTGATGACGGTGTATTCCAAGTTAGATTGTTAGATCTAGGAAACGATTCTTCAGGACAGTTTGGTGGAGAAGGTTACTTAACTAACAGTAACACTGCTCAAGGTGGAACCACAACAAGTATCACTATCGCTGCTACCGATCAAGAGATTAACTCTGCTTATGTTGGCATGAAGGTTTATCTAACAGGCGGAACAGGTGCAGGTCAATACGGTATTATTACTGCTTATAACGCAGGAACTAAACTGGCCAGCGTTCAGAAAGAGTCAACAGGCGCTAGCGGGTGGGATCATTTAGTTCCAGGAACTACAATTTCTGCTCCAGACGCTTCAACAACTTACACAATTGAACCTAGAATTTCTTTCTCAGCACCTAGCTATGCATCAACAGCTAGCACATTGGCTACTTCTGCAACATGGGATGATGTAAATTATTCTAATATTAGTAGGGGTTACGACAACGTAACAGGAACAACCAGCGGTTCGGGAACAGGTGCTACATTCTTAGTTCTTAAGAAAGGCACAAAGTATACTGTAATATCTAAAGCAGCAGGCACAGGCTATGCTAGATTAGACACAATTACCATTGCTGGAACTAGTGTTGGCGGTGCATCGACAACTAACGACATAACACTGACAATCACTGCTGTTAACACAACAACAGGTGCTATCCAAGCATTTGACACAGAAGGTTACGGACAAGGTGGCCATTATGTAGCTATTGCTTCTGGTGCTACTTCAACTAACATTTCACCAAACGGAACTAGTTGGATTGCTGGGGGCGCACTACCAAGTTCAACAACTTGGACCAGTGTAGCTGGAGGCGATTTAACTGCAACCGAGACAGGATCTTCGTTCGTAGTTGGCAGAGCATACACGATCGCTACTTTAGGTAACACAAACTGGCTTGCAGTGGGTGCTCCTAGTGTAACAGTTGGTGTATCATTTATCGCTACAGGAACCAGCGGAACAGGAACCGCAACACCAACAGCATCTGCTGTGGTAGCGATCGCTGCTACTGGTGCTACTGCATATTCATATGATGGCGGAGCGACATGGACCGCTGGTGCAAACTTACCAACTAGCACAGGTTCATGGATTTCTGTAAAATATGCCAAGGGTATTTGGGTCGCAGTAACATTCGGCGACAACAAAACAGCTTATTCTACTAACAACGGTATATCATGGTCAGCTGGCGGAACATTACCAAGTTCTGCAAACTGGATTGACATTACCTATGGTAAGGGACGTTGGGTAGTTGTTGCTCAAGGCGGCACTGATGCAGCCTATACATTAGACAATGGTGCGGCTTGGGTAGCAGCTACAATGCCAGCAAGTAGTAACTGGAGCTCAGTTGCTTATGGTAATAACAGATTCGTTGCTGTATCTAACACTAGCGGAACTGTAGCAGCCTACAGCTTAACTGGTGCTACATGGACCGCAACTACATTGCCGGCAACAGCTAGCTGGACTGATATCACTTACGGTCAAGGTGTGTTCTTGGCAGTGAGCCAAAGCACACAGGCAGCATCATCCGAAGACGGTATCGTATGGACTTCAAGAACCAGTTCAACAGCGGCCAACGGATTTAGCGGCGTAACATTCGGTAATCCAAACAGATACGGTTTATTCGTAGCTGTTCAAAGATCTACCGCAGGCACAGTAGCTTCATACTTTAGAACAGGTGCTACTGCAAGAGGTCGTGCATTTGTAAGCCAAGAAAAGATCTTTGCAGTTCGCTTGCACGAGCCTGGATCAGGTTATGCCAGCGCACCAACAATGACTATCACAGATCCTAACAACATCTATGAAATGCCATTTACAGTAAGAATCGGTAAAGGTGCCATAGCTAACCCAAGCTTCGTTAACAGAGGTATTGGCTATGTGACTGCTAACGGTGAAGTTGCATCAGGCGACGGTTACGGCGATTTCTACCAAAGCGGTTCATACGTAGCTGTAAGAAGATTAACACAACGTCCAGTGGCTGGTTCTAACGTTGTATTAAGCAACTTACCAGGAAGAACATTTAAACTAGTTAACGTTGTATCGTTTAGAGGATCATATGATGGTTCTTATACAGCGTTCTTCCAGATCAGTCCACAATTAGCAGTCAGTGAATCCCCAGAACATGGCGATTCCGTAACTACTAGAATCCGTTATTCACAGGTTCGACTAACTGGACACGACTTCTTGAGTATTGGATCAGGAAACTTTACGGATACTAACTATCCAAATGATTTCACTCAAGATCCTGCTCAAGCTAATGAAACTGTAGAAAATAACGGCGGACGAGTATTCTTTACATCAACTGACCAAGACGGTAACTTCCGAGTTGGCGACTTGTTTACGATTGAACAGTCCACTGGTATCGCGACATTGAACGCTGATGCGTTTAACATCGCAGGTCTACAAGAACTTACTCTGGGCGAAGTAACGCTAGGTGGAGCTTCTGCAAGTATTACAGAATTCTCTACAGATCCGTTCTTTACCGCAGATTCAGATTCTGTTGTTCCTACACAACGAGCAATTAAAGCCTATATTTCCGCACAAATTGGTGGCGGTGGTGCGTCATTGAACGTAAATAGTGTAACAGCTGGTTTTATCTTTATCAGTAATAACCAGATCACTACTACAACAAACACGCCTATCCAGATGAAGGCAAGATTTGATTTCCGTGGTGGCGTAACAGGATACCCAGTAGCTTGGAACTACTTTTTAAATAACAGATAATGGAGATTAACAAATGGCAACAGGAAGATTAGGAACAGCAGACCTATCAGCAGCAACAAATACTACGGTCTACACCGTGCCAGCAGACACGTTTGCTGTAGTTTCTGTGAACTTATGTAACAGAGGCGCAACAGCAGCACAGGTTCGCATCGCAGTGGCAACTTCTGCAACACCGGGCAATGCTGAGTTTATCGAATACGATGCTCAGATCACAGCCAACGGTGTTCTAGAAAGAACAGGTCTAGTATTAGATGCTGGTAAATTGATTGTGGTGCGTTCGAGCGCAATTAACGTTTCTGCTGTGGTGTATGGTATCGAAACATCAACAGCTTAATAGGAGCGTAAAAACATGGGAAGAATAGTATCATTAGGTATCCAGGCAACAATGTCTGCCAATATCATGGGGACAACTGCCGAACGCCCAACTGCGGTGAACCCAGGGGTTACCTTTTATAATCAATCGACAGGACAGTTGGAAATTTACAACGGAAATACTTGGGTAACAGTCGGTGACTATCAACGAGTTGATATCACTTCGAGTCAAACTGTAGTGTCTAATAGGTCATATTGGGTCAACACTACCAGTGCGGCAGTTACACTAACTCTTCCTGCTAGTCCATCTGCTGGAGATTTTATCAAAGTTACCGATGTTGCAGGCACATTTGCAACAAATAACTGCACGATTAACCCTAACGGTGGAAGAATTATGCGTCAAGCAGATACAATGACAATTAGCACTAATGGTGCTAGTGTTAGAATGGTCTACTATGATGCAACAAGAGGTTGGTTATTAGAAGCTATCTAAGGAATAAAGAATGCCGTTCAATTATCAGTCATTAAAAAACTTAACAGATCAAGCTATCGTTGACGGCTCTATCGATTCAGTTGATATAGCAGACGGTGCTGTCACAGGCACAAAAATACAACTTGGAAACGTAACATCTGGTAAACTAGCATCTGGTGCTGTAGATTTAGGATCGTCAACTACCACAGGAACTATGCCTATCAATAAAGGAGGAACTAATGTTACTTCTTTAGGCGGAGCATATCGAGCACTTTACAGCGATGGATCAAATTTACAGTTTAATCCTCACGGTATACAAGGTATGCAGGTGTTCACCGGTGGCGGAACCTGGAATAGACCTAGTGGCGTAAGATACATTCTAGTGCAAGTTCAAGGAGCCGGCGGCGGCGGATCAGGTCATGGAGAAGGCGGTGGTGCAGGTGGTTATGCAGAAAGATATCTAGATGTTACAGGTATTTCTTCTGTTGGTGTATACGTTGGCGGTGGCGGTGGCGGAACTTATTATGCAAATGCCGGCGGCAATGGAGATTATGCTGCCTTTGGTCCCTACATTTCAGCTGGAGGTGGGCACGGAGCTAATAGACAGAACCAACACAGTGGTGGGGTCAGCGGAGTAGGATCTGGCGGAAATTTAAATCTGCATCAAGGAGGAGGTTTTAGTCACCATGCTAGAAGTGCTCAATCTAACGCAGATACATTCTGGGGAGGCGGTGCACCAAGTAGTCACCCACAGGGAGGACACTTTGCACATAATCACCAAACACATTGTTCTCCAGGCACAGGCGGTGCAGGAGCCCACTTCCATGGACATCGAGGTTCTGATGGAAGACCTGGTTTAGTTGTTGTTACTAGTTTTTATTAAGAGAGAAATCGATGCCATTTAATTATCAAACATTAAAAAATATAAGTCAAGCGGCATTGGTCAATAATGCTATTATAGGAGCAGATTTAACAACCAATGCAGTTACCAACGCTAAACTTTCGAATTCTACAATTACATCGAGCGAATTAGGAACAGGAGCCGTTGATGTAACACAAACATCAGTCAGCGGAACCTTGCCAATCGGTAAAGGCGGAACTGGTTTAACTGGGTTTAGCGGAGCATATAGAGTTTTAGCAGCCAATTCAGGAAATACTGCTTTAGAATTTGCTCCTACTGGAATTTATAGAATGCTTGTTTACACTGGAAATAATACATGGAACCGACCTGCTGGTGTTCGATATATTAAAGTCCAAGTCCAGGGAGGCGGCGGTGGAGGCGGCGGCCACGGAGAATCTGGCGCTGCCGGCGGTTATGCAGAACGTGTATTAGATGTTACAGGTATTTCGTCAGTAGGAATTACCATTGGCGGTGGCGGTGGCGGAACATATTACAATAACGCCGGAGGGAATGGCGCATCAAGTTCTTTTGGACCATACGTGTCAGCAGGCGGCGGCCATGGTTGTAATAGACATAACAATCATAACGGCGGACTTGCCGGAGTCGGATCCGGAGGTGATTTAAATTTATACGGTGGTTGCGGTGGCGGTCATGAACAGAGGTCTTCTGGTATGGGAGGATCTACATATTTCGGCGGTGCTGCACCAGCCGGACACCCACAAGGAGGCCACTTCGCACATAACCACCAAGGCCACAGTGCTCCAGGCACAGGCGGAACATCTGGATATTTCAGCGGACACAGAGGTTCTGATGGAAGACCTGGCATTATTGTGGTAACAGAATACTATTAATAGAGTGAGAATATGCCATTTAATTATCAAACACTTAAAAATTTAACCGGCTCTGCGATCATCGATCTGCAGATCGGTTCTAGTCAAATTACAGATCGATCTATTCCTGATGCTGATATCACAGCAGGAGCAGTTACATCTGGAAAGATGGCATCGAGTTCTGTAAATTTAGGCACATCCACAGTGACAGGAACACTGCCAGTGAGTAAAGGTGGAACCGGAATAACCAGCATTGGCAGCGGCAATACTGTATTAAGGACAAACGCATCTAACAACGGTTTAGAATATGCTGTAGCAGGGTTTTCTGGCATGCAGGTGTTCACCGGTGGCGGAACCTGGAATAGACCTAGCGGTGTTAGGTATATCAGAGTGAAGGTTCAGGGCGGTGGTGGCGGAGCAAGCGGACACGGAGAAAGCGGAGGAGCCGGAGGCTATTCAGAGCGTGTGTTAGATGTATCTGGCATTTCGTCAGTTTCAGTTTATGTCGGTGGCGGTGGCGGTGGCACATACTACTCAGGCGCCGGCGGCAATGGCGACTACGCAAGTTTTGGACCATATGCCAGTGCTCAAGGTGGTCACGGAGCTAATAGACAGAACCAACATAGCGGTGGAGTCAGTGGCGGTGCTGGCGGTGGGGACCTAAATATACATACAGGATCCGGTGGTGCTCACCACGACAGTTTTGGGCCCGGCGGAACCAGCCACTTCGGAGGACCTGCACCTAGCGGACATCCACAAGGTGGTCACTTTTCACATAATCATCAATCACACTCTGCACCGGGAACCGGCGGCACAGGTGGTTACTTCCACGGACATAGAGGATCAGACGGTCGTCCGGGAATTGTAGTAGTTGAAGAATATAAATAATCTGGGAGATTAATAGTTATGAAAAAAGCATTAGTAGGATATCAGGGCTGGGTTTCTCAGGTCGTAGAACCAGGCGAAGATCACGAAATTTACGAAGGTCCAGGAGCAACAATGGCATGGGTCGATGCACCCGACGACATTACTATGGACTGGACGCTAGAATGGAGCCCTGGACAACAGAAAATGATCTGGGTAGAAAGAGACGGTCCGTTTACAAATAACGAAGTAGCACGTAAAGTTGCCTACGGAGATGCAGGTGCACAATTAGGCATGATTTTTGATGCAATCAAAGAACACGGTGTGTTGGATACAAACAGCGAATGGTATCAACACCAAGTCATGGTTAAAAGTATGATACCAAAACCAACAGGCGACAAGTTTTTAATGACTCCTGAAGAATATATCGAATCTATGGCAAATACAGAACCTAGTGCCGATAGAAATTGCGTTCCTTCCACGCCAGAATTACCTGCTTGGGTAAGATACCCTGGTTGGAAAGGCTATCAAGGCAGATAATTTGTTCTAACACAAAAAAAGGCATCTTTGGATGCCTTTTTTTATCTTGACCATAAACTGCACATATAAATACTTCACCATTGGTATAAGGAATATTCATGCATATTAAAAAAGTAACCATTATCGGGGGCGGAAGCTCGGGCTGGATGACAGCGGCCGCCTTATCTAAATTATGTAAACATTTAGAAATTACAGTAGTTGAATCATCAAAAGTGGGCACAGTAGGCGTAGGAGAAAGCACATTAGGACATATCAATAAATTTTTAAATTTATTGGGGATGAAAGACGAAGATTGGATGGCCGCATGTAACGCAACCTATAAGAATTCTATTCGATTCACTAATTTTAGAGAAAATGACGGAACATCTTTTGAATATCCTTTCAGCGCAGGATTAGATTTTACAGATAAACCTCACGGAGTAGGAGCATGGAGCGAATTAGCGACCCTTTATCCAGAAGAATTTACACCCAATACATTTGCAGAATTTTACTGCACCGGGAACACTTTCCTTGCAAAATATGCCAAACAGACCAAAGATGAAAAACGTATTCTAAGAAATTATGATTTTAGATTCGACACCGCATATCATTTAGATGCTCAATTATTCGGCCAATGGTTAAAAAATAATATCGCTATTCCAAACGGAGTTAAACATATCATCAATGATATTCATAGTTTCAAGAAAGATAAACAAGGAAACATTGATCAAATTTTATGTGTAGATGGTTCGGTATTGCCTGAGACTGATTTATGGGTTGATTGCACAGGATTTAAATCTATTTTATTAGAAGACTGGATGGGACAACAGTTCCAATCTTTTGAAAAATACTTGGCCAATGATAGAGCATGGGCCTGCAGATTACCTTATATTGATAGAGAACGTCAGATGTTAAATGTCACCGACTGTCATGCATTAGGAAACGGTTGGGTTTGGTATATTCCTCTCTGGAACAGGATAGGAACAGGATATGTATATTCTACTAGATTTACCACTCCAGAAGAGGCTAAAAAAGAATTTAAAGATCATATAGCAAAACACCATAGCCCAGAGATCGCAGAAAATGCAGAAATGTTTGAAATCGTGATTAAGCATGGAAAACGTCGAAGAGCATGGGTGCATAATGTAGTGGGGGTTGGTTTAAGTTATGGATTCGTCGAGCCTCTTGAATCAACAGGACTGTTAACAACACACGAAAACATTATTAAATTAGTCGAAAGCCTAAACAGAAGAAACGGGTATGTAACTCGAAGTGAGATCGAAGGCTTTAACTATGCTGTCGATTATGAAGTTACAAAATTTAGAGATTTTGTAGCACAACATTATGCATTATCAATGAGAACTGACACCCCATATTGGCGTTGGTGCACTCAACTAAATGAATACTGTCCTGAAATGCAAGGTGATGCAATATTAAAACAAGCACAATTTCCTAACCTGCTAGGAAGTTTGGCAAATTTCCAAGCCTTTGTTCCTGATTATGTAGGCAATAATTTTATTGCAGCCGGCATGGGGATTAAGTCAATATCAACTCCTGAGCTGATATTTTATAGCGGTGATAGATTAAATCCTTTACAAAAGGAAGAAGTGATTAATCATACCAAACGAAGATACGAAGAATATCGAGACTTTATTATTGAGCATGTGAAAGAGTTGCCTAGTCATTATCAATTTTTAAAAGACAACATATATGGTGGTAAGGATGACTACTCTTTGTAAGAGGCTATTTGGGTGGATGAAGCCTAAACAAAAATCTTTCGTAAGATTTTATTCTCTAGAACCCGGGGTTGTTGATATATTTCCTATTATAAGTTCAGCTAGCCTAAAGAGAAATTTTATGGCAACCGAACAAATAGGCGATAGGCCCGAAACACTCAGTTCAAAAAATTGTCCGGGTATTAGAAAAATTATTTCTACAGGATGGATCGTTCCGGCCCCTTCAGATTTTATTATACAGACAAACGGTGACGGAGTTAGTATGGAGTGGGCCGAACCGTATAGGTTTAGTAAAGTGAGTCCTGGAAGAGATTCGTATGTTTCATCACACACACGCAGCCAAACAGAGCCGCTGCTCGAAGACCCAGATAATACTCTCAAAACTTTAGTAAAGTTAGAAACACCGTGGAGAGTAGAAGCTAGCGACGATATAGTATTATTGTTTATGCCAGTTACATATAACAATGAACATAGGTTTCAAGCAGCCCATGGGATTTTAGATACCAGATACGGCCATGTTGTTAACATTCAACTATTTTGGAAAGTCATGGATGGGAAAACATTAGTCAGGGCAGGAACCCCATTGGTTCAAATAATACCAGTGCCGAGACAGAGTCTTAGTTTATCAAATTATGATGTTGCTATTGACAAATTTCGTGAAGAAGATTTAGAAAAAGAACAGGCATTTAATTATGCTGCTAATTGTGTTTTTTTAAACTCTGATAGTTTAGCGAATAGGTTGACGAGATCTATTTCTATACTTAAAAATTTTAAAAGGGAAAAACTATGAATTACTTACAAGTTATGCAACAAACATTAGAAAATGTTACTGCTGAAAAATCAGCTAAAGAGGAAGAATTAAAAAAACTCGAAGAAGAATTTGCAAATGTAAAATTAAATCCTTACGGTATCACATCCATTGATTTCAGTAAAAGACAAGAAATGGCTACTGATATTTTAAAAATGGAAGGGGTTATCATGGGAATTACATTGGCCATCGAGACCTTCGGAGAAACACAGGGTGCTACAGCTTAACAATGGCAGCTTATTTTTATTTCCTCCCTATGTTTGGAAATTTCAATATGATTTTGGCTATGACAAATTAAAAATCAAAATTGATGAGCTGTTCAATCTAGTAGAAAAAAATTCAAAATTAGAAAAGGGCGATGCTATTTCTACAGTATCGGTCAATCAAGATCTTCAACCACACACATGGGAAGAACTAGCTGATTTTCAGAATTGGCTAGGTCTTACGTTTGAGCAAATTAAAGATTCTTATCAATTTGTAGAAAGACAATCTCGAGTGACTCAATCTTGGATTAATAGACACGGTCACGGCGGAATTACCGAAGAACACAATCATAACTATTCTACATTTGTTGTAAGCTGTTATTTAAATTGTCCTACAAATTCTGGAAACATCGAATTTAAAGATCCCTTAGAATATCATTTTACTGGTTGGCCAATAGAACCCGAAGTGGTTCTCTACAAGGAACTTCCGGTCACGACTAACGATGTAGTTATTTTTCCGGGATGGCTAAGGCACAGGGTTCAACCTAATCTTTCAAATGAGAATAGATACGTGATGACATTTAATATAAAATGATAGATTTTAAAGTTTGCTATCCTGATGCTAATAATTTTGATAGAATTATCAAGATTAAAACTCTCAGCGACTGGAATGTTAAGTATGTGCCGCTCGAAGATGACATCGGTTACTGGGTAACTGATCTACCTTTCGATAATCAGTTATTAGATACATATAAAAATTTAATAGCAACATTTCCTATACAAAAAGATAACAGCCATCCAGATAATTTCGATCCTAATCCCTTCGATACCATTCATCTTCCAGATTGGATCTATAAAGATATTTGTTTTTTAATAAGAGATTTTTATATTCAAAATGTAACAAATAATATTCTAGATCCTCAGATACACGAATGGGGGAACCTGTATAGAAAAAATATTAATCGACCTATATCGTGCTGGAGAATCCCTCATATTGATTATGTATATGGCATGGTAGCCAATATGTGGTTTACTGATCACGATATAAAAGATAGTTCGACTAAACTTTATAAGTATACAGGAAAAATGCATAGAGAAGTATACGATTTTCAAGTAGATCAAAATCATAAAATGTTTAAAGAATGGGTATCTATGGCCGAAAATCCAAAAAGGGTAAATTGGTTCAATTATCCTGATGAAGAATTAAAGAAGTGGGGATTTGAATTAGTAGGCGAAGCTCCTACTAAAATAAACACTATGACAATGTATAGAGCAAATGTTCATCATGTAGCATATGTCGGCGATAAAGTCGACTTTCGGTGGAGTCATGCATTTGCATTCAGCCACGAATTAGCTAAAGAAATGTTTATGAGAGAAATATTTTTATGAACTTAGATTATTATTTTCCTACACCAGTCTGGTGGGAACAAACCGAAATTAATAATGGACCAATAGAAGAACTAGCCTATCGTTTAAGGAAAGAAAATCCAACTGGAAGAAAATTAAGTAATCAGGGCGGCTGGCAAAGTATGGATTTCAGACCAGGAACTCATCCAGAAGTGGCCGAACTAGAAAAAAGAATAATGGATC
>JACCDK010579250.1_pt1 | contig 23585 bp, 18 predicted proteins | sample 7445871 | NCBI WGS metagenome assembly JACCDK01 (sample SAMN15323436, study PRJNA562643) | freshwater metagenome | isolation source: river surface water | place: USA:Blue River Watershed | collected 2017-08-15 | reverse complement strand
GGCATGATCAAAAATTATCTTTCCATTGCCTTGCTCATTTGCATCGTACTGCTTGGTTGCATCAGATCTGGCCTGCACAAAACCTATACCGATTGGAAGGTTACCGGTGGCGGAAAGGAAAACCTGCATTATTCTTCCATCAAACAAATTGACACCAGCAACATCCAGAACTTGGAAATAGCCTGGATTTATCATACCGAAAACAGGGACAAAACCCGTTTTGGCGCCATGGAATGCAATCCAATCATCATCGATTCGGTGATGTTTGGTGTATCACCCAAATTGAAACTCTTTGCCATCAATGCTCGCACAGGAAAAGAACTTTGGACATTCAACCCCGCAGATTCTGTGGCCAACAAGACTTGGCACCGCAACAGCGTCAACATGAACCGTGGCGTGGCCTATTGGGCTGAGGGGGAAGACAAACGCATCATCTATACCGTTGGTCCTGTGGCATTGGAAGTGAATGCAAACACGGGTAAACTGATCAGCAGTTTTGGAAGGAATGGTGGCATCAACCTTGCTGCAGGGCTGGGCAGGGATTCTTCCAAAGTCTTTGTTGCGCCCACCTCTCCGGTGATGGTCTACAAGAACCTGTTTTTCCTGAGTGGCCTGGTGGGTGAAGAAACCCCTGGGCACATCCGTGCTTTTGACGTGAAAACGGGTCAGCAAAAATGGATTTTTCACACCATCCCCTATCCTGGCGAAGCCGGTCACGAAACCTGGGAAGACAGCACGGCTTACAAACACATGGGGTCTACCAACAGCTGGGCGGGTTTCAGCCTGGATGAAAAAAGGGGAATCCTTTTTGCGCCAACAGGCAATCCTTCCAATGATTTTTATGGCGGTAACAGGCTGGGAAAGGGCCTCTATGGGAACTGTCTCTTGGCCATTGATGCGGCAACAGGAAAATTGATCTGGCATTTTCAAACGGTTCACCATGATGTCTGGGACATGGACCTTCCTGCAGCCCCAGCCTTGATTACAGTAAAACACAATGGGAAAAAGATTGATGCGGTGGCGCAAACAACCAAAACCGGATTTGTTTTCCTGTTTGAGCGGGAAACAGGAAAACCACTTTTCCCGGTGGACGAAGTACCTGTGGTTGATCAGAGCCCACTCAAAAACGAAAAGCTTTGGCCTACCCAGCCCATGCCCCGTTTGCCAAAACCCATTGTAAGACAGGCTTTCAACCATTCCGATTTGAACAGGCTGGTCAGCGATTCCAGCTTCAACACCATCGAGAAAAGATTCATGGGCTACCGTTCCGGGAAAATGTTCAACCCTCCATCAACTGAAGGAACAATCATTTTACCAGGATACGATGGTGGTGCAGAATGGGGTGGGCCTGCGTTTGATCCAAAAACAAAACTCCTTTATGTCAATGCCAATGAAATGAGCTGGGTATTGAACATGGTTGAAAACAAACCAGATCCCAAAAAAGTGAAAACAAACCTTGAAGCAGGCGCAACACTCTATACCCAGCACTGCATGGGCTGTCATGGCCCTGAAAGGCTTGGTGGTGGAGACTATCCTTCCATCGTTGGTGTTGAGAAAAAATACACGGCACAATCATTCATCCAATTGATTACTACGGGAAGAAGAATGATGCCCGGCAACAACAGCCTGAGCAACGAAGAAAAAAATGCGATTGCTGCATTTGTCCTGAACCTGAAAGAGGAACAACAAAAACCATTCGCTGGAGCAACAGCAAAAAATTCAGTGGCGCCAAAACAAGGTTATGGATTTACAGGATACAACAAGTTTCTAACGCCTGAAGGATTCCCTGCGATTCAACCACCCTGGGGAACATTGACCGCCATCAACATGAATACGGGCCAGCACGAATGGAAAATTCCGCTGGGAGAATTCGAATCATTGAAAGCAAAAGGCATTCCCGCAACAGGCCGCGAAAACTATGGCGGTCCGGTGGTTACAGCCGGTGGCCTAATTTTTATTGGTGCCTCCGCGGACGGAAAGTTCAGGGCCATCAACAAACGAACAGGTAAAATACTCCTTGAACTGGACCTGCCTGCACCGGGTGTAGCCACTCCATCTGTCTATGCGGTGAATGGAAAACAATTTGTTGTGATTGCCTGCGGCGGTTCAAAATGGGAAGGCAAATCCAGCGATGCCTATGTGGCGTTTGCGTTGAAAGATGAATAAGCAATCGTGACTCTCTGATTTTTCTCACCCCGTATAACTATAACATTTCCCTAAACCTTTATACGCAAGCAAGTAGGTAACTTGAATGGTGCAAAATGGCAACTGATTCAAACCACCAAACAATTATACATGCGTATTTTTTTGATGGCCTCGCTGGTTTTTTATTCCATCAATGCAAGAGCACAATCCATCCCTGCAATTACTGGAAGCAACTTCAAGGCATCAGAAGCCAAAATATTTTTGGATCACCACAACAAAGTGCGCGCTGAAGTGGGTGTGGGTAAGCTAAGCTGGAGCTCATCGCTTTCAAACTACGCACAGTCCTGGGCCAATCAATTGGCTGACAAGAAATGCAAGTTAAAGCACAGCGAATGCAGGGATGAAACAGGAAGGGTCCTTGGTGAAAATATTTTCTGGGGAAGCTCTTCTGCCGTGTATGGAACCCTTGATGCCTCCAAATCCTGGTATGAGGAAAAAGCAGATTACAATGGTGCGCGCATCGGAGAGACCAGAGGGAAAATGGTTGGACATTATACCCAAATGGTTTGGAGCAGTACCCTTGAGGTGGGCGCAGGAGTAGCCTTCTGCCCAAGTGGCGCCATCATTGTGGTAGCCAGTTACCATCCGGCAGGAAATATGGTTGGTTCGGTTCCATATTAAATAGAATTTCCATGGCAATGAATTTAAAAGTAAATTTTCATTCCCTCTATTTTTGATTCTGAAACAAAATTTCATTCATTTAAATGATATTGCAGCACCACAAGTAGAAACCAATGAAAATACTGATCACCGCAGACTGGCACCTGGGAAAGAGATTGCACCTGGAAGATTTCAGCCAGGACATGGAGCAGTTTTTGCTATGGTTGCTGCAACATATCGAGGAAAATGAGATTGACCTGTTGCTGTTGGCAGGTGATGTTTTTGACCAAAACAATCCCTCTAACGAGGCCACCAAACAATACTATGACTTTTTGATCAGGCTGCACCAGACAGGATGCAAGGCCATCATCACTGCTGGCAACCATGATTCTCCCTCTTTTCTGGACACCCCATCCTCTTTGTTGCAGTCCCTCGGCATCAGGGTGATAGGGCGCTTCCCGGGGATGGACCAGCTAGACCAGGTTTTGCTCCCCATAAAAGACAGGTCTGGCAACAGCGAGGTGGTGGTTGCGGCCATCCCTTTTCTTCAGGATCGCTTCATTCGCCAGGTGGGTGAAAGCGAGGGCGTCAAGGAAATTGATGGCAAGATCAGGGAGGGGATGCGCAGGGTGTTCACCGGCATCGGCACAGAAATGAAAAAACAATATCCCAAACACCTGCACATCGGAATGGCGCACCTCCATGCGCAAGGCACAAAAGCCAGCGAGGCCGAGAGGGAAATCCAGATCGGGAACGAGCTGGGCATCCCTGCTGATGCCTTAGACCAGTTCAATTACCTGGGCCTTGGCCATATCCATACCGGACAGGCCGTGATTGAGGGAAGGATTCATTATGCCAGCAGCCCGATTTCACTGGGCTTTTCAGAGAATATTTACAAGCACAAACTCATCCGGCTCGACACCGACGGAGCCACCATACGCCAAACTTTTGTTCCTGTTCCAAGGTTCAGGTCGCTTTATCAGGTAAAAGGATCCCTGCAGGAAGTGGAGAACAAACTGTCTTTGCTGCAGTGCAAATACAGATTCACGGCTTTGCTGGACCTTACCATTGATGAGCAGTCCTATGACCCAATGGTCATGCCAAGATTGGAAGCCTTGAAAAATGAAATGCTGGAACGCAACATGAAGGTTGTCAGCCAGCGGGTAATTTTCAGGGACAAATCCAGCAGCAGAAAAATGGGTAGCCTGGTGCATGACAGGGTGAAAGACCTTGAACCGACCATGGTTTTTGAAAAGATCATAGAAGAAAGAGAGGACAACGAGGAGAAATCGGCCCTGAAAGACCTGTTCAGCACCCTACTTGCTGACGCAACACAACAACAACCATGAAAATACTGAAGCTGAGTTTCAGCAACATCAACTCACTCAAGGGCAACTTCAGCATCAATTTTGAATCGCCCGAACTGGCCAGTGCAGGGCTTTTTGCGATCACGGGTCCTACGGGTGCAGGAAAGAGCACCATCCTAGATGCCATCACACTGGCTTTGTACTGTTATACCTCTCGGTTTCAGGAAATAACCAAAAAAACCATCGAGGAGGAAAAGGGCATCATCACCAGGGGAACAACAGAATCCCATGCACAAATCAGTTTTCAGGTCAATGGCGAAACCTATCTTTCGCAATGGTCTGCAGGATTGACCCGCACAGGAAACCTCAGCAAAATTCTGCTGAAAGTGAGCAAATGGGAGGATGGTGCCTTCAAACCCATTACCGATAAACTGAAGGATTCAAGGGCAGAAATCGTCCGCATCATCGGGCTCTCTCAGGAGCAATTCACACAAGCTATTGTATTGAGCCAGGGAAAATTTGATGAATTCCTCAGGGCCCCAAAAGCCGACCGTTACAAGCTCCTGGAAATCATCACCGGAACGGTGCTTTTCCGTGAAATTGGAAGAATGGCATTTGAGCGCCACCGCGAGATCAAAGAAAAAATCAAACAGCTTACAGAAAGCATGGGCACTATTTCTGTACTGTCTGATGCGGACATTGCAGCAATTGAAGACAAAATACAAACGTTGCTGGCTGAGCAAAAAGATCACGCAATATTATTGGAAACGCTCAATAGCAAAATCAAAATAAAGCAAGACATTGTTTCACTGACTGCTACCCTTGCAGGATTGGACGATGAAAAGGTAAAACTGGCAACAGAAGAAGCAGGACTGGCAGAGGCCATTGAACGCCTTCATGAGTTTGAAAAAACGGCCCCATTGATGAACCAATGGAATGCACTTCAATCCATGCATAAAGATTTATTGGATGAAAATAAAATACGTGAAGAGGCGTCCTCATCATTGAAGTCATTGTTGGATGAAAGAACCGGAGTAGTCAAAAGTTTGGCCTCCGCAAGCGGGAAAGCAACTGATGAAAACGGGTTTGTTGCTGCATTGGATGCTTTTTTTACCCTGGTCGATGGCATGGATAAAAATATCGCCACACTGGAAACAGAAACCAGCACACTGAGGCTGCCCCTTGCCAACTTCATCAAGACCCTTCCAGAAAAAATAAAATCAATTGTTGCTCCCATCAGCTCTGATACTGCCCAATTGAAAAAATTTGTGATAGGGCAACAGGAGGCACTCCGTAAAAATGTTTTACCGGATGATTTCAAGCTAGGCAACTTTCAGGAAGCCTTCACAGCGCAACAAAAAAGAATTGTTGAACTCAATGCCTGTCTTTCAATCGCTCTGCTGGTGCAGCGTAATGAAGAAGACAAAAATACGAACACAGAAGAAGTACTCGTCTTGTCAAAACAAATCAATGCGCTGATGTCTTCGGTCAAGGCAATGGATACATCCATTGATGAAGAAAGTATTGCGCTTGAAGTCTTGCTCAAAGCTGTAGAAGCCAACAATGCCATCCTGTCCATGGAGATCCACCGTCAGGCGCTGGTCGATGGAAATCCTTGTCCCTGTTGTGGTTCAACCAGCCATCCTTATGCCATCAACCTGCCAAAGCTGAACAATGCGCTGCAGGAAAACTACAATTCCAGGAAAGAAGCCAACGAGAAAAAGATCAGCTTGAGAACAGAAGCACAAACAAATATCAGGCTCTTGGAGAGGGACAAACTCAACAAGGAAAAAAACATTGAAGACATCAACAAAGAGTTGGCATCAAGGCAAACTGATTTGAAGCTAGGTTTGCTGGCATGTGAATTGCCTGAAACAGCAAATGTGGATTTGATAAAAACATCCATAACCGTTACCGAAGAAAATATCCGGGTGATAAAGCTGCACCAAGAGTGGAATATCGTTGAGGACAGCCTGATCCAGTTCATTGCAGACATGGAAGTCTTTCAGCAGAAGCAACTGGGCCTGACCAACCTGAAAAACGAAAGGGCTGAAATATTTACTGGTGCTTCCATCAGTATTTTCAGGGATCAGCTGAAACAGGACTGGACAAGAATCGAAACATCGATATCTACGCAACAAAAGATTTCTCAAAAAGCTTCTCAAGCCATAGAACAGCTTCAAGAAGCAATAAGAAAAGAAGAGGTGGCATTTGATGCATCATTGGTAAAAAATGGATTTGCTGACAAGGCTTCGTTCATTAAGGCCATGGCAGATGCAGACACCATCCAGTCAACGAAAAAACTGATTGATGATTTCCGAAAAAAGAAAGATCAACATGCAGGAAAACTGATCCAGGCCAACAATGACCTGCTTTCCAAGCAGTCGATGGATGATGTTTCCTCCACCCTTGAAAGCCTTCTCTCTTCAGAACAAGAACAAAAAGAGTTGCTGGAGAAAAACCTTTTCGAGCAAGGGCAGATCAAACAATCCCTTGCTATGGATACGATCAACAAGCAACAGCACTTGGGCATTTTGAGGCAATTGGAGCTGGTGGAAAAAGAAGAGAAATTATACAATATCCTGAACAATTATATTGGCGATGCCAATGGCAACAAGTTCAACAACATTGTGCAACGCATCACCATGCGCCATCTTTTTGACTTGGCCAACCTACGGCTAGAATCCTTGATGGACCGCTATCAGCTTTCACTGGGATCTACTGATGATGAAGACAGCATCTGGGTGATAGACACGCACATGGGTGATGAATGGAGATCAATTGACAGCGTCTCGGGTGGCGAGCGCTTTGTGATTTCACTCGCACTGGCACTGGCCTTGAGCGATATGGCATCGCAAAACGTAAGGATTGATTCAATGTTCATTGACGAGGGCTTTGGAAGCCTCTCCCCCGACGATCTTTACAATGCCATTGCGATGCTTGAGCGCATGCAAGTAGAGGGCGATAAACTGGTGGGCATCATCAGCCATGTTGAATGCCTCAAGGAAAGAATTGGCACCCAAATCGTGGTGGAAAAATTGCAGAATGGTGAGAGCACGCTTTATTTGAAATGCAACGAACTGCAGAAGAGCTTGAAAATTATTGGGGTTTAAAATTCTATATTTTTTTGAAAACACTGTTTCTCCTCCAATACCTTCGGGTCTGCTCAGATAACTTGCTGTCATCAACAATCCGTTGATGCCCAAGTTAAATAGCATGACATGATAATTGAACTGGCTGTAATGACCATGACCTTTTTTGCCGGCATGGTAATGATCATCTTGAACCCATTAAAGAAAACAAGGCCTTTGGGATGGGTGCTGACACTGGAGGCATTTGGAAGAACCTTACTAGATCAGGGATGGACAGAAATGTTTATCCTGCTGGCAATTGGCCTGGCAATCCTTTTTTTGGTGCGCAACCTCAAAGAAAACATGGTTACCAAAATTTCTTACGTTGCCTTGGGTACTGCACTGGCAATAGATTTTAGCCAATTGCTCCAACACAACTGATCAGATGTTATTTTCCACCTTCAATAATGGCCTTGTAAGCTGGCTTCCGCAGGTAATTTGCATCAAATGGCAGCGGCCAGTCTGGAGCACCCTGCCAGGAGGGAACCCAGGAGTCTGCATCGCCCACATTCCAGGTGGTGATGCCAAACTGTTGTGCTTTGGGTACAGTGTTGTAGGCTTTGACAATCTGCCTGTATCGATCTGCCTGCTGTTCAGCCATGGCTGCAGTAAAAACAATGCCCTGAACCTTGTTGCTGTTGACGCGCACATCCAATTCTGAAATATGCACCTTCAGCCCTGTAGCTGCAGCAAAATTAATGGCTGCAATGATGTTGGCTTCCGTCTGTAAAGTAGTCGTATGAAACTGCATGCCAATACCATGAATCGGAATCTTTCTTGCCTTGAATGAATTGATCAAGTTGCCAATGGCTGTGCGCTTGGCGCTGCTGTATTCATGTCCATAGTCATTGTAGAATAACAATGCATCAGGATCTGCTTCATGCGCATATTGAAAACACCTTGCGATATAATCCGGACCCAAGTTTTTAACCCAGATACTTTGCCTGACGGTTCCATCATCATTGAAGTACTCGTTGACCACATCCCATGAAGCCAGTTTTCCTTTGTAACGCGACACAACAGTTTGAATATGGCTTTTCAGCATTTTTTCCCAAGCGACTGAGTCGCCCGAATAATTGGTCACCCAAGTGGGTTGAGAAGCATACCAGTTCAACGTATGACCGTGCATTCTTTTTCCATTGGCCTGTGCATAGGCAACAAGATAGTCAGCATCTACCCAATTGTAAACCGTTTCTGAAGGATGCAAGGCTGCAAATTTCATTGCATTTTCAACTGTGATGCTGTTAAATTCTTTTGTGACTACACCACTGTATTTGGCATTGTTTTTCATCAATGAAATACCAACTGCAGCACCCATTGGGAAAGGCATGAATTGATAAAGATTGGTATCCACCACCACAACCGGTGGCACAGGTACAGGTATGGTTCCGCCACCGGCAGTCACTCCTTTTTTGGTGCATGCGCTAAAAAAGGAAACAGTCAGCAGAAAATAGATCGTGTATTTTTTCATCCTTTAAATGGCTTTGGCTTCAGTAAATGTAATCAATATCTTTCCCAAAGCTGCAATTGTGCTAAATTGCTCGATATGCTTAACAGCAATCTAATGCAGAACAACATGTCAACCATGAAAAAACTATTACCCGTTTCACTGCTTTTTATTGCCATCCTCTTCATGTTTGGTGCGATTGCGCAAGAGCGGTACACAGTAAAACCTGGAGATCCCAACGGCATCAAAAAATGGTACATGGGCCGGCAGATTGCACAGGTGATGAGCCACTATGGTATCGACTGGCTTGAAAGACCGGAAAGGGAGATGGAAGAAAACACTTCGCAGTTGCTGAAAAACCTTGTGGTGCAGCCCGGTATGACAGTTGCGGACATTGGGGCCGGAAGTGGCTACCACAGCGCATTGTTGTCAAAAATGGTTGGGAATGGAAAAGTATATGCAGTGGATGTGGAACCGGAAATGATTGCTTACCTGAATGACAGGATCAAACTGGAAGGGACCAAAAACATCCTTCCTGTAATGAGCACAGAACAAAAAGTTTCATTGCCTGCCAACAGCATTGACATGATGTTGCTGGTGGACGTATACCATGAATTTTCTTTTCCTTATGAGATGGCGCTTTCCATGCTGGAAGCACTCAAGCCCGGAGGCAAACTGGTGCTGGTAGAGTTCAGGGCCGAAGACCCAACAGTACCGATCAAGACCATCCACAAAATGAGCGAGCAACAAGCGGTGAAAGAGTTCAAGGCTGCAGGTTTTTTATTTGAAAAAAATATCAGCAACCTTCCCTGGCAACATTGCCTGATTTTCAGGAAGCCAAAAAAATAAATTTGATTTGAATTATGCTTAATTTGATGCCAGTTGTCAAATTAAGCCATGCAAAAAAAACAGTTGAATTTCCTGCTATCTTCCCTTCGTAAGGGAACTCCATTTTTTTTGATGGCATTGCTCTGCATGATCATGCAAACCCATGCACAAAATAAAAAACCCAATATTGTTTTTTTGCTGATTGATGACCTCGGCTATGCAGACTGCGGATTCAATGGCGGAAAGGACATCCTTACGCCAAACATAGACAAGCTTGCAAAAGCAGGATCTATCCTGGAAAACCATTATGTGCAACCCGTCTGTTCACCCACAAGATCAGCCTTGATGACAGGCAGGTATCCAACGAAAACAGGCATTTACACCATCATTACTCCTGGCGCACAATGGGGGCTTCCTTTGAATGAAAGAGCCCTGGCCAATGCCCGAAAGGATGCCGGTTACCATACTGCCATCACCGGAAAATGGCATTTGGGTGAATTTGAAAAAGCCTACCAGCCCAATGCAAGAGGATTCGATCAACAATACGGACATTTTTTTGGGGCCATTGATTACTATACGCATTCCCGCAACAACCAGCTGGATTGGTACCGCAACGGAGAACCACTCAATGAGGAAGGCTACTCAACACATCTGGTTGCCCGCGAAGCCTGCCACACCATTGAAAACAATGACCAGAAAAAACCGCTTTTCCTCTATGTGCCTTTCAATGGCGTCCACAGCCCGTTTCAGGCACCTGAAGAGTACACAAAAGCCTACCCCAACCTGGAAGGAAACCGGCAGAAGCTTGCAGGAATGCTGGCCGCTGTAGACGAGGCCGTTGGTCAAATCGTGGCCTCGCTCAAAAAAGCAGGAATGCTGGAAAATACACTGATTGTTTTTTCAAGCGACAATGGTGGACCGCCACCCGGCAACAATGCGCCACTGCGCGATTTCAAGGGCACCATCTACGAAGGCGGTACCCGTGCTGCCGCTTTTGCTTTTTGGCCTGGACACATTCCTGCAGGCAAGAAAATCAGTGGGGCCATGCACATGATAGACTGGTACCCAACCCTTGTAACCCTTGCAGGAGGCTCACTGAAACAAGCCCTGCCGATTGATGGCAAGGATGTCTGGCCCATGATCACCAAAGGTGAACCTTCTCCTCAAAAGGCCATTCTGTCGGTATCTACCCGTGGCATTTCACAAGCAGCAATAAGAATGGGTGACTGGAAACTGATCGTAGCAAATGCCGTCGAAGCAGCAGATGGAAAGCCGCAGAAGCAACCAAAAAAGTACGAACCTATTTCCCTTTTCAACCTGCTTGAAGACCCAGGAGAATCCAGGAACCTGGCCTCCACCCATCCTGATAAGGTTGCAGAACTGCGCAAAGAATTGTCTGCCTTGTTGAATGATGCAGTTGCCCCCGGCGGGAAATAAAATCAATCGTAAAACTATTTCCCAAAAATTGATTGTACAGGTCTTCCAATCCAGACCTGTGGCGCCTTCAGCTTCAGGGCAGCGGCGATGGTTGCGGCTGTATCAAAAGTCATGATGCTTTCCTGAACCTGATGGTTCTTGCGGATACCCGGTCCAACAACAATCCAAGGAATCTGCATCTCTGCCATTGATATGCTGCCATGCCCTTTTTTGATGCCGCCGTGATCGGCCGTAACCAGTACCAGTGTTTCATCTGCAATGCCCGCCCTTTCGATGCTTTGCAAGATCTCGCCAATGTGCGCATCCGTGCGTTCCACCGATCCATAATACTCGGGAGTGTCATGGCCCACGGTATGCCCAACGCTGTCTACATCATGCAAATGCACAAAAAGAAAATTCGGTTTTTTTGATTCAATGTAATCAACTACTGCATTGGTCAACGCAACATCTCCATTGCAATTCAAATCCTTGTTCACCGCGGCTTTGGGAAACAAATAACCAATACCATCCCATTCGTAAATGAAGCCAATCTCGCTCTCCGGCCTGCTCTTCCTGAGCAGACCTGCAATAGAAGGAAACATCCCATACTCATCCAAAACCCTTGAGGGCATGTCTGGAGACTTGCTTCCCCAGGTGGTGAAACCATGCAACTCCGGGCCTGCACCCATGTTCATGGAAGCCCAGTTGGCTGCACTGGAACTGGGCAGTACCGTTCTGGCTTCCAGGCTCCAGGACCCTCTTTGCATCATGGACTGCATCACAGGCAGCTGGGCTTTTTTGAACGCGTATGCACCCATGCCATCCACACCAATCAAGACAACATGTTTTATTTTTTGTTGAGAAAAAGATTGTAGATAACATGCAAACATGATGACGATGCAACAAAGAATCCGCTTGTTCATGGACTTGTATTGTTTGATGAAGAAACCAAACTTACTGAATTTACCCATATCCGAATCATTTCAAGGATGCAACCAAAAAACTGATGACAAACAGCACGGTGACTGCCTGGCCTCATTTATTTGGGCTATCCACCAACGCTATCTTTACACCAGTTCAGCAATAAAGACTGGCGAAGCAAGAGAAAAGCCCTGGTGTTGAAAAAACATCCGTAGCCTACTCCCAAAAAAAACAGGATACTGTTTATTCGCCCAGACCCTGACTGTTGAATCAGATCCAATTGGTTTCATGAACTCAAAAGCATGATCACCTCTTGAAATCGAAAAAGGCAGGAAGTGATTCCTGCCTTTGTTTTTCTAGCATGTTGTTAAATGATAAAGGCTTCTACTTAGCTTCTTTTTTCAGCAATTCAAAATAAGTGACTTTAAACTTATCGCCCTTGACCTTGCCCTGCACTTTTGCCTTGCTGATGGCATTGCAAAACCCTTCCTGGTCGTGTGCATCGCCATGGTCATCGATTCCTGTTCCCTCCACAAAATAATCCTTGCCTTCAAACCTAACCGCCAACTTGCATCCATCCCCCTTCATCTTGAACATGCAGGTGCCGCAGCTGGCCTCCAGTGTAAGCAAAGGTTTGGAATTGTCTAGCACCAGTTTTTGCTTTTTTGTTTCCTGCGAAAAAACACCAATGCTGAACAGCAATCCAATCAGCACAACAATTGCTTTTTTCATCTTACTGCTTTAAAAAGGATTTGGCATAATTGACTTTCAGTGCATCCAAAACGGGCAGATGACCTGTTACACGCTTTTTGAAATCAGCATAGTTTTTTGAAGCCATCGGAGACCAGGCAATTTCAGCCAAAGCCAGTGCCCTTGGATAGGTCATGTATTCGGCATAAGGCAGGTCCTTGATGTACTCCGTCCAGACATTGCCTTGAATCCCAATCACGTGCTTCGCTTCAGCTGCATTGAGCTCTGGCAAATAAGGTTCAAAGGAATAGGTCTTGGCGAGGGTGAGGTTGCCACCAATCGCGATGGGCTCTGTCTTGGGATCGTCCTGGTAATAATCAAAATACAAAAAGCTGTTGGGAGACATCACCACATCATGTCCCTGCTTGGCCGCTTCAACACCACCTGCTGTTCCCCTCCAGGACATCACGGTAGCATTGGGAGACAATCCACCTTCAAGGATCTCATCCCAACCCAATAATTTTCTTCCTTTGGAAGTGATGAACTTGTCAATCCTGCGGATGAAATAACTCTGCAACTCATGTTCATCTTTAAGCCCTTGTTTTTTGATCAGGTCTTGGCAGAAACGGCTTTCCTTCCATTGTGCCTTGGGGCACTCATCGCCACCAATGTGGATGTAAGGACCAGGAAACAATTCCATCACTTCGGTCAATACATTTTCCAGAAAAGTGAAAGTCTCTTCTCTCGGAAACAAAACATCTTCAGAAACACCCCATCTTGTGCCCACCTGGTAGATCCTGTCTGCATTGGCGCCGAGTTGTGGATAGGCTGCCAACACAGCTTGTGAGTGACCAGGCATTTCAATTTCAGGAATCACCGTGATGTATTTCTTGCCTGCATAAGCAACAATATCTTTTACTTCTTCCTGGGTATAAAATCCGCCGTATGGCTTGCCATCAAACTTCTTGTCGCTGTAACGTCCAACGGTAGACTCTTTTCTGATCGAAGAAATCTTGGTGAGCAAAGGATATTTCTTGATCTCAATTCTCCATCCCTGGTCTTCGGTCAAATGCCAATGGAAAATATTCATTTTGTACATGGCCATCAGGTCGATATACCTTTTGATATGGTCAACAGGATAATAATGACGGCCAACGTCCAGCATCAATCCACGGTAGCTGAAGCGCGGCTCATCGGCAATATTGCAATTGGGAATGGTCAATGCCATTGCAGCCTGCTCTTTGCCATGAACCTGTGCAGGCATCAGCTGCATCAGGGTTTGAAGGGCATAGAAGGCGCCCTTGCCGGTCTTGGCTTGCAGCTCAATTTTTTTGGAGCTGACATTCAAGGCATAGGCCTCTTCACCAAGGGCACTGTTCATCACAAAAACGATGCCAGTTGCAGATTTCCCAGCCTTGATGGGGAGGCTGATGCCGGAAGCAGTCTGGCACTGTGATGCCAGCATGGCTGCCACAGCCCTGAAAGACTCATCGCCAATGGTGATGGCCATTCCTTTTTTGATGGTGAAACTTCCCTGGGCCGGTGTTAGTTGTTTGGGCACCGGAATCAGGTTGTAAACATTTTGTGCGATGGCAGAAAATGAAAATCCTGCAATCAGAAAGGCGAGTAAGATTTTTTTCATATGCTTGTTTTGATCGATTGAATTTTAAAGTTTAACCCTGAATGGAGAGGCGGGCAAGGCCTCTTTGTTGAATAAGTTGACGTCCATGCAATTGCTCCAGCCATAGCGAACGGAAACCGGCGCTTCCTTGAGTTCCTCAGACCAAACAACGACAGTCTTTCCCTTCACTTTTGCCTTGGCGGGTACAAATGCATCCCCACCTGCGCTTATCTCGAATCCTTTCAAATCATTGTTTTTTTGCAGGCCTTTTTGGGCATGGTCAAATCCCAGTACAAGCTTGTTGCCACTGCGTTTGACAGATGTTTGAATAGGTCCCATGTAGGTGATGTTTTCTCCATAGGCAAGGGCCCTTGCACCCAATGAAAGCCTATATCCCACCGGCTGCTTGTTCACCGGATGGATGTCTTTGCAGTCTCCGCAATCAGTGGTCACCACCATGGCGGTATTGGAAACGCGTTGATAAGACAAGAGCTGTGATTCCCTGATTTCAGGTGGCATGTCTTTGTAGGGTGCAACCTGTACAAACAAAAATGGAAAATCGCCCAGCTTCCAGCGGCTTCTCCAATCGTTGATCATGGCAGGAAACAGGGTTTGATAGAGTTTGGTTTCTGTCCTGTTGCTTTCGCCCTGGTACCAGATGGCTCCTTTGATGCCGTAAGGAATCAAGGGCGCAATCATCGCATTGTACAATCCGTTGTAGGCAGACTTTCTTTTTTCGTCTGCCTTCATCAGCCCCTGCACCAGCGTATCATTGGCCATCATGGCCTCTTTGCTGATCCATTTCTCTGCAGGTGTTCCTCCCCAGGAAGAATGGATGATGCCGATGGGCACATTCAATTGGGCTTGCAGGTCGCGGGCAAAAAAATACGCCACTGCAGAAAAGTCGACTACTGATGTGGTATCGCAAACCTTCCAATCTGCCTTGATATCCGTTTGTGGATTAGCATTTGTTTTTAAGGGAATGGTGATCATCCTGATATTGCTGTTGGCTGCATTCTTTTTCTCTTCCAGCCAGTTGGTGAGGAGTTGCTGTCCTCTTCTGGGGCCCAGCTGGCGCTCCATGTTGGATTGCCCGCTGGCCAGCCAAACCTCTCCAACCATGATGTCATTCAGGGTGATGGTATTGTTGCCTTGTATGGTCATGGTATAAGGTCCGCCAGCATTCATGGGCTGAAGAGAAACCTCCCATTGGCCATTTTCTGCAACCGTGCTAACCGTTTGTCCATTCATGGAAACCGTCACTTTTTCACCGGCTGAAGCAGTTCCCCAAACAGGGATTTTGATGCCACGTTGCAATACGGCATGATTGTTGAACATCCCGTTGGGCTGTACATCAGCAAAAACGGAACTGAAGCAAAATAAAAGAAGTAAAGCAATGGCAGGCATCCTGGTCATGGAATTGTTTTTTAGCTGCCCTAAATTAACGAACTAAACAATACGTCACCATATATTCATTAGAGAGCGGTTTTATTCATCATTTGTCATCAAGCATCCCTGTGCAGGACGCACTGTTTTATCCTTTGAAGTATCTTGTTCTCACTTTAACTGAATGGCATGACCCAAAACAAAACAACCCCATCCACACTTGGCATTATCATCGGCAACAGGGATTTTTTTCCTGACAAGCTGGTGGCAGAAGCGCGCATTGAAATCCTAAAGCTGGCAGAACAGCTGAACATCAAGCCCATCATGCTTTCTGAAGAAGCATCCAAATTGGGTGGAGTGGAAACATTTGCCGAAGCCCAGCGCTGTGCTGAACTGTTCAGGAAACACCGTGACGAAATTGAGGGTATCCTGGTTGTCCTGCCCAATTTTGGAGATGAAAAGGGAGTTGCAGAAACAATCCAATTGGCAGCACTCAATGTACCTGTTTTGGTACAGGCCTGCCCGGATGACCTGGGTAAAATGGATGTGGTCAACCGCAGGGATGCCTGGTGTGGCAAAATATCGGTTTGCAATAACCTTTACCAGTTCGGCATCAAGTTCACGCTCACCAGCAAACATGTTTCGGCCCTGGATGACAGCAGTTTTCTTGCCGATCTCCATGATTTCATTCGGGTTTGCAAAGTGGTTAAGGGAATGCGAAAAGTAAGGATTGGTGCGGTTGGTGCAAGACCCGGGGCCTTCAATACAGTCCGTTACAGTGAAAAAATCCTTCAACGCAATGGCATATCTGTTACCACGGTTGACCTCTCTGAAATCCTTGGCAATGCCAACAAGCTTACTGCAAACGACGCAAGCGTAAAACAAAAACTGGAAAAAATCCATCACTATACCCCAGTAGGTGCAACACCCAATGACCGGCTGGTTCAAATTGCCAAGCTGGATGTTGTGTTGGCGGATTTTATGCTGGAAAACAGCCTGGATGCAACAGCCATCCAATGCTGGACCTCCCTTCAAAAAAACTATGGCTGCAACGTTTGCACCAACATGAGCATGATGAGTGAAAACATGCTTCCTTCGGCCTGTGAAGTGGATGTTACGGGAACACTGAGCATGTATGCCATGCAGCTTGCCAGCGGATCCCCCTCTGCACTGGTTGACTGGAACAACAATTATGCCAATGATGAAAGCCGCTGTGTGCTCTTTCATTGTGGCAACTGGGCAAAATCCTTTCTTCCAGACATTACCATGAGCACCGCGCCAATCCTGGGCACTTCGGTTGGCACTGAAAATACCTATGGTGCACTGGATGGAAGAACACCTGCCATGCCATTGACTTTCGGCAGAATCAGTACCGACGACTGCAAGGGAATCATCAAGGCCTATGTCGGTGAAGGAGAACTCACAGATGATCCACTCAATACATTTGGAAACAGGGCGGTTGCAAAAATCAACGACCTCCAGGGCTTGATGAAGCATGTTTGCAAAAATGGGTTTGAACACCATGTGGTCATGAATGCCAGCAAAACTGCTTCCATCCTAAAAGAAGCCTTCGAAAACTATCTCGGCTGGGAAACCCATGAACACAAATAACCCAAGATGAACAAAGGCATCAAGCACCTCGCCATTCAGTCTGCCCGGTACCGGAAAAAAATCCTCCACTACATTAAATTGGCCAATGCCGGTCATACCGGCGGAAGCCTTTCCTGCATAGACATCCTCAATGTCTTGTACAACAAGGTATTGAACGTGTCGCCTGAAAATTTCAGATCACCAGACCGTGACCGCTTCATCCAGAGCAAGGGACATTGTGTGGAGGCCTTGTATGTTGTATTGGCAGACAAGGGGTTTTTTCCGACTGAAGACCTTGAAACCCTTTGCCAGTATCAATCCCATTATATTGGCCACCCGACCAAAAAAGTGAACGGTGTCGAACAAAATACCGGTGCACTGGGCCATGGGCTGCCAATGGCAACGGGCATGGCGATTGCGGCGAGGATGGATAAAAAAGATTACCGAGTCTTTACTTTACTAGGGGATGGTGAACTTCCTGAAGGCTCCAATTGGGAAGCTGCATTGACTGCATCCCACTACAAACTGGACAACCTTTGTGCAATAATCGACAAGAACGGGCTGCAAATCAGCGGTAAGACAACAGCCGTCTGCAATACTGACCCGATTGATAAAAAATTTGAAAGTTTCGGGTGGGCTACCCGATCAGTAGATGGTAACGACACAGAGGCCCTGGAAGCGGTTTTCGCTTCGCTCCCTTTTGAAGCCGGCAAACCCTCTGTTATTATTGCCCATACCACCAAGGGCAAAGGAATCAGTTTCATGGAAAATGAAATCAAATGGCATCATGGGGTTCCCAATGATGAACAATACAGGCTTGCACAGCTTGAGCTGGATGAACAATTAAACGCATTGGAACATGGCTGAGCAACAGAACAACCTGCCTTATCAACCCAACCAGGATGCTTTTGCAAAAACCCTGGAAAGACTCGCTTCAACAGACCGCAACATCATCGCCGTTACCAGCGACAGCAGGGGTTCAGGTAAACTGGGTCCTTTTGGTCAACAGTTCCCTGAACAGCTCGTGGAAGTGGGCATTGCAGAGCAAAACCTGGTGGGTGTAGCCGCAGGGATCGCTTCCTGTGGTAAAAAGGTTTTTGCCGTTTCTCCAGCCTGTTTCCTGACAGCAAGGTCCCTGGAACAAATCAAAAATGACATTGCCTACAGCGATAATCCCGCAACAGTGGTGGGCATCAGCGCAGGAGTCAGCTATGGCGCCCTGGGCAGTACGCACCATAGTCTTCATGATTTTGCCGTTCTCCGGGCCATCCACAACATCACCATCGTAGCCCCTGCAGACAATTATGAAACAGAGCAGGCCGTTGAACTGGCAGCCTCATCCACATCCCCTGTTTACCTGCGCTTTGGGAAAAAACCCATGCCCGACCTGATGGATAGAGGCAGCACAACTGCAGACCCTTCCAGCTTTTCCTTTGGGAAAGGCCGTGTGATAAGAAAAGGCAAAGACGCTGCCATCATTGCCAACGGAGAAACTGTTGCGCCTGCGTTGGAAGCGGCAACAAGGCTTGAGCAACAAGGCCTTGAAGTGACGGTTGTGAGCATGCATACCATCAAACCCCTTGACAAAGACTTGCTCAATCTCTTGGCCACCGAATGCCGTTGCATGGTTACAGTGGAAGAGCACAGTGTTCATGGCGGATTGGGTGAGGCCTGTGCATCGCACCTGCTGCAGCAAGGAATGAGAAAGCCTTTCAAAATCATGGGTATCCCAGATGAATACACGGTTACGGGCTCACAAGTCGACATCTTCACACACTATGGCATCACTGCTGAAGGCATCAGCAATACAGTTCTCTCACTTTTAAATTCGGCACATGCGTAAATTCCATTGGCTATTCATCGGCATGTTGAGCCTGTTGCACCTGGGATGCAACCAGGCCAAATCAAAAAAGCCAACAGGTAAGATGGCTGTGGTAGTTTCCACCCTCAACAACCCATGGTTTGTTTTTCTGGCAGAAACTGCTGCAAAAAAAGCAACCGCACTGGGCTATGAGGCAAGGATATTCGATTCACAAAACAATACGGCACTGGAGTCAGATCATTTCGAAAACATCATTGTGTCAGGCTTCGATGCCATACTCTTCAATTCAACCGATGCCAATGGTTCTGTGGCAAACGTACTGAAAGCAAAAGATGCAGGCATTCCGGTTTTCTGTATGGACCGTGAAATAAATTCAATTGATGGGCCTACCACACAGATCCTTTCAGACAGCTACTCTGGTGCTGTATCCATCGGAATGCATTTTGCAAAACAGCTGAACAAGAAAGGAAACTATGTTGAGCTGCTTGGATTGGTGGGCGACAACAATACCTGGGCCCGTTCAAAAGGCTTTCACAGTGTCGTTGACCATTATCCCAACTTCAAAATGGTGGCACAACAAAGTGCGGATTTCGACCGGAACAAGGCGCTTGAAGTGATGGAATCAATTCTCCAGGCCCATCCCGATATCAATGGCGTATTCTGTGGAAATGATGGCATGGCCATGGGCGCTTATCAGGCGCTGGTTTCGGCTGGCTTGTCTGAGAAAGTAAAAGTGTTTGGGTTTGATGGTGCCGAAGATGTGATCACATCCATCAATGAGAAAAAAGTTACCGCAACCGGCATGCAGTTTCCCAAGGTAATGGCAGAAACAGCGGCAATGTTCGCGGATGAATATGTAAAGGGGCGGCGGGATTTTCCAAAAAAAATTGCAGTGGCTGTAGAGTTGGTTCACCAGAACAACATCAACAACTATATTGCTTACGGTAAAAAATAATCGGCGTGAAAAAATTCTCCCTGTACTTCATTCTCTTCCTTTGCTTTGGCCTGCTGGCATACAACTCCGTCTATTTTAAGAAACTGAGTGAAATGAAAAAAGCCACAGAGAATCAGTTGGATGCGGGCGTTTACGCCAAAAATCTTTGGGAAGGCGAACTCCAAACATCCATCAACAGTGCAATTGAACTGCCCCTGTTGCTGAAGTCAATCAATGAAAACGCTGACGCTGCATTTGAGCAAAATACCCACGCGCTGGCAATCGGAAACTATCGCTATGCAATGGTAAAACTGAAAGGAAAAATAATAGCCGTCAACGAAAATGAGGTATTGGTTTCGGTAGCGCTTCCCCATGCAGATTCTCTGTTGACGGTTGCCATCACAACAGAATTTGTATACGGAAACGCCGTCCGTGATGCATCAGGTTTATTGGATGCAAAAGATTTTAACAACGCTTCAGACCTGAACAACATCGCTGAGGCGCTCAATGAATTGGTGAGAAAGAACATTGTTCCTGAAATCAGGAAAACAACAAAGCAAAACAATAAGCTAGAAATAATTGGCGCAGTCCAGCTAAACAGAGAACATGTTGCCAAGGAAATGTTTGAAATCATTCCATTGAAAATCCTGTCCATTCAGTAATGCTAAAGACAGAAAACATATCAAAACATTTTTCAGGAATTGCTGCCTTGAATGGCGTAAGCCTGACACTACATCAAGGAATGGTCAATGCCATCATTGGCGAGAATGGTGCAGGAAAGTCCACCCTCATGAAGATTCTCTCTGGAGTGATTCCCTCCTACGAAGGAAAAATTTTTGTAGATGGTCATCCCGTGCATTTCAACAGCACCCAGGATGCAGTGACAGCAGGGATTTCAATCATCCACCAAGAACTCAACCTCATACCGGGATTGAGCATTGCTGCCAATATTTTTCTTGGCAAGGAATTGACAACACCTACCGGCATGCTGGACGATCCTGCCATGCAAAGGGAAACCAAACGATTGCTGCAGCTTGTCCAACTCAATGTTGATCCCGTCATGCCAGTAAACCAATTGAGGGTGGGCCAACAACAACTGGTTGAAATTGCAAAAGCCTTGCATGCAAATGCACGACTCATCATCATGGATGAGCCCACATCTGCACTGAGCGAAATGGAAACCCAGAATTTGTTTTCAATCATCACCCAATTGAAAAACGAAAACAAGACCATTGCATATATCTCTCACCGCTTCAATGAACTGTTTGCCATTGCAGACAAATTCATTGTGCTGCGCGATGGACAAACCGTAGGGGCAGGAAACATCAGGGAAACCAATGAGGCAGCATTGATCAAAATGATGAGCGGGCGGGAAACTGTTGCTTCACCCGGCCAACTATCACAAAACACCGGAAAGACTTTGTTGCAGGTAAACAACCTGCAGGTTCCCTATCCTTTGTCTGCAGGCGCAAAAGCCCGAAAGCCTATATCGTTTGAATTGCATGAGGGGGAAATCCTTGGCATCTACGGTTTGATGGGGGCAGGCCGCACCGAACTTCTTGAAACCCTTTTCGGATTGCACAAGACCAAGCATCAATCAGCCATCCTGCTGCAGGGAAAACCCATTCAAATCAATTCGCCAAATGATGCAATTGCTGCGGGAATTGCACTGGTACCGGAAGACAGGAAACGCCAGGGCTTGGTATTGGAACATCCTGTTAAAAACAACCTTGTCATCACCGTCCTGGATAAGCTCTTGAACGGTTTTGGACTGATCAGTGCGAAAAAAGAAACGGCAATGGCAACGCAATACATCAGCGCACTGAACATAAAAGCGGCATCAGACAAGATGGCTGTTCAATCGCTTAGCGGTGGTAACCAACAAAAAATAGTGTTGGCAAAATGGCTGGCCCTGGAACCTTCAGTACTGCTGCTTGATGAACCCACCCGTGGAGTGGATGTCAATGCCAAGGCAGAGATTCATGAAATCATACGCGCGTTTTCATCAAAAGGAAAAGGGGTCATCATGGTGTCTTCAGAGCTTCCAGAAATCATGGCGGTTTCCCACCGCATTTTAGTCATCTGCGAAGGCGAGATATCTGCAGCACTGAAAACAAATGAATCAAATGCTGAAACCGTTCTTGCTCACGCAATTCAAAAACATCAATAATTTGTTATGGTCTTGAAACAATTCGGATCAGATCTGAAAAAAATACAATCCTTGCTGGCGCTGTTCCTGCTTTGCCTGGTCATCAGCCTGCTCAGTGATACCTTTCTTACCGCAGCCAATGGCATCAATGTGCTGCGACAAATTGCGGTGAACACTTGTATTGCTACGGGCATGACCCTGGTAGTGTTGACTGGAGGCATAGACCTTTCCGTAGGTTCTGTACTGGCGCTCTGTGGCGCGCTGGCTGCAGGTTTGCTCAAGAACGGCCTTCCAATTGCTTCTCTGGATCTGTTTGTCGGATTTACTGTGCTTGGCGCATTTCTGGCAGCCATCCTGCTCGGTGCTTTGATTGGGTTTTTCAACGGATGGGCCATCACCCAGTTCAATGTGCCACCCTTTGTAGCCACCCTGGCCATGTTGACCATGGCAAGAGGAGCAACAATGCTCTACACCGAAGGGCATCCCATCAGCAACCTGGGGGAAGGATTTGCCTTTATCGGCTCTGGTGCTGTGATGGGGATTCCGGTTCCTGTATTGATAGCGCTCGTTGTTGTCTTGCTGACCAGTTTCATGGTCAACAAGACGAAATTGGGCAGGTACATTTACGCCATTGGTGGAAACGAGACGGCTGCAAGACTTTCTGGCATCCGGATTGAAAAGGTCAAAACAATTGTATATGCAATCGGAGCCACCCTGGCTGCATTGGGCGGACTGATTGTTACCGCCAGACTGGATTCCGCACAACCCAATGCAGGAACAAGTTATGAGCTGGATGCGATAGCAGCAGTGGTCATTGGAGGCAGTTCCCTGAATGGTGGGAGGGGAACAATCTGGGGGACCGTGATCGGTGCAGTGATCATTGGTGTGTTGAACAACGGACTTGTGTTGTTGGACGTGTCACCATTCTGGCAACAGGTTGTAAAAGGCGCAGTCATTCTGCTGGCTGTTATCATTGACAGAAGAAACCAAAAAAACAAGGATTGAGAAAACAACAACATATCCTGGCCATTGACCAGGGAACAAGCTCCACAAAAGCCATCATCTTTGATGAAAGCGGAAAACCCCTGGCAAAAGGCATGGCAGCCTTGCATACGAACTACCATGCCAATGGATGCGTAGAACAAGATGCAGAAGGAATCTATGAAAACCTGCTTGAAGCCGTCGCGCTCTGCTTTGGAGCATATGCTGCCGAAGGTCATGAAATTTCATCCATCGCAACCATTGGCATTTCCAACCAGCGGGAGACCTTCATTGTATGGGACGAGAAGGGCAAACCACTGCATCCGGCCATTGTATGGCAATGCAAAAGATCAGTAGCCATTTGTCAGGACCTGCAGGAAAAGGGTATGGCCGAAATGGTCAACACCAAAACCGGCTTGCTGATTGACCCTTATTTTTCTGCAACCAAATTGATCTGGCTCAACCAAAACAACGATGATGTTGCCAATGCCATCAAAAACAACAACGCTTATTTTGGCACAGTCGACAGTTGGCTGTTGTTCAGGATGACCAATGGC
>JACCDK011967125.1_pt1 | contig 23602 bp, 22 predicted proteins | sample 7445871 | NCBI WGS metagenome assembly JACCDK01 (sample SAMN15323436, study PRJNA562643) | freshwater metagenome | isolation source: river surface water | place: USA:Blue River Watershed | collected 2017-08-15 | reverse complement strand
CTGTTTTCAAAAATGCTTGTAAAGCACGCAATAGATTTGTACATGGAAATTAAAGTTGGGAAATTAATTGCCACTGAGCAGGACTTAACACGAAAAAGAGATTCAATACGAGGTTTATTAGACGGCTCCATCACCACCCTCGCCATAGAGACAGACTTGAATAGCCACGCCCCATTGATGCGCTACAAAACTAAACAAGCTAAAAAGCAGGTAGATGTTGAAGTACTCAAAACAATGTATGGAAACATTATCCAGAATTTAGAAATGACTAAGTTTCAGCGAAGCCAAGAGGAGCCAATTATTGAGATAATTGATGAGCCTATTTTGCCTTTGAAGGTTGAAAAGGTTGGAAGTTTAAAAGTGATAGTAATTGTTGGATTTTTATCCAGTTTTTTATTTATGTTATTAATTCTAGTAAGGAAACTTTTTAGGAGCTTAATGATTTAGTGCAGAAAAGAAGGACTTCGAATAATGTAAAAAAAGACTTTCAAAGAGTATCACTGTAAATTGATTTAATTTTTTTTGTTTTGAGTAAAAAAGAATTTCTAGAAAGTAGTTATTAACATAAAATTATCAGTAAAGTATAACTTGAAAGGAATGGTTCAAAAAAAATGTTATTCAAATAAAAATACGTAAAGCAATACGCGACTACGATAGCAAAATATATGAAAAAAATGTCAAGGCATTTATTGATAGACTAATAGCAGAAAATTAATCGAGCAGTCAGTTGCTCAAAATACAACCAAATTTAAAATGAGTAAAGTAGCATTAATTACAGGAGTAACAGGCCAAGATGGAGCATACCTTACCGAATTCCTTTTAAAGAAGGATTATATAGTACATGGTTTAAAACGCAGAACCTCTATGTTCAATACTGATCGAATTGATCACCTATATCAAGATCCTCACGTGGATGGAACAAAGTTTTATATGCACTATGGTGATATGACTGATAGCACTAATCTAGTTCGATTGATTCAAGAAATTCAGCCTGACGAGATTTATAATCTTGCCGCGATGAGTCATGTTCGAGTTTCATTTGATGTTCCAGAATATGTTGCAGATGCTGACGGCATTGGTACCCTTAGATTATTAGAAGCCATACGTATTCTTGGTTTAGAAAAGAAAACACGTATTTACCAAGCCTCAACTTCAGAACTTTATGGTAAAGTTCAAGAAGTACCCCAAACAGAAAAAACATCGTTTTATCCTCGTTCACCGTATGCTGTGGCTAAATTGTATGCGTATTGGATTACAGTTAATTATCGCGAAGCATATGGAATGTTTGCTTCGAATGGCATTCTTTTTAATCACGAGAGCCCTATTCGTGGTGAAACATTTGTCACTCGTAAAATTACACGTGCTGTATCAAGAATTGCACTTGGTCTACAGGATAAATTATATTTAGGTAATTTAGACTCCAAAAGGGATTGGGGACATGCTAAGGATTATGTACGCATGATGTGGATGATCCTTCAGGCCGATGAATCGGAAGATTGGGTTATAGCTACGGGGAAAACGACAAAAATTCGAGATTTTGTTATAATGGCTTTTGAGCACGTGGGTATAAAGCTAGAATTCTTTGGCACTGGACTTAATGAAGTAGCAAAAGTAGTTGAATGTAAGAACCCTTACTATAATTTGGAAATAGGAAAAGAGGTATTAGCGATAGATCCCAAATACTTTCGACCAACCGAAGTAGATCTTTTGATTGGAGATCCAACAAAAGCCAAAGAAAAGCTAGGATGGGAACCACAAATTCAACTAGCAGAACTCGTAGAAGACATGATGAACTCTGATCTTAAATTGATGCAAAAAGATAAATATCTTGAAGATGGTGGCTATCAAACTCTAAATTATTTTGAGTAATGATTATTAAGTCAGATAAAATTTATATCGCGGGTCATCTCGGTATGGTTGGTTCTGCCTGTTGGCGAGCACTTGAGTCAAAAGGTTATACAAATCTATTAGGCAAAACTTCAAAGGAGCTTGATTTACGTAATCAAAAGGAAGTTGAAGAGTTCATTCATGCAGAAAAACCAGTTGCAATAATAGATGCTGCCGCAAGGGTCGGAGGAATTCTTGCAAACGATTCGTTTCCGTATGAGTTTTTAATGGATAACATGCTTATTCAGAACAATTTAATTCGTTCTGCCCATGAAAACAACATTTCAAAATTTATTTTCTTAGGTTCCAGTTGTATTTATCCAAAATATTCACCTCAACCTTTAAAAGAAGAATATTTACTTACGGATTCGCTTGAGCCTACGAATGAGTGGTATGCCATTGCTAAAATTTCAGGAGTTAAGCTTATTGAAGCGCTTAGAAAAGAATTTGATAGAAAATACGTATCACTAATGCCAACAAATCTCTATGGTCCTAACGATAATTTTGATTTAAATTCTTCACATGTACTGCCAGCTATGATTCGAAAATTCCATGAAGCAAAAGTTAATAATAATGCACCTGTCAAACTTTGGGGAACCGGATCACCAAGGCGTGAATTCCTTTATGTGGATGATTTAGCTCAGGCAGTTCTATTTGCAATTGAGAATGATTTAGAGGGGCATTTGTATAATGTTGGATGTGGTATAGATTTGACAATTAAAGAGTTGGCAAAAATTATTCAAAAGATAGTTGGACATAATGGCGAAATCCAATGGGATTTCACTAAGCCTGACGGGACGATTCGCAAACTACTTGATAGTAATAAATACCTCGAAATGGGCTGGAGTCCTGCATGTAGCCTTGAGAACGGAATTCAAAATGTATATAAATGGTATCTAACTAATCATGGTTGAAAAAATAATACATAAAAACTTGTTATTGGGTATATTATTGCGGGGAAGTTTCGTAAAAAATGGTATCGAGTTTTTTACAGATGACCAGTCTTCACAACAATTAGGCTACATGAAGAGAGAAATGAATTATGAAATTATTCCGCATCGTCATAATTTAGTTTCGAGAGATGTTCGAAATACCCAAGAGGTACTTTTTATTAAATCTGGAAGCATTAGAGTTGATTTCTACGATGACCAAGAGAATTATATATTCAGTAAAGTGTTATTTCCTTTAGATACAATATTACTTTGTGAAGGCGGACACGGTTTTCATTTTCTAGAGGAAAGTGAAATTATTGAAGTTAAACAAGGTCCTTATTTGGAAGAGCGAGATAAGGTGAGATTTCAATCAAAAAAAACAAAAATAATTATTCAAGATGACATTTAGCGAGTACTCAAAATTTTATGATCTTTTATATCGTGATAAGCAATATAATGTAGAGTTCGAAAATATTTTAAAGCGGATTCCTATGGATGGAATTGAAAATGTTCTAGAGTTGGGATGTGGAACAGGGACTTATTCCTCTATTGCTGCAGATTGTTTTAAAAATGTAACTGCTATTGATCTTAGTGAGGATATGATAAAATTAGCATGTCTGAAAAACCAAAAGCCTAATATTAAATATACTGTGAAAGATCTTCGTGGGGTTGACTTTACAGAAAAATTTGAATTTATTTTTTCATTATTCCATGTTTTTAGCTATCTAACAACGCTTGAGTCCTTAAATGAAGCCATAGAAGCCGCATCTAACCACATGAAGATAGGAAGTTTTTTCTGTTTTGATGTATGGTCCTCTGCTGGATTTGTAAAAAATAAATTAGAGATTCGACGGAAGGAAGAATTAAGCGAAGAGGGGTCTCGAATAATTCGTTATTCCTATTCTAGTCACAATCCACACGATGAAACAATCTTGGTTAATTTCGATTTTATTATATTTGAAAACACAGTAACACCTCAGTTTTTTCAAGAACAGCATTTAATGAAATATTGGTCAAAGGATGCAATTTGCGCTACTGCAAATAAATTTGGTTTGGTATTGGTTGAGACTTTCGATTTACACACTGGAAAAGAAGTTACAAATGACTCCTTTGGTGTTACCTATTTATTTAGAAAAGAACTATGAACGTACCTGTAAATACTCCACTTATTGATGATCAAGATATTCAAGCTGTATTAGATTGTGTTAAGTCCGGTTGGATTTCCTCCCAAGGACCATATATCGAAAGTTTTGAAAGGTCATTTGCTGATTTAATGAATTGTCGTCATGCGATTTCTGTTGCTAATGGTAGCGCCGCTTTAGACATTGCTATTGAAGCTTTGAAATTACCCAAGTGCTCTGAGGTGATAATCCCCAATTTTACAATATTTAGCCCTGCTATAAGTGTTATTAGGGCAGGATTAGTACCTGTATTTATTGATGTAAACATCGAAACGTGTAACGCTGAGGTTGAAAATATTTTATCAGCTGTAAATGAAAATACAAGTGCAATAATTTTAGTTCATACCTATGGATTAACGACTGACACAGAGGAATTAATTTACCGGTTAAAGGATAGCGGAATTAAAATAATTGAGGACTGCGCTGAAGCACATGGAATTCGAACAAAATCAGGCAAAAGAGTAGGGTTACTTGCAGATGTAGCGACCTTTAGCTTTTATCCTAATAAACTTATTACAACGGGTGAAGGCGGAATGGTAATTACTAATGAAGATTCATTAGTTCAGAACATAAGGGAACTAAGAAATATCGGGTTTAGTGAGGATTTACCTAGATATCAGCATACATGGCTTGGTTATAATTATAGGATGACTTCAATGCAGGCCGCTTTGGGATCATCTCAATTAAAGAAGATAGAAGATCATTTGGTTATGAAATATGCAATTGGCGAAAAGTACAATGAGGCCTTTCAGCACTTGCATACAAAAAGAATATTTTTACCACCAGTTGAATTGAACGGAAGTAAAAATTCTTATTGGATTTATGGGATTAGATTTTTTAATGAATCGGAAAAATTAGATTTTCAGAGATATTTGAACGATAACAAAATTGGGAACCGAGACTATTTTTTCCCTTTGCATTTACAACCTGCATTAGAAAAATTTGACTATCGAATTCATGGTGATCTAGAAAATTCGATCGAATTATCGAAAACAGGTATTTATATTCCGTCTGGATTGGGTATAACGGACCAACAACAGGAATATGTAATTTATAAAATTCAAAATTATTTTAAATAATCATGTGGAAAAATAAATCAATACTAATTACTGGTGGAACAGGTTCATTGGGTAAAAAGTTGACAAGTCATATTTTAACAAATTTCCCAGAAGTACGTCGAGTTATTATATTCAGTAGGGATGAGCAAAAACAATTTATAATGGCTCAAGAATTTCCCTTTTCACAGTTTCCACAAATTAGATATCTGATTGGTGATGTGAGAGATTATCATCGATTAGAAAGAGCTATGTCAGGTGTCGATTACGTCATTCATGCAGCTGCAATGAAGCATGTTCATATTGCCGAATATAATCCCGATGAATGCGTTAAAACAAATGTACAAGGTGCGCAAAATGTTATCGAAGCTTGTATCAAAACAAATGTTAGTCGTGTTGTAGCTCTTTCAACTGATAAAGCTTGTGCACCGATTAATCTTTATGGAGCGACCAAATTGGCATCCGATAAGCTTTTTGTAGCAGCAAATAATTATAAAGGCTCGAGAGACATCCGATTTAGTGTAGTTCGTTACGGGAACGTTATGGGTTCAAATGGATCGGTTATACCATTTTTTATTAATAAAAAGAAGGATGGCAAACTACCGATTACTAGTGAAAAAATGACTCGATTTAACATCAGTCTTCAAGGTGGTGTAGATATGGTTATGCACGCTTTACAGCATGCTTGGGGGAGTGAGCTGTTTGTTCCAAAAATTCCTAGTTACAAAATCCTTGATTTGGCAGAAGCCATCGGTCCTGAGTGTGAGAAGCCAGTTGTTGGTATTAGACCGGGTGAAAAGATTCACGAAGAGATGATAACCCCATCCGATTCATACCATACATATGACTTAGGTAAATATTATACGATCCTTCCTACAATTACACCCTGGAACCTTGAAGAATTTAAGAAGGCGCAAAATGCTAAGCCAGTACCTGAAGGCTTTAGCTATAACTCTGGTGACAACGAAGAGTGGGAAACAGTAGAGACATTGAGAGAGCTTATTTTAACACATGTAGATTCAACATTTAAGTTATAATGAAACCTATTCCTTACGGTCAGCAAAACATCACCCAAGGTGATATTGATGCAGTTGTAGAAGCTCTTAAGTCTGACTATTTAACTCAAGGTCCCAAAATTAAAGAGTTCGAAGATAAATTTGCTACTTATGTAAATGCTAAATATGCAGTAGCTGTTTCTAACGGAACAGCAGCCCTACATCTTAGCACTTTAGCACTAAATGTTGAGATGGGTCAAAAAGTAATAACAACTCCTATAACCTTTGCTGCGAGTGCTAATTGTGTCAGATATTGTGGTGGAGAAGTTGTTTTTGGAGATATTGACCCAAATACCTACCTTCTAGATATAAATTCAGTTAGAAACCTATTAGCAGCTTCACCTAAAGGCACTTATTCTGGCATTATACCGGTAGATTTTGCTGGCCGTGCTATTAACTTAGAAGGATATAGAAAGCTTGCCGAAGAATATGGACTTTGGATTATTCAAGACGCTTGTCATTCTCCGGGAGGGTATTTTAAAACTGATTCCGGCAGTATTTCCACCTGCGGGAGTGGTCAATTTGCAGATTTGGCCATTTTTTCATTTCACCCAGTAAAGCATATTGCTGCAGGTGAAGGAGGAATGATCACTACTAATAACAAAAACCACTACGAAAAGCTTTTATCTTTAAGGTCACATGGAATTGTGAGAAATTCCAACCTCTACAAAAACGATGTTTCAGTTGCATATGGTACTGAAGCTACTGATTCTAATTATCCTTTTTGGTATATGGAAATGCAAGAATTGGGCTACAATTATCGCCTAACAGATATTCAGGCTGCATTAGGTCATAGTCAACTCAAAAGAGCTGACGAAGGTCTAGAGAAAAGAAGAAATATTGCAGCTTCATATCAACAAGCATTTGAAAATACCCCATTTATTTTAGGTCAGTCAGGTATCGTTGAAGGTCATGCTTATCATTTGTATGTGATAGAAGTAGAAGATCGCAAAGGCCTTTATCAGTTTTTACGTGAACATAAAGTACTGACACAGGTCCATTATTTCCCAACGCATTTGATGCCTTACTATAAGCAGTTTGGTTGGCAGATAGGGGATCTTCCTCATGCAGAGACCTTCTATTCAAGATGCTTAAGCCTTCCGATTTATCCAACCCTTTCAACTGAGCAACAGGCTTATGTGATCAATCTAATTTCTGAATATTATAATGGCTAGACTTTGTATCATACCTGCTCGGGGAGGTAGTAAAAGGATACCTCGTAAGAATATCAAATTATTTTTAGGCAAACCAATCATCAATTATTCCATTGAATGTGCTTTGAATTCTGCTTTGTTTGATGAAGTTATGGTATCTACAGATGACGAGGAGATTGCTAATATAGCCATCAAACAAGGAGCAAAAGTTCCTTTTATGAGAAGCAAAAAAAACTCAGACGATTACACTAGTACATTTAATGTAATAGCCGAGGTAATAGCTGAGTATAAAAAAGAGAACAAGGAATTTGAACAAGGTTGTTGTATTTATCCAGCAGCACCTCTCATCACGATTCAAAGACTCAGTGAAGGTTTAGAACTTCTTACTTCAAAAAACTATACTTCCGTATTTCCAATTGTTGACTTTGGATACCCAATATTGAGATCTCTGAAACTTCATTCATCGAATAAAGTAAATATGAATTGGCCAGAATATCAGTTGATTAGGTCTCAAGATTTGCCACTTGCCTTTCATGATGCAGGACAGTTTTATTGGTTCAATACAGAATCCCTAATGAAGGCTGAACAACTATTTAATGATAATTCTGGAGCAATTCTATTAAGTCAAATGGAAGTACAGGATATTGATCATCCTATCGATTGGCAGTTGGCCGAATTAAAATACAGTTTAACTCGTGGATAAAATTCTTTTTAGGGTTGATGCACAACCCGAAATTGGTTTTGGTCACCTGTATAGGTGTATAGCGTTAGCAAGAATGCTGGATGAATATTATGACATATCTTTTGCTATGGGAAAAGCAGATTCCGCGGTTCGTCAATTACTTTCAGAAGCAGGATATAGATTAATCTTGCTTCAATCATTCGACTATATCTTTCCAGATAAACGTGAAAATGAAGAAGTTAACTTTGACATAAGTGAATGTATTAGTGATTTTAATTTGGTGGTTTTAGATGGATATTGGTTTGGCCCTAAGTATCAAGCACAATTAAGGACCTTTGATAAGAAAGTGGTAATAATAGAAGATAAAGGTAGTGGGAATTATAAAGCAGATGTCTTGATTAATCCTGCAGAAGGTTTATCTGGTAGTAATTACATTATTGATAATGAAAAAGCAAAAAGACTTTTGGGTAGCAAGTATGCTCTATTAAGAGAATCATTTTTAAAAGCTGTTCTTGACAAGAGAGTTGTCGATAAAAAGAGGGCGAATGTATTAATATGTTTTGGTGGATCTGATATTCTAAATAAGACACTTGAGGTTACCAAGTGGTTCCTTGATAATACGTCTGAAAACGTTCGTGTTGTAATTGGTAATGCTTATCCCTATATTCAATCCTTACAGGTATTGCTAGTTGATTATGAAGGGCGATTAGTACTTCGTAGAGGGATTGATGACAAAGAAATGGTATTAGAAATGACTTTGGCCTCTCTTGGCGTTGTACCAGCGAGCGGTATTCTTTTAGAGTGCATAGCTTGTCGATTGCCAGTCATCTCTGGTGTATATGCAGAAAACCAACTTAGAAACTTTGTTGGACTTTTGAATCATGAGGTATTGTTTTCGGCAAAAAACTTCTTGCCTGCAGAATTACAAGTAGCATGGGACCTGTTTCAAAATGATAAGGGTTCTGAAATGATAAAACGTCAATGTAAGTTAATTGACGGCAAATCAAGTGAAAGAATAAGGAAAATATTTAATAATCTATAGAAATCTTATGATATTGATCGAAAAGTATTCTGAGGAGTTTAAAAAAGCTATTTTGATAAGAAGATGCGAAGAGAAACTCCTTGATTTATACAACGAGGGTAAATTGAACGGAACAGTTCATACTTGTATTGGCCAAGAGTTTTCTGGTGTAGCTGTTTCCAAGTACCTTCAACCTCAAGATTTTGTAGTTTCTAATCACCGAGGTCACGGGCATTATATATCAAGAACAAGCGATTTGATTGGCCTATTTGGAGAACTAATGGGGAAAACCATCGGTTGCTCCGGAGGAATTGGAGGTAGTCAACATTTTTATAATGAAAATTACCTTTCCAATGGTATTCAGGGTGGTATGACTCCAATTGCATCAGGTGTGGCTCTTGCAGGAAAAATGAAATCTAACAATAGTATCTCTGTTGCCTTTATTGGTGACGGAACGCTAGGTGAAGGAATTTTTTATGAAACGCTTAATATTGCAGGAATATGGAAATTACCCGTACTCTTTGTGCTTGAGAACAACGGAATCGCACAATCTACAGACAGTAGACAAACCATCTCAGGTAGTATTAAAGGAAGGGCAGAGGCATTTAATGCCAAATATTTTCATACTTGTACAGATGATACAGACGCCCTTATGCAGGCTGTAGAAGTTGCAGTAAATTATGCAAGAATCAATCAGTTACCGGTACTACTTGAAATAAAAACCAACAGACTTAAATCTCATTCTAAAGGAGATGACAATCGAGAATCGAGTGTAGTAGATTCTCTCTGGGAAAGGGACCCAATTCGTAGACTTCAACTTGATAACCCTGAGATTTTTAATCAATTGGTGGCCATTGCAGATATTCAAATTCAGAAAGCATTAAACGCTGTTGAAAAGTCAGATATTTTAAAACAATTTAGTACAGAACTGGACACTAGATTAGAAAAGGATATATCTTGGCGTAAATATTCTCCAGAGAATAATTTCCGTGGAAATGAGGCAATATATGAATTCTTTAAGCAAGAAATGAAGATGGATAAATCTATTTTCTTGATGGGAGAAGATATCGAAACTGCAAATGATTTTAATCCTGGCCCTTATGGAGGAGCTTTCAAGGTAACAAAGGACTTGAGTGTGATTTTCAAAGGAAGGGTGAAAAATACACCAATAAGTGAATCTGCTATCACAGGTTTAGCTACAGGCTTAGCCTTGGGAGGGTTTAAACCATTTTTAGAGATCATGTTTGGCGATTTCATGACCTTGACCTTTGATCAATTATTGCAACATGCTACCAAGTTTAGATTGATGTTCAATAAGCAGTTAAAAGTACCTTTAGTAGTCAGGAGTCCTATGGGGGGATATAGGGGGTATGGGCCGACGCATAGCCAAAGTCTTGAAAAGCATTTTTTAGGAATTCCCGATTTAGATGTTGTAACTCTAAATCACAGAATTGATCCAAGAATAATCTACAGGTCGGTCCTAGCGAATCAAGATCACCCTACTTTTGTTGTGGAAAATAAGATTGCATATACCCGAAAGTTGGAAGAAGATTTACCATTGGGAATCAATGCTTACATTTCTAATGAGAATTATCCTTCGTATAAATTAAAATTTGCAGTGGAAGACACTGCCGATTGCACGATTGTTTGTTATGGAGGCGGCTTACTTCCTGTAGAATCAGCTATTCAAAAGGCCTTCTTTGAGGATGAAATTATTTGTGAAGTTATCTGCCTTACAATGATTAATCCAATAAACATTAAACCAATAGCTGAGTCGGTAAATAATACTTCAAGACTTTTGATTGTAGAAGAAGGAGCTGGGGCGGCCGGATTCGGCTCGGAAGTCATAGCTCTACTGGCTGAAAAAGAAATATCGGTTTTAAAAACCAAAAGGGTATTTAATAATTCGATTATTCCGTGTTCTTTTGAGGCTGAAAACAATATTTTACCAAATAAAGAGAAAATTTACCAAGCTATAAATAAGATTTTAAATGAAGATTCTTGAGAAAATTTTAGTACAAAAGGAAACTGTTAGTGACGTAGACTACAAAATCACTGAAATCTATGCTCAGAGTGGGCAAGTAATAAAAAAGGGAGACTTAATCGTTGCTTTCGAGACGTCCAAAGCAGATGTTGATATAGAGAGTCCTTTAGATGGTTTACTTATCCACAATTTAGATGAAAAATCTAAGTTAATACCTGGCGAGATTGCTGTCATCATTGTTGATAAAGCGACTAATGAGGAAATTGAAATCATAAAGCAAGAGTACTTTGCTAAGAATGGTACTTTAATTGAAGACACTTACTCAGAAGTCCGAATAAGCCGTAAAGCACTCGAGCTAATGTTCATTAACGATTTAAGCGAGAAAGATTTTGAAGGTAAAAAAGTTGTTAAAGAAGTTGATGTTCTAACATTAATTGAAAAGAGAAAGCGTGCTCAGCTTCCAATGTCGGATTTAACGAAACTTGGTGTTCCAAATGAGTCAGATGTTTTGATTATCGGAGGAAAAGGCGGTGCGAAAATGGTAATCGACGCGATCCGGAGTACCGGTGAATGGAATATTAAAGGTATTATCGATGATGCTGTTTCACCAGGCGATTATGTAATGGGAGTAGAGGTACTAGGAGGTGAAAATCTATTAGAAGACCTTATGACTGCAGGTTTTAAAAAGATTATTCTGTCTTTTAGTATTCTTCAGAGCCTGAAATCAAGACAAGCGATTTATCAAAAGTTAAAAAATAGGGGCTTTGAATTTCCTAATGTCATTCATAAGAGAGCGGTTGTGGAACCAAGTGCTCATATGGGCGAAGGTAATTTAGTACTGGCTTCAGCAATGATTGGGAGTCAAGTTGAACTAGGAAACATAAATTATGTTAACACGGGAGCATTGCTATGTCATGATGCAAAAATTGGAGATAACAATCATTTTGCACCAAATAGCGTGATAGCTGGAAGAGTATTTGTTGAGGATAACGTTTTAGTAGGTATGTGCGTAACTACTTTTTACGACATTCGAATAGGAGGTAATTCTATCTTAAATAACGGAGTTTCTGTCATAAATGACGTGCCCGCGGGAACAAAATTAAAACTATGATTTATAGAGTTGCTAAGCAGACAATTACAATAACTTTGAAATTAATATAAAATGGATTTTATTTCAACACCTTATGCAATGATTGGGGGCAATAATCCCTGTTATATAATTGCAGAAATAGGAAGCAATCATAATGGTAATTTCGATCAAGCATGTGAGATGATTGAAAGAGCTGCCGAGGCTGGAGTAGATGCCGTAAAGTTTCAAACCTTTAAGGCAAAAAATCATTACTCAAAAAAGACCCCCAAAATTAGTTTATATAACAAAGATATCTATGAGTTAATTGAAGAACTCGAAATTGATAGATCATGGCATACTAAGCTGGCTAAAGTTTCTAAAAATGCAGGCATTGATTTTCTTGATTCTCCTTGTGATTTTGAGGCGATTGATTTAGCATGTGAAGTCGATATGCCGTTACTAAAAGTTGCATCTTTCGATATGGTTGACATCAGACTAATTAATAAAGTGAGCAGCACTGGTAGAGGAATTATTTTTTCTACAGGAATGGCCAATCTATCTGAAATTGAGACGGCCATTAACATTTGTAGAAATAATAATAATGAGAAAATAATTGTTTTGCAGTGTACAAGTATTTATCCTGCGCCAATTCATTTATCTAATTTAAAGGCAATGGATACTATTCAAAGAGCATTTAATGTAATTGTGGGATACTCTGACCACACTTTAGGAGATCATATACCTTGTGCAGCAGTGGCTATGGGTGCAAAAGTGATCGAAAAACACTATACGCTAGATAGAAATATGAAAGGTCCTGACCATGCCTTTGCAATAGAGCCAAATGAATTAGACCTCATGGTAAGGAAGATAAGAGATATTGAATCAGCAATCGGTAATGGAATTAAAAATGGTCCCCGACAAGAGGAGATGGAACATTATCAAAAGGCAAGAAGAAGTATAATAGCAAAAAGAAATATTTCTGCAGGTGAGATAATTAAAGATGAAGATTTAATTATTAAGAGACCTGGAAATGGAATTCATCCTTCTCAGTTGCCGCTTGTCGTGGGAAGAAAAGCACTCAGAGATATTGAGACAGATGATCCTATTAACTGGGATTCAATTTAATTTTTTATGAAAAAGTTATTATTAAGCGGTTTGGGAGGGTCTTTGTTTCCATATTTGGATAAGGCCTTAAAAAATGAATTTGAATTATTTTATCTTGATAGCAATTCTTCATTGAAAAACTTGTATGCTGATCTAAATTTTAAAGCAGCCCCTATGGTAAAAGATCAGTCATATGAAAGTTTAGTGATTGATTTAATCCGAAAAAAAGGCATCGATTATTATATCCCATTGATTGATGAAGAACTTACTTTAGCTAAGGCTCAAATTGAGAAGAATGCTCCGGTGCATGTCTTGGCTCCAGAGAGATCTTTTATCGATTTGTGCTTAAATAAGTATGAGTTAATGAAATTTCTCAAAGTTAATAGACTTTCAGTTATCGAGTCATTCTTGGGAAGTGAATTCAAAGGACAATTCTCATTTCCTATTTTTGTCAAACCTGTTTCAGGTCGAGGGAGTAGGGGAATTAGAAAAATATATACACAAGAGCAGCTTAAAGCCTACTATATTCTAGAAGGTTTTCCGCCAGAGGAAGTTTTGGTTCAACCTCTGGTAGAAGGAATGGAATACACAGTAGGGGTCACTACCAATAATTTAAATAAGATTTTATGTATCAGTAGTAAGCGTATTGTTAGCAAAAGAGGTATAACGCAAGTAGCGGTTACTGAGAATAACAGCCAAATCAACAAGCTTACTCAAAGACTTATAGAAATTATGCAACCCAAAGGGCCAATTAATATTCAACTCTTTTTGACAGAAGAAGGGGAGATTAAAATCTTTGAGATTAATCCGAGATTTTCAACGACTACAATTTTGGAGATAGAAGCCGGTGTAAATGTAGTAAAGGAGTATATAGATACGATTGATAATGAAGATGTGGGACCTATAAAGTTTCCTGAGCCAGGTTTAACCATCCATCGAAGATGGGAAAGTGTTTTTTACCGTGAATAAGAAAGTTTTACTCGTTGGCGGATCTGGTTATTTGGGTAGGCATTTAAGTCAGAAGTTTTTGAGTGATGGAATTCATGTCACTATCACGGGTTTGAAAAATTCAGACAGATCTAATTACCGCCGTATAGACTTTGATGATTCGGAAACTTTTAGTTCAATTAGAGATGAAAAGTTTGATATCATTCTTATACTTGCCTCTAAGTTATGTTCATTAGGCACTTGTCAGGTAGACCATCCAGATCTAAAAACCAATGTACTTGGTTTAAGTCACTTCTTAGCATATGTTAAACGGAACGGCAACTCTGATAAACTAATCTATATATCTTCTATGACTGTATACAGCCCTAATAATGAATCTCCAGTAGAAGAAAACGCCGAGCTTGACCCTCTTTCAACGTATGGTTTAAGTAAGAAGTTAGCTGAAGGTGTATTTGACTTTTATTGCAAGAATGAAGAATCTAAGGGTGTTATTATGCGCTTCCCGGGTATATATGGAGGAGATAGAAAAAACGGCTTTATTTATGACACTATTCAGAAGATTTCCTCTGGAAAAAAGGTAATTCTAAATACAAGTAGGTTGGGTTATTGGGAAACAATTCATATTTCTGATTTAGTGGAAATGATTGCTGCTTTTATAGCAAGGTATGAATGGAATGAGACCATGAATACTTTTAATTTCTCCTACGGAGAGGAAACAGATTTTTATAGCACAGCATGTCAGATTGCAAAAAAGTTAAACCGTAAAGATTTAATAGAAATGGAAGGTCAACCTGGTTACGTCACACTTCATATTTCGAATAAGAAAGTCAGTAGATATACAAAGCCCTTAATGGATTATTGGCAACGGCTTGAAAAATATATTGATAGTTTTACATGAAATTTGTTGTTGCTGATATACATGGTGAAATAAGTAAACTACATGACTTGATAACTCATATTTTAAGTGTAGATGATCAACCTTTTCTTATATTCATAGGAGATTATATGGATAAAGGAGAATCTTCATACGAAGTGTTAAGATATCTTGTTATCCTTTCAAAACATTATGAGTGCGTTTTTTTAATTGGTAATCACGAATACATATGGATGAATCTCTACGAAGACTTTGAAAAATATTCTAGTTATTTAATTAAGTATGGGGGAATCAATACTATTGAGAGTCTAGGTTGCAAAACAGTTGAATCTGCCCGAGAAAGAATGCTAAATGAATTCGCAGATTTCTTTCAAAATCTAGACGGTTTTTGGGCAGATGAAGAATTCGTGGTTGTTCATAGTGGTATCTTACCTGAGGATTATAACAAAAGACCAGAAGATATACCATTGGAACGATTACTATTTAATAGATATGATTTCATTAAGCATGAGCATTTGTATTTAGATAAATACAAGGTTGTCTTTGGACATACTGGTTTTTACAATCCATATATTGATCCATATAAGGTCGGAATTGATACTTCGGCATGTTATATAGAATACCAACCGTTGACAGCATTCTGTCTTACAAATCATACGTTTTATGATTCTAACGGGTTGGTAAAAAAAGCAAATTTTGAAGCGTTGACATTATGTCCTGTTATCCCGCGCGTAAAACCTTGGAGAATGAAGTAATGATATTTGATAAGAAAAAAATTCTATTGGTAGTTGCTCACCCTGATGATGAAACTTTAGGGCCAGGAGGAACCATGTATAAATTAATTCACGATCGGAATTGCCTAATTAGGGCGGTTATTTTAGGAGAGGGAATTACTTCACGTGCCATAGCGCGCGATACAAAGAAATGGAAGCGAGAGCTTGAAATCCATAGAAGTAATATCAAAGATGCAGCTGCATGTATAGGTTTCGATTCTGTAGGAATTTATAATTTCCCAGATAATCGATTTGACACAGTTCCTCTATTAGAATTGATAAAGACTATTGAAAAGGAGAAATCTGAATTTAATCCGGATGTAGTTTTTACTCATCATGGTGGAGATGTAAACATTGATCATCAAAGAACTTTTGAGGCAGTAATTACAGCATGTCGTCCTATGTCACATGAAGCAGTTAGAACTGTAGTTACATTTGAAACAATGTCGGGTACCGAATGGAGAGCATCCTCAGATCCTCGACATTTTATACCAAACATGTTTGTTGAGATTGACGATGAGGCTTTAAATGCTAAGATTAGGGCGATGGAAGCATATGAATTTGAGAGGAGAGAGTATCCACATCCTAGATCTCCTGAAGGACTACGTATTAGAGCACAGATGTGGGGGGTTGCTAATGGTGTTGCTTTAGCAGAAGCTTTTCAAATTATTAGGATGAATATCTCAAAAGAATAAATTTTGAATACTATAATTAAACATTTTTTTTCTATTGTTTACTATTCAACAAAATCAATACCAGTAATATTTAATTTTATCGAGTTTGTTTTCTTGAATATTACATACTTTCTTTTGTCCTGGTTAGGTTACAATAAGGTTATTCGTAAAGTAAAAAAAATAAAAAGGACAACAAAGTGCTATGTCATAATGACAGGTCCAAGTTTATCTCATAAACAGTTGGCTGAAATTGGAGAAAACGATGTCATTACATCAAGTGGATTTTGGCAACATAAATTGGCTAATAAATTGAATATAGTAGCATATGCATTTTACGATAAAAATTATTTTGATAATACAAAAAAGTCTTATGACTTTTTTGATAGTTTGTATATAAATTGTAACCCAATGAGTGTTGTTGCTCCTGCTCACTTAGTTGGGAAAAGTTATTTTCATTACTTTGAAAAACATAATTTACCTTTGTTAATAACCAAACATCACGGACTTAATCAAAGGATCATTTCCAGAAACGGCTTATGGCCTGCATTTGCTGGAGTTAGTGCATATTGTTTAATGTTGGCAGTATTATCAGGTTATAAAGAGATTCATTTACTAGGTTTTGACCATGATTACCTTGCAAATCGTTCATTTGATAGGCATTTTTACAAAGGATCGACAATTCCAGGTACAATTGAAAGACCATTGAGTGAATTGGTTACATACCAGAAGGAAATGTCGAATAATTTAAAATTATGGGAGAACTACTATAAAATCAAATCAATAGCTCAACGCAAGGGAATAAAGATTTATAATCGTACTCCAGGTAGTTTTCTAGATGTTTTTGAGTTCAAGGATTAAATTTATGACATTAAGAATTTTTAGAAAAATATATCAAAAATTACCGATATCTACTTTTCAAATATCTGGACTTGTATTGCTTATATCAGCACTTGGTTTGTTCATCAATATATTATCTATACCGTTATATACAGAGTTATTTAGTTTTGAAGTTTGGGGAAGTATTTCATTAGATCTAGTATACTTTAACTTTTTTTTGTATCTGGGTGCTTTTGCTATCAATATATATCTTTTTCATTCTAAAGGAGAGGAGGAGAAAAGAAAAGCCGCTAAGATTGTCTTCTTATTTTGGATATCCTTATTATATATATTAGTTACTTTGTTTTGGCCTAAAGATGATATTTTACATTTAACCTTTGCTAAGTTAGGATTGTTAAGTTCTTTGTCAATTTACAAATCTGGTATAGAATGGCGTCATAATCGATTTGTTTCGCAAAGACTTTGGCTTCTAATACCGGTTTTAATTTTTCACATTTTTATGGTAGTCGAGCGATTAGGCATTATTCAGGATTACTATATTAATTTATTACTTTTGATTATCGAAGTTATTATTATTGCGAAATTTATTAATTTATTAATCGAAAATCGAAAAATTTTAAAAAAACATCTAAAGCAAATTTTGAGTTTTTGCGTTGGCATGATGTTTAATCTTGTTCTAACTGCTGGTGTAGAATTAAAAATGAAGACAATTTTAGAGGCTAACCTATCAAAGAATGAATGGTCTGTTTTTTCTTTAGGCTTATTTATTTATTCTTTTCATGGGCTACTTGGAAATAATTTATCACCGATGCTTAATACAGGATTAAGAAAGTATAGGTATAATTATGAAGAAGCTAGTTTAGTTCGATTATTTATTATAATTTTTATCGGAATTCTTATTTTTTTACTTGGCATGCATTTATTTCAACACATACTTTTTAAGATTTTTAATGGCTGGTATTTTCTCTATAGCGTAAGCATTCTGTTATGGTTAATAGCAAATATTTTGTCAGTTCAATATTTAAATTCGAAAATCATTGCAATATTTGGGGTTATTCAGCTCATTGGTTTCATATTTGTATCTAAAAATATGAATATAGATTATTACTTTATTATTCATTTTATAGCTTCTTTTGTAGCTTTTACCTTGGCTATTAGTCGGTTTCCAAAAGAGAAAGTTATAAATTAATACGAATGAAGAAATTGGAGTGTGGAAAATGATTGGACTTGTTATTGAAAATCCGTTAAACAAAACAGGAGTTGGTAGGTATACCAAATATTTAATTGAAATATTGGAGAGTAATTCAATGAATTTTGAAATTATTGATTACACGGGATCCATAATTCACAGCAAAACTGTTAGTCCGAAGAAATGGCATAAAAGTATTTTATACCTTTTGGTTATGTTGGGTTTTAGTGATATTCTATCTATGGGAAAGCATGAAGTTTTGATTTTCCCCACAGCCTCTCCTATGTCGGTATTGTCAAGAGGTAATAAAATAGTTGCAGTACATGATTTAATGCACAAATTTTACAATTTTCCAGAAGTTTCAAGATTCGATATCCGAACATACCGAAATAAATTATACCGATCATTATCAAAATCAAAGGTTAGAATAGTCGTTGATTCAAATGAAGGAGCAAAACATTGGCAAAGGTTTTATGGCGAATTAAACAAGTTATATGTTATTCCGTTTTATGCAGAATTTGCCAATGCAAATAAAATTATACGCGATCCCATCAAAGAAAGAAAAATATCACCTTATTTATTCTATCCAGCAGCTTTTTGGAGACATAAAAACCATAAAAATCTAGTAAGAGCGGTTAAGTTTTTGGTAGTAAATACTGACATTAGATTTAAGATGGTATTTTGTGGAAAGAAAAACTCCTTATCACGAAAGCTTCAAAACTATATTAGCAGAAATAATTTGGATAAATATTTTGAATTTTTTGATTTTGTTAGCGAAGAAGAACTCGTGAGTTTATACGTTAATTCGAAAGGTTTAATATTTCCAAGTTATTTTGGCCCAACAAATATACCGCCATTGGAAGCAATTTCATTGGGAGTACCTTTAGCAGTTTCAGATGTTTTCTCTCCGGAATATATATACGGAAAAGGAATTCTAAAGTTTAATCCTAATAATATAGAAGAGATAGCTGAAGTATGTAAGCTATTATTAACTTCAAATAATATGTATTTAGGCGATGTTAACTCAACAAAATATAATTATAACCTCAAATGGTTGAATATTTTAAATGAGTATTGAATTTGGATTTGCAGTCGCAGCACTCCTCTTTTTGGGCGATATTTTTTGGATGGCTGGTTTTAAATTAAGTCAATTAGGTATAATACTAATTGTATTATTAATTTATAAAAGCAATAAAATTGTATCAAAAAAAGTAATTCAGGGGTGCTCTTTAATTTTTATTTATAATCTAACATTAAATTTCTCTAACATAGATGGAATGATGAATTCAGTTTTTAAACTTTCTATCTTTATGTTACTGGTTATTTGTGCATTTGACATTAAGCTACTTGATTACAATAAATTAATAAAATACTATATAAAATATGCTTCGTTTGTATCATTTTTTTGGTGGATTCAATTTGTAGCTTTTACTATCAACTCCTATACGGGGGTTAATTTAGCTATTATTTATGATAGTAGTAATTGGTCGGACTCAGGAAGTCTACACATGGTCGGAAACCTACCACGTTTGAATTCATTCTATAGTGAGCCATCATATTTGGGACTGTTTTTATTGCCAATATTTGTAATAAAATACCTTCAAAAATCATTCTTAAGTGCTTCTCTTATATTATTGCCCATTATAATGACATTTAGTTTGAATGTATATGCGGGCCTTGGAATATTTTTTATTCTAAATATGAATTGGACATACAAATCTTTAGTTTTTTTGATAATATTAATCATTCTAATGTTCTTAATGGGGTTGAATAATTACTTTTTACATCGTATTTCCGTAGATACAGATCATATCGATGTTACTTTGTTGCTTTATGTGTTTCACATACAATCATATTTAATAAGTTGGAAAAGCTTTTTTCTAGGTTATGGAGTGGATAACTATATTTATTTATTTAACTCGTGGCGTGGTAAATTTTCTGGAATTGAATATTTATCAATAGTAGAGACTTTAGATGATGATGAACTTATGCTAAAATCAAGTCCTCTATTAGTATTACGTCTATTTGTGGAATGGGGCTACCTCTTTTTGATAATTGTTGCTATAGCGATACGAAAATATATTTTTGTAAAGTCTTATTGGATTTATGGTCTTCTTGGTTTAGCTCTTAGAGATGGGGATTATATGAGACCTTATTTTTTGTTTTTTTTAATAATGCATATTAGCTATGTTCATATTAGAGAAAATCAATTAATTGATGAGTCAATCAGTAAATCCTATGTTCAAAAAATATAGAAACAATTTCAATTGCTTTTTTTATTTATGTGTAATTTAATTTGTTTTGGGTGCCAATTTTATTGCTTTGGAACAATTTTATATTTCGGTGAAAAAGTAGAAGGTATATACAATTTAAAATATTTAGAAAGGTTATGAAAGTAACTATTATAACGGTAGCTTACAATAGCTCAAAAACAATAGAGGAAACAATAAATTCAGTAAATTTTCAGTCTTATAAAGATGTTGAGCATATTCTTGTCGATGGAAAATCCTCTGATGATACGGTAGAAATATTTAAAAAATATGCTCGGAGAGATGCTACATTTATTTCTGAAAGTGATGAAGGAATATACGACGCAATGAATAAAGGCCTTAATTTAGCCAGTGGAGATATCGTAGGTTTTCTAAATAGCGATGATTGTTACATGCATGAAAATGTAATTACTAGTGTAGTTGATAGTTTTAAAGGAGGATATGATATGGTACATGGTAATTTGATTTTTATTGATGAAAATGGTATTGTTAAAAGGTATTGGAATTCAGAAGGATTCAAACCAAGGGATTTTTTTGAGTCCATGTCACCTGCTCATCCCACATTATTCTGTAAAAGATCGGTAATAAGCGCTCTTAATGGATTTGATATTAATTTTAAAATCGCAGGGGACATTGATTTCATGTTTAGGGCAATTCTCATGAAAAAATATAAGATTTATCATATTAACGATATTTTGGTTAAAATGAAATTAGGTGGTGCAAGTACTCAATCATTAAAATCTTTTATATTAATTACTAAAGAGGTTTGGAGATCATTTGATAAAAACAAAATAAATTTTAATCGAACAAGGTATTTATATGGAAAATTGAAAAAGGCATTAAAACAAATACAATTATGATTTTATTGGCGCTCAATGAACTTAATCTTGACTTTATTAAGGGTTATGTTTATCAAGGTAAATTACAAAATTTCAACAAGTTAATTGAAAACGGAGTTGTGAGCACAAGAAGTGAAGATCGATATGAACTTCTCGAACCTTGGATTCAATGGGTAACTGTTCAAACTGGTAAGACTTATAATGAACACCGGGTATTTCGATTAGGCGATATGGTTAATAGAATAGATCTAATTCAGATATTCGAGGATTTAGAAAAATCAGGTCTTTCGGTTGGTGCAATTAGTCCGTTTAATGCAGATAACAGATTGTCTAACGCAAAATTCTTTATCCCTGATCCATGGACTAAGACAAAGGCAAGTGGTGGTTACATTATCGATAAATTAAGCAGAACCGTTTCTCGATTTGTTAATAGCAACGCTTCAGGAAAAGTTAGGCTAATGGATGTTTTTTGGTTAGTCGTAGGCTTCTTAGTATATGTGCGTGCCAAAAGGTGGCTCAAGTTCGTTAACTTAATTTCTCTCAGAAAAAAGCCAGGAGTAAAAGCCGCTGTTCTAGATATGTTTCTATTGGAAGTATTTGTTACACTCCAGAAAAAACATAAGCCAGATTATTCACATTTGTTCTTTAATGGTGGAGCACATGTGCAACATCATTACATGTTTAACTCTTCCCAATATATTGGTAATTTTAGGAACCCGGAGTGGTATTGTCCAAATGATTGGGATCCAATTTTGTTGATGCTCGAAACTTATGACACCATCATTGGTGATTTGCTAGAATCAGGCGAAAGGATTATCGGAGTCACAGGATTACATCAAGTACCACATCAAGAACAAACTTTCTATTGGAGACCCGTAGCTCACAAAGACTTTTTGTTAGAATGTGGCCTAAAAGGCAATTTCAGTGTTATTCCTAGAATGTCTAGAGACTTCTTAATAGAAGTTTCGACAGAAGAGCAAGCATTGAAAATAGAAAAACACTTATGTCAATTTACGGATTCTGTTCGATTCAAATCTGTATTCAATATTGACAACCGAGGGAAATCCTTATTTATCGAGGTAATTTATGACGACGAATTAGTTGAGGGGATGAGCTTTGAAGGGCCAAATGGTATTTCAATTGGGTCCCTTAAGTCTAAACTGGCTTTTGTCGCAATAAAGAATGGTAAGCATGATGGTTTAGGTTATGTCTTTAGCAATATGCCCATGGATCTGCCTGATCAGATAAGGCTCATCGAGGTTTACGATTTTATCAAACGCAATGCTCTCGCTGATGCGGGAGTAGTATAGGACTTGTTTTCATCCCAAATGGAAGGAAAGTAAACTGATAAATTAAAGTAAATATTTTAAGACCAGACTCCATTAGATTGAATTATATTAAATCCTAATCTATATTAAATTGAATATTACATTTGTCGCTAATCCCATTACCTTAATATTCACAATATATCACATAATTTTTTTGATTTTTGTTTTTATAATGGCTATTTGTACAACAAATTTATTTGTGCCATATACATTATCTAGACATCCAGGTCTCGAATTATCCATAATGAAAATAGCATAATGGCAATATTCAGGTTACTAAATAGCTCTTCAATTTTATATGGCAACTAACTTTTCAAACTCATACCCCGGTCTACGACGAAGGTATCTTAACTGCATCTGAACTAGTGAACTTAGACTTAGTGGAAATCAAAAAGTATTTGCCAAAACATTCCGTCCTGAAAATAGAAATTAAGGGTTATGTTTCTTTTGGAGAAACCTAACTACGACAATTTACCTTATCAGAAACATCTTTCTTTCAAAACGGATATTTTACTGATCTTTCTAACGGTTTGGGTAATTTTATCGCCAGAAAGTCAGTTGCCTTTTAAGGTATTTAAGCATTTACCAAAACGAAATTTTTAAAATCTTCAAAAAATTCATCAATATAAAACAATAACAATATGATAAACACCTTCCTCACCCCCTTCACCATCACCTCCTCAGACCTGAACCGTCCGTGGGGTGGTTTTTACGTTATCGATGAAGCTCAGGCGCAGCAGTTTGCT